>Ga0209501_10001473_pt1 | contig 25860 bp, 24 predicted proteins | sample ArcticOcean_MG_C_4_FD_187434 | JGI IMG/M metagenome (GOLD analysis project Ga0209501, IMG submission 187434) | Marine microbial communities from western Arctic Ocean - ArcticOcean_MG_CB4_134 (SPAdes) (version 2) | ecosystem: Environmental > Aquatic > Marine > Oceanic | place: Arctic Ocean...
AGAGTTGAAGACAAACCTATACCGGTAGAAGACGACCTCTTCGTCGTCCTCTTTGATAAAGGGCATAGGGACTGCAATGGGACAGCCCACTGCTCCCTTCCGGATCCGCAGTCCACGCTTCTTGACCTCTTTAGGACCAACCCAGTAGTGGGAGCCCTTGTCAAAGGTCATGCAGTGAAGCATGGTCCTGAGGATATTTCCCCCACGATAGACTGCCTCCGTCCAGAGATTCTGGTGACGCCCCTGAAAATCCTCCCAAGGCTTCATCCAAGTCCCCTCGGAAGTCTTTAACTTCTCTATGAGGGTCTTGGCATACGCGTCCATTCTCACCTGGACTGTTTCTGATTCCTTCATGTATCTCCTGTGTTACTCAACCCCCAACTAAGGCTTAAACGGGGGTTGAATGTATTGAAAAGTGTCCGTGTAAGGCTTAGACGGACAGAATGCTGGACATCCAGCACACATTGAGGGGCACAGTTTCCTATGCCCCCGGTCTGCGCTAGTTAGTCAAATATGGCGAAGCGCACATTTGCTGCACCAAAGGATGCAATCAAACCTACTTGCGCACGTTCTCCTGTCTGGGCTGAAATATGCTCGATGTGGAATCTCTTCCCGACGGGGGGAGTGACCTCGGTGATAGCACCGGGACGGGTCTCGATTGGGATACTCATATTATTCTCCTGTGTGTGAGTTGTAGATTGTGTGGGACCGCTCTTCTTTGACGAAGCCAGTCCCAAGTTCCCGACACTCCGCAGAGCAGTAACCCTGCTCCTTGGTTGTGTCGGTGATCGGTGCAAGACAGAAGGTACACTTATCCATGCACCTCCTTGTAATCCTCATAAAACTCATAAGAATGATCTCCGTAATATGAGGTCATTCTCTTAACGAGGATCTTCCAGGCCGCCTTTGCTCGGTAGCCATGTATTCCTTCCAGAATGAAGCCGCCCATACGGTTACAGAGCTCGTCTGCGAGGCTCTCGCATTCTTCCTCGGAATGAGGAACCGCGGAGTCTTCTTGTCGCGGATCCCAGACGGGTTGGTCAGGGTTTTCCATTGCTCTCCTCCTTGTTATTAGTTGACACCACCTAAATTGCGGATGGTGTTGATTAGGCAGAGTTCTGCTGCCTGTTTTCTGCCCCTTATCTGTGCCACAATTCGGTCATGCCCCTCCTTTTGTTGAGCCGCATGTGATTGCAGAAAAGCCTCTTTTCTGTAAGGAGACAATTGCTCATACTTGTCGATTGCACTTTGATATGTGTCTATCAACGTTTTGAGTCCTTTGACGGCATTCCTCTGCCGTCGGATCTTTCCTTGTTTTCCTATCATTTTGCTCCTGTGTTTAAAGGGTTAATGAATTAAAGAATAAGTCAGCGTAGAGGCACCGCATCGATGCCTCTCGTTGAGCTACTCCCTATAAGCCTCCTGCTCTGCTAGTTCAGCAGAGAGAGATGAACCTCCTAGGATCTCTCTGTCCGCAGTGCTGAAGAGACAGTCCTTGCCTAACACTTTGTCCACGCGCAAGGCGCGTAGGATCGCTTTCTCTATTAACATGATTCTCCTTGTTGTGGGTTAGTCCTGGTGAATTTTTTGCACACTATCATTTTGCAGTGCAAGCTTAGCCGCAAAAAGTCATAGAACTTCCTGTTCGTCAAAGTCAGGACAATTAAGCGTGTGATCCTTGGACCAGAAGAGCCTCTCCAGCCATGCTGCACACGCATGAGGCCACTCTAATGAGTAGCTTTTGTCTACTTCCTGTGAAAAACCACAGGTGTGGCATATTGTCATCGGGATGCTTTCTTCCATGTGAATCTCCTTTCGCTTGTGGTTTTACTCAAAATGTGGTATAGTGTATCTATACATATACACTTACCGCTTATGGTCAGCCTCCTCGCTCTCCAGAGACTAAGCGATCCCTAGACACTAGGATCACTACTGGAAGAGGGGTGGTGACCCTCTCCACTCTCACCCTTCCAGTCCTCTGCGCTCGGCTTCGCCTCGCTAACGGGCAAACGGCCTTGCTTCTGTATCCGCTCGGCTTCGCCTCGCTTAGAGCGCAACCTGCAGGAGGTGCCCCGGCTCGCTTCGCTCGCCTCGCATGTTGAGGCAGTAGCTATTGAGAGCAGTGGCTTTAAAGAATCCTGCCCCACCCCAGTGATTAAGAAAAAAACGTGGGGCACGGGGAGTTTTGTCCTCTCTCCCTATGCCCCTCGATTACCTCTTAAGCAACTGCCCACCTTCCTCTTGCCCAGAAGAGGAATACACTGATGAATGCTGCCGTCAGTGACGCACTCAGCATCGCTACAGTGCTGGTCCCCATATTGAGCCAGAAGAAGATTGCTCCTGCAGTTAGGTCTAAGAGTCCTCCTAGCTTAGAGAGGAAACGTTTGACCTCTGAAGGGAGCCACAACGTCAGCAGGATCAGCACTAGGACATTGCTGAATGCCATGAAGGTGGCAGGTAGGATGTATCGTTCCATGTATCTCCTTTCTGGTTAGGATGAAGCAGAATGCTACACCCATGAGACACACCCTTAGATGCGTCTCCTGTGTGCTACTCCTGCAAAACACGGCTGCAGTCCATAGCCTCTGAACGGCGTACCTCATAAGGGAGTGCCAAGTCCAGCATATCGCAATATCCCTGGAACGCTTCTGTCCCCGGAGGAAACAACGAAACGACAGTTACCATGCCGTACTTGGATCCCTGAGTAATTGTCCATACCATTTGGATGGTGGTTTCCATGATTCTCCTTATGGAGGTTATAGATGAGATGGTCAGTCTCGGTTAAGCAGACCATCGGAGGCACCCCGTAGAATGCCCCCTGTGCTCTACTCTGAGTCGGTGTTAATGACTCTTCTCTCAGTCTGGATGACTGTTTCTTCAGTCGTCATACAGAAGTTCCCAGCGTCAACCAGCTTCTTCCCAATAAAACCCAGAATCGGGAAGGTGCGTGTCACCTGGACTTCTTCTGTGACGATCTTTTGTCCTTTAAACATAATAATCTCCAATTGGAGTGGTGTCTGTTCACAGAGAATTCTGCGGTTGATACTCGGCACAGACAGGTACCAAGAGACGCACATCCTACTCTGAAGTGCGTCCCGTGCTACTGGCCTAGAAGGGCAGCTGACGACCACCAACGAGGTGGTAATCGTTGGGCTCCATCCGCATGTCTTCACCGTCCAGTACTGTAGCTGGGTGGTGACGATGCCTTGCATCAGACGGATTCCTTGGCAGGTTGATCTCTTTCATGATTATCCTCAGTAGAGGGTTGATGATTGCTCTGCCACACCATGTAGCAAAGCGGGGGTGGGGGGCATAAAATCATACCCTCCCCCCACACCCTAGTCCCCTCCCCCTATACGGGGCCCCCACAAGTGTTCACACATAGTGCCACATAAAGTCTATTGGTGATTGACATAGATTGGGAGTAGTGTTAAAAGTGAGTTGTTGTTGATTTCGGCCTGTCTCTGTGCGGGAGTTCCTGCAACCACTTGGTGTCCACTGTGGTATAGAGGCGGGTCGTTTCGGTCTAACTCAATTCGGCGCCAGGCGGGGCTGGGCTAGGCAAAGCGCAGCAAGTCAAGCCAAGGCAAGGACACACACAGACGAACGGAATTGGGAGTATGGAGGGTCGCAGCAAGTTTGCAAAGAAAGTAGCGGAATACTTGTCGATGCTTCCTTTGGTTGGGAAGTTATCAGGAGAGTCAACTGGTTATAAGTCAGTAGCAGACTGGAAGGAGTCTTTTGGAGAGACAGAGTATGAGCCTAAAGACTTGAGGGGTCTTCCACAGGAGCGGGGTTACAGTGATGATTCTCCTATGCTTCATAAGGACAAGACACATTTAGGGGATTACGGTTGGGCATTAAGGGGTAGAAAGGGGATGGGGCCTGAAGAGGCATTAGGTCTTCCATCTGCAAAGACATGGGATCAAAAGCCAATAAAGCCGGGACAATCAGCACCTAGTTGGGGTGGAGGTCGTCCAAAGGAGAGTGTTGGACAAGTGGGAACAACGTCTCGTCCTTGGGAGGCAAGCACTATTAACAAGTTCAGGAGTCCACTGTTTAAGTATTTGGATAAGAAGGATCAGAAACATATCCGCAATCGTTTAGAGCAGTATGGGTCTCCAATCATAGATCCTGCTCCTTATGAGGGAGGGGAAATTGGGTTTACTAAACCTGCGGAGATGGATCATGCTAAGATCTGGGACAAGCCAAAGAAAAAGGTTGAGGAGGAATTAAAAGCAATTTTAACAAACAAGCGGAGCATATAAGGTAGTAGTATGGAGCAGCTATCACATTTAAGGAGTCATCGTCGCCGCAAGTTTGTGGAGGAGTTTATAGAGAGTGGAGATGCGTTAGAGAGTGCACGGGAGGCAGGATATTTTAAGGGATGCGAGAAGAAGCTGAGGGTTGCAGCAAACGGATTAAAGTATGAGTTACGAGACGAGATTTCTTCATTGATGCGAGAGCGTCTGAAGGGAGTCGGTCCAAAGGCATTAGCAAAGATGGAGTGGTTAATGGACCGCAGCGAGAGTGAGGTTGTTCAGTTAAATGCTGCAAAGGAGTTATTGGAGCGCAGCAGGATATTGGAGGGAGATCATGGAATACATAAGAGTTCAGAACAACTAGAGGCAGAGTTAATTTCTTTGGTCGGAGCAGATGGTGCGAAGCTAATGTTAGCGCGTGTCAGGATGCGTCGTAACGGATCGGGGCCGAGTTTGGAGGCGGCATAGTATGGCACAGTTAAGAAAAGCAAACGCAGGGACAATAGAGATGTTGGTTAATGGAAAATGGGTCCAAGCCAACCCCAAGATCAAGGTTCCAGCAACCAAGCATATCTTGACAGGTAAGCGGACTACACAGTCTAGTGGGCCATTGGAGAATGTCTTAGGAAGTCGGAGGAGGGATATACGCAACGAAGGTGCAACTGCAGGAGAACAGGCAGCAGCACGGAGAGAGCCCCGAGCGAGATATGATTTAGAGACAGGAAAGGAGACTACTACTTATCGTGAGATTCGTCCATCTGAGTCTGTAGGAGCCCGTGCAGAGAATGTTCTGGAGGGCAAGGGAAGTCAGCTTGACCAAGAGTATTCCAGTTTACAGAACACACTTTCCAATCCTGACATGAAGGGAAAGGCTCGCAAGCAGTTGCAGCCGGGGAATAAGGCAAACGAGATTCAGAGATTGTATGAACGACAATTCTCCAAGATCTACAGAGATGCAACCTCCCAGCTTCCTCCAAAGGATGCAGCAGGATATGGAGATGCAAGAAAGAGTGCCCAAGCAAATGCAAGATCACAGATATTGAAACTTGCACAGAATCCAAAAGGACACCAGAAACTTGCAGGAAAGTATGGAGTTTCTCCAGAAGTCATTAGCCAAGTATCACGGGATTTGTTAAAAGAGATCCATGAGGATCATGACAGTCCAAGATCAGTTCCAGATCCTGATGACAGAACATCAAAGATGTTTAAGGGTTATCGGAAGGGTGTTAATTTTGAGAGTTTGGGAAGTGATTTTGGTCCGGGTTTTGAGAATGTCTCGGAGTATGATACTACACAGATGTCAGAAGGAGAGTATGCACAATTCCAGAGAAATGCAAGACAAGGAATACAGACAGAATCTCATGTAGATCCTGAGTATGGAGAAACAGGGACTCCTCTCAGACAGAAGATTAGTTCTTTAGGAGGTCCGGGTGGAGAGATTGAGTCTGGGCGCGCACGTTCTGTTGTGCAGGTTCCAGACACAAAGGGAAGACCATTTGAGTATGATGTATTAACTCAGTCAGGAGAACAGTTTAAGGAAGAGACAAGACACACACAAGGAGGGACAAAGGGTCGTGAGGAAGTCCTCTTGGGACGAGGAGGAGGAGGCAAGTCTTCACTAGCAAAGCAGATCGTTAATCCTGGACAAGTCAATGTTAAACGACCGGGGAGTTTAATTGCTAGATTTGCAGAAAGCAACGATCCACGGGCAATACAGTTGTCAAAGAAGATGATGAATAAGAGTCTTCCTTCTTCAGTCAGAAAACTTGCATTAGAGAATGTTGCTGCACAGGATTATGAGCGTGCAATCACTGAAGGACTTCCTCAATCTGGACTTAAACATGCAGAGGAGTTGGGCAATCTTCGTCTTGACCAAGTGTCAACAGTCAATCCTTCTGGAGTCGATATAAACATTTTGGAGTCTTTGGATGATGGAGAAGATTTATCTTCTGACGTTCCATACGATGCAGATGCTAAGGTTCAACAGATCCGTGGAGTTGTACAGGAGGAGATCCAAGGAGTCTCTTATGATGCTCCAGAGCAACTAGATCCCAAGATGGAGGCAAGCAAGCAAAAGTTGAGGCTTGGAGTTGAGGAGAGGATAGAGACAGGAATGGGGAATGTCCGAAAAAGGGAGAAGAATGCAAGGGCACTGATTAAAGCGTATGTCCATGGGACTCCCAACCGTAAAAAGGGAAGCAAGAAAACTTCTGGTGAGTTGAGAGAAACAGTTAAGACATTAAGACAACAAAAAAAGAATCTCGTTGGATACATTTCAGGACAAGGACTTTTAACAGAAGGCATTGACATAGAGAATCTTCCTTATGATGTATCAGATCAGACGGCAGAAGCAGGAGCAGAATCAAACAAGATTCAACTCAAGAAAGAAGTGAGTTACTCTCCAGAGACTGACAAGATGGAGACAAACATCACACGGGATTGGGAGAAGATGAGGAATGCTCCTGTGAAAGCTCAGTTGCCGGGATCAGTATCTCAGGCAGTTGCTGGCTATGCCCAGCAGACAGGAAAGACATCAATTCCAGATTATGCTTTGACAGTCCAGAAGCAGAATGTTGGTCTTAAGAGAGATCCAAATCCAGCAGAGGGAGCAGATCCCAGCCAGCAGAGAAATCGCAGACTGACTAAGAAACCCCCCGGAAAGAGCACAAATTTAACAGAGCAGTTTGCTGGAATGTCAGAAGAACAGTATCGTTCTGTTGAGCGTCCATCTGAACGGAAGTATTCACAAGGCGGGTCTGTTGAGGCAAAGGGAAAAACAGAGCGTATGCGTAAGGTTGCAGATCTTATAAATGTAGATAAGATGAAGATAGATCCTTCAGTCCGCAAATGGTTTGTGGGAGGGTCAAAGGGATTAGGGATCGCTGGCGTGGGACTCACACTTGGTGCGGCAATAACAGAAGCAGCATCTAAGAACCCAGTCATTAAACCTGCGGATATAGTAATGACAGCAGGTAAACAGGCACTTGGGCCAAGAGCAACACAGAAGGTATTTGGTGGTGGAATACCTAAAGCTGTAACTGCTGCTCAAAGGAAGTATGGACAGATTTCTGCGACAGTAAAACCATTTACACCAAAGTATCGTGCAGGTTCTGCGACCCCAGCACAGTTTTCAGAAGAAAAGAAACAGCGAGGTGGAGTGACTCCATATCAGTCATGGATTAACTGGTTTAAGAGTTTTAACACAGGAGATGATGAGAGTATTCTATCTCCGAGATTAGGACAAAGGCGCAGACGTAGATAAAACGATATGGAATCAGGGAACATAGGACGAGCAATTACAGTTGCAGAGAGTATTGCAGAGGCAGAAGATACTAATCGTCTCAGCTTCTATGATCCCTATGAGTATCAGATCCGGTTCCATGAAGGTCGAGACTCCAAGGGACGACTTGCACGGCAACGTCTTTTGATGGCAGCAAACAAGACAGGAAAGACATATTGTGGTGCAGCAGAGTTAGCAACTCATCTAACAGGACGGTATCCAAAGTGGTGGAAGGGGGCACGGTTCAACACTCCAATACAGGCATGGGCTGCAGGAAACACGACAGTCAACACTCGGGACATTGTACAAGCAGAGTTGTTAGGAGCACCCGGAGATGAAGAGGATTTTGGTCATGGAGCAATTCCAAAGGATGCAATAGGAAAGACAGAGCGTCAGCCGGGGATTCCGAATGCGTATCAGAGTGTGTTGGTGAAGCATACTTCTGGACGCAACTCTAAACTCTTTTTTAAGAGTTATGAACAAGGAAAACAAGCATGGATGGGAAAAGCAGTAGATGTCACATGGTTGGATGAGGAACCTCCACAAGACATTTACTCACAAGCATTGAGAGCATCTCTGAAATCAGGAGGATTGATCTACATGACCTTTACTCCTGAATCTGGAATGACTCAGGTGATTGCACAGTTCATGAACAATCTCCAACCCCATCAGCAGATTTTCAATGCAACATGGGATGATGCTCCCCATTTGGATGATGAAGTCAAGCAGGAGATATTAGCTGCACTTCCAGAGCATGAGAGGGAGATGCGCTCAAAGGGAATCCCAGTTCTTGGATCAGGCTTGGTCTTTCCAGTAAAGGAAGAAGACATCAAGCGTCCATCGTTTTCTATTCCAGAACACTGGAGCAAGATTTGTGGAATGGATTTTGGCTGGGATCATCCAACTGCAGCAGTCTGGCTTGCACATGATCGAGACTCGGATGCAATATATGTCTATGACACATACAGGAAAAGTGCAGAGACTCCAGTGTTTCATGCAGCAGCAATGAAGACCCGTGGACATTGGATTCCTGTTGTTTGGCCTCACGACGGATCACAGCATGATAAAGGATCAGGGATTCCACTTGCACAGATCTATCGTCAGCAGGGCTTAAACATGGGAGTAAAGCATTTTGAGAATCCAGAAGGAGGACAATCTGTGGAAGCAGGATTGATGAACATGCTAGACAAGATGAGAACCTCAAGATTCTTTGTCTTTGATTACTGTTTTGATTGGTTTGAGGAGTTCAGGATGTACCACCGCAAGGATGGGAAGGTCATTAAGATCAATGATGATTTGATGAGTGCAACCCGCTACGCTGCTCAGTCTTTACGTTTTGCAAAGACTTCAGAGGTCAAGCGTCCACAGAGTCATGCCATCGGAACAAAGGAACATGAGTGGGAAGCCTTTGAGGATTGGGGAGTTGCAGCATGAAGTGTCTGAAACTGGGAAGGAGACCTTGGTGAAGAGAGAGTTAGATCTTGCACGGGTTCGGGTGATGCCGATCCGGAATGAAGAAGACGAGAAAGGGCTAATCAAGACATTCCAGAGAATACGTCCTGATTCTGAAGAAGGTTTTCCTGTAGCAACAACGCACATGATTGTTGTTGATAATCAGATTGCAGGAGGTTTTTGTCTGGAATCGCCAACTGTTTATTGGTGGATGCTCCCTGAGAAGAACACAATGAGGAACTCAATGTCTGCATGGGGTTGTTTGGAAACATTGATGGCACAGTCTGGAAGAGACACATACTTGATTGTCTGCGAAGACACATCAGAGTATCATAAGGTGTTGGATAAGCGTCTTCCCAAAGTGATTGGGAATGGAAACAGCGCAAATCATCATATTTTTGTAAGGAAAATCCCAAATGGGTTCTGAAACAAGCAAAGGGGGCACTTATGCCCTATGCGTAAATCTAAAGGAGACAATATGTCCGACACGATAGCTACTAACATGATGGGTTTTCACAATATGGTTTCCCATTGGGGGCAACAGATCAAGAAACCGTTAGACGACATTTTCTCTCCGGGGATGAATGACGAGAGTCAAGATGATACTGGTGCTGCTGAAACCTCCACCTATGGGGACGTTAGCGTCCCAATGTCTTCAGAGCCATACCTACGGAGGAAGACAGAAGGGGTGCGGACAAATCTGACAACAAAGAAGAAGACGACAAAGGTGCAGAACAAGGCATACGGAGTAGCAAACTAAGATGGCTTTCTCTACCCCTGTCAATGCAGGAGACGACAGCAACCCCGCATCTGAGGTGCTTCAGGATCTTGATGCCCTGAAGACCGACAGAGCATCATGGGAGCGTCAGTGGCAGCAGATTGCTGATCTGATGTGTCCTCGTCGTGCAGATTTTGAGACTAAGTATTCGTCTGGACTTGCAAGGCGTGCAAAGATCTTTGACTCAACTGCAGTAAGAGCACTTACACGATTCAGTGCAGGGCTCCATAACCTTTTGACTCCTGCCGCAGCACCTTGGTTCATTCTGAAACCATCTATCAAACAACTGGAGCAGGATCGTCAGGTTCAGTTGTGGTTGGAGGAAGTCACAAGAGCATTACAAGTTCACTTTTCGTCTCCAAAGTCTAATTTTCATCCTGCGGCCTATGAGTATTTTACTGATCTTGGCGCCTTTGGGACAGGGAGTATGTACATCGAGGATGCTCCGGGGATCGGTCCCTACTTCAGAAGTTTTCCACTTGCAAAGACATGCTATTCAGTCAACAAGCGAGGACGGATAGACTCTGCATATCGAGAATACACCTATACTGCAAAGGCATTGGTTGAGAATTTTGATACACAGAGGATCCCAGAATCAGTTTTAAAGAAGCTGGAGAATGGAAAACCCTTTGAGAAGTTTGATTGCGTCCATGTGATAAAACCTTGGCATGCACTGAAGTTAGGAGGTCCGCTTCAGTTGATTCCAAAACCCTTTATTTCTATTCATATTCTCAAAGAAAAGAATGAGATCTTAGGAATTGGTGGACATGACGAGTTTCCGTATGTCGTCTCAAGATGGGCGAAAAACGAGGATGAGATCTATGGTCGTGGACCGGGAGGAGATGCTCTTCCTGATGTTCTCATGTCCAATGAGATGGAAAAAACCTATCTGAAAGCACTTCAGAAACAGGTTGATCCTCCATTGACTCTTCCTGATGACGGATTCCTTGGTCAAATAAAGACATATCCCGGTGCAATCAATATCCACAGAGTGGGATATAGCCAGAAGGAGATCATCGGTCAGCTACCGATGGGAGATCCTCGCTATGCAGAAGGAAAGATGTCTCAGGTAAGAGATGCAATCAATAAATCATTCTATCTGGATCTGATTGAGCTTCCGGGACCAGTTGCTCCTGATGGAGATGTTCTTCGGTTCACTGCAACAGAGATTGCAACCCGTCAGAGAGATCGTCTTGCGATCATTGGCCCAATTGTGGCGCGTCAAGAAGCAGAATTTCTTAGTCCACTGATTGAACGCACCTTCCGAGTCATGGCACGGGCAGGGATGTTGCCACCTCCTCCTCCTGTCATGGAAGACATGGATGTTCAGGTGTCTTATGTTAATCCTGTCTCAGTAGCACAGAGGACTTTGGAGCTTAATGCAATTGGACAGTTGATCCAGTTTCACATGCCACTGGCACAGATTGATCCTACAACGATCAAAAGGCTCAATGTCTCTCGCATTTCGGAACTGAGTGCAGAAATACTCAATGTCCCTCCATCTTCTGTATTTTCTGATGAAGAGATGGCAAAAATACAGGAACAAGAACAGCAAGCACAGCAAGCACAGCAGCAGATGCAGGCTGAATCGCAGATGGCAGATACAGAAGAGAAACGGTCTTCGGCACAACTCAATGTAGCAAGGGCTGAAGCCGCATGAATCTTATGAGTCGTAAGCAGGCTCGTTTGTTGGAGGTCTATCATAGCCTCTTTAACACACCGGAAGGCAAGGAAATCCTTGCGGATCTTGCTTCTCGGTACAATGCGTTTAGTCCTACGTTTGACCCACATTCTGAGCGGGTCAGTGCCTTCAATGAAGGAGCGCGCAACGTAGTCCTGGACTTATTTAAGAGAGCAAGGACATCTCCAGAGGAAGTCCTCGCCAAGCTGGAACAAATGGAATCTAATGACGGAAGCACAAGTTACTGAATCCGGGGATGAATCCTCGGAAGACCAATTCATGCCGACTCCCTTTGATGCGACAACGCTTCCAGGGGAATTAGCACATGAACCATCTCTGAAGAATTTTGATTCTGTGGATAAGCTCGCAAACAGCTATGTCCATGCCGTCAGAAAGATGGGAGCCCCTCCAGAGAGTTTTCTCAAGATTCCACAAGAAGGAGAATCTTGGGATCAGATTCATCGAGCACTTGGTCGTCCTGAAGCACCAGAGGATTACACTTTTGATGAGTTCAATAATGATGAAGATGAAGGACTAGATTATTTTAAAGGATGGTCACACAAACAAGGATTCACTCAGGATCAAGCACAGAACATCTTGGGAGAGCTTAATGATATTGTTGTTCAGGGCAAGGAACAACAGATGCAGGAGCGTCAGATCGTGTACGATCAGGGCATGGAGTCTCTGCAAAGAGAATGGCCCGGAGATGCGTTTGACGAGAACATGGATCTTGCGAGGCGTGCATTCTCTCAGCTTGCAACCAAAGAATCGGTAGCATTGTTAGAGGATTCTGGTCTTTCTGACCATCCGGAAGTAGTAAAGATATTTCACAAGATGGGCAAGATGATGGGCGAAGCCAATTTGGTAATGGGGCAATCTGCAGGAGTTGGAGATCTCACGCCATCATCAGCACAAGAGAAGATCAACGAGCTTTATAATCAAAAGGACTTTTTAGATCAGTATAGGGATAATCAAAACCCTAGTCATAAAGAGGCGACCAAACGAATGGATCGACTCTTTAAGATTGCCTACCCCAATCAATAAGAGAGTAGGCACCCCATAGTGGGGAGCAGGTAAGTATCAGCATTGAATCCGGATAATCGAGAGACCCGGATTTCCCCCTGAATAGGAATCCACTCTAGTTGTGGGTAATTCCTGAAGCCTGATTTTTTTAATCACTTCATGGAGTAACCCATGGCAGTTAATTTTAGTGGGATCGAGACTTCCTACGTCCAGCGTTATGCGCAGGATGTAGCAATGGAGATCCAGCAGACGAACTCGCGTCTGCGGCCAGTAGTTCAGGTAAAACCTGACTGTTCTGGTTTAGTAGAGTTTATGGATAAAGTCGGGACTGTTGAGGCAGAGGCAATCACCTCTCGCTTTGCAGATTCTCCGATCATGCCTATCAAGCACTCCCGCAGAAAGGTTAGTTCACAGCCTTACCAGTTTGGTACGGCAGTGGAGGAATGGGACCAGCGTAGGATGAACTACGATGTGATCCAGCCTTATGCGCGTGCAGCAGCAATGTCAATGAATCGGAAGATGGATTCAATCATTGTTGATGCTGCTTACGGTACCCATTACGGGTCTGCTGATAGCGACATGACGGCAGCTGCAGCTCACACTTGGACTGGAATGGTTGGCGGTGCTCTCTCGGAAACGGGGTTTAACGCATCCAGTCAGAAGATCCCTGCAGACTTTGGCTATACCGCAGATGTAGCGGCAGGTTCAGCTTTGACAGTGGACAAGTTGCTTCGTGCGCGTAGACTGCTTTCTGAGCAAGAAGTAGATCAGTACGACCAGAATGGGGTTCCCCTGTTCATCATCGTCTGTTCTGCTAGGCAGATTGAGTCGTTGCTTCAGGAAACCAAGGTTCAATCAGTGGATTACAACAGTATCCGCGCATTAGTTGACGGCAAAGTCGATTATTTTGCAGGATTCCGTTTTATCCGCTATGAGTCTTTGCCAACTGAGGCAGATGCTTCTCCCACTTCTGGCTCAGTCACGGCTGAGAAGGTGCTGGCGTTCCATCCCAATGCACTAGGTTTGTGCATCTGGGCTGATGTGGTTGCTCGGATTGACGAACTTCCAAACAAACGGTTTATCCCATACATCTATTACAAGATGGATATGGGTGCAACTCGTTTGGATGAGAAGCTCATGATCCAAATCAACTGCATACAATAACCTCCAACGAAAGGAAAAGCTATTATGGCTACTGTGAATGGCGTTAATTACGCTCAGACTCACGCTCCTTCCGATGGCAACTGGAAATTGGTTCCAGTTTCAGAGGTTGGAGGGCAAATGCGGGTGTTGTATGATTCCTATACGACAGCTACTAGTGCAGGTAAATATCTTAATATCGGGCGGCTTCCAAAAGATGCCCGTGTTTGGGATGTCCAATTTACCACTAGTATTGCATTTGCAGGAAGTGGAGCAACTGTGGATATTGGCTTTCTTTATGATGATGCCGCTATTACAGATGATCCTGACCTGTTTATTGCCGCAACAACGGTTAATGCGGTTACTAACAAAGGAATGCTAGGCGGCCTCGGATTGGGCGCAGCAGCATCTGGGATTAGTGCCACAATTGCCCAAGTTCCAATAACGATTGAGGGAGAGGGCGTTGTCCAATTCTTCTTTAAGGCTGGGACAGTTGCGGATGATTGTGTTGTAAAAGTCAAGGTGCTCTACACCATTGACTGATTTAACTGCCGGGGTTTCGGCCCCGGCATCTCCAAATGCTTGAGAGGAATATGTCAAGTGACACGATTGTAATGTCCAATGGACAGGACCGCAAGGAAGTAAAGATCGCCTCCTTGGAGCAAGACAGACTCATAACTGAGGGATGGAAAATCCTGAAGAGAAGAAAACCCGGACGGAGGAGTTCCAATGGCAATATCCAAGACTAGCATCTGTAATATCGCACTAACTCATCTAGGTGAGCTCAAGATTGACTCTGTAGAAGAGGATAATCAGAGAGCACGGTTGTGCAAAATGCGCTTTGAGGATGTCCTTGTTCTTGTCCTCAAGTCTCATCCTTGGACATGTGCAGTCAAAAGAGCAACTCTGACAAAGTTGACCACAGATGCAGGCGACAATAAGCCAGTTTGGGGTTTTGACTATATGTTTCAGCTTCCTGCTGATTTTCTCAGGATCCTCCAAATGCAGGATCACACACAGCCTTATCGGATTGAGATGGATACAGAGCTAGTGCTTGTGACAAGCTCATCTACTGCAAAAATCCGTTATATCCATCTTCCTCAAAACCATCAAACTCTCTCGTATGATGTCGCAAATCTGGTAGGAATACGCCTAGCCTCTGAACTAGCAGAACCCCTAACCTCTAATGTTACTCTAAAGCAGACACTAACACAGAGGTATCTGATAGAACTTGCAGCAGCAAGATCTGTAGATTCCATGCAAGGAACTCCAGAGGTGGTTGACAACTATTCATGGCTGAATGCCCGTTCTGACCAGAATGTGTCAGCGGTAGTCTTTGACATACCATCTACAGACGCATCTGGATTGAATCCTGTTCCTAACTGGAATGTTCCCTAATGGCGTATAAATTCCGTTCACAAACTGTTTTTTCTGCTGGCTCTCTCTCAAAGCTCCAACAGGGGCGGCATGACACGAAGGTCTATGCTGCTGCAGTCAAGGAGATGGAGAACTTTATTCCAGTGCCTGACGGTCCTGCAATCAAAAGACCCGGAACCTATTTTGCGACGGCTGCTGCAAGTAATACTGCAAATGGATCAAGACTGATTCCTTTTTATTTTGGAGAAGGACAAGCGTATGTCTTTGAGTTCTATGCAGACACTATCAGGATCCTGACTGGAGACGGATTGTTGTACATCGGTAGTACGACAAATCCCTTTGTGATTGCCTCTACAGGATATGATGCAACAAAGATCCATGAGATTGATGTTGTCCAGTCTGCAGATGTTCTCTACATCACACACAAGAATGTTCCTCTGAAGAAACTGGAGCGCACCATCCCATCATCAGGAGAAACCGGATATTCAGCGCGTGCAGCAGATGGCACTTACTGGGCATTATCCAATGTCGAGCTTACTGATGGGCCATGGGATTCAATGAATGTGGATAATGCAAAGTTGCTCTCAATTGCAGTTGTAGGCGGGTCAGCTACGGAATGGAAGGAGATAGGAGGAGCAGGATTAGACACGATAAACAACAAGTTTGCACTGTTTGGACATGGTCTTAGGAACGGAATGCAAGTTCGTTTTAAGGCTGGAGGAGACATCGGAAACTTGGTGGAAGCCGACGGAGCAGGAGACCCGTTTGTTGTCGGCACATCCACTTATTATGTTGTAAATGCTGGATCTTCCTCGTTTTCCCTTGCTACCATATTTGAGGGAACTCCCAAAGCCTTTAAGCTAGACACTACAGGTACTGAGGTAGAGTGGACAGGGAATCTTACCATAGAGAAAGAGGTGATTGCGAAGGGCACAAGTTGCACGATTACGGCATCCTCTGCTGTCTTTCAGGCTGAAGACTATGCTGGCTCGGTGTTCCCAAATGCTCTGCTTCGGGTGAACCTCTATTGTGGAAATGAAGCAGAGAAAACCAAAGGAGTAAAATGGGTTTGGTTTAAGATCACTGGCTGGACCGATACGACGCATGTCACTGCAGTTTCTCAGTCTGAAGTTACTCTGTTTGGACGCAACACTAGAGAGTTTCAGTTTGGAGCATTGGGAGGTCGCTTTGGATATGCAAGGAAATGTGCAATTCATCAACAACGACTTATTCTTGCAGCATCAGAAGAAAGACCTACGACTCTTTGGGTCTCTAACTCTGGCAGCTTTGAGAACTTTTCACCAGATACTGCAATTGGAGTAAACACAGGAGAGTCGGATAGTGCAGGTCAGTCGATAGTTTCAGAACAAATCTTAGATGATAATTCTCTTAATCTAACAATTGACTCTGACACGGTTGATCGCATCTACTGGCTTGCAGAGAAGGACCGTCTTGAGATTGGGACTTCTGGGGGGCCATTCCATCTCTATGGATCAGAGACTAGCAGAACCATCACTCCAACAAACTTTACAATCCAGAAGGCATCTGCATGGGAATGTGCAGATATTCCTCCTGTGAGAGTCGGTAATGCTTTGGTCTATGTCCAATTAGGAAAGCGCAAGATCAGAGCAATGGGAAGGGATCAAGGAGGAACTTATGTTGCTGCAGATCTTTCCTCAACCTCTGATTATTTTCAGGCAAACTCAATTACAACGGTGTCTCACCAGAAACAACCGCATTCGTTAATCTGGATGATTAGAGATGATGGGCGCTTGGTCTCTATGTCTTTTGACGAAAGAGACGAGTTTGCAGGATTTGCAATCCATACTATTGGAGGATCACATACTGATGCAACTCATGGGAATCATGCAAAGGTAGAAAGTCTTGCAATTATTCCAAGGACTCCTGATGACCGGATTTGGATGGTTGTGAAACGAACGGTCAATGGGAGCACAGTAAGGCATGTTGAGTTCATGCAGAACTTCTTTGTTGGCTCAAGAGACTCCCAACAGAAGGCCCATTTTGTTGACTCTGGGATCTACACTGAATCGGGGACAACGATTTCTTCCATTACTGGATTAGCACATCTGGAAGGAGAAACGTTAGATGTCCTTATCAATGGAGGAGTGTCTTCTCAGAAGACAGTTGCTAGTGGAGTAATAACCTTTTCTGCTCCAATTACAGGAGGAACGGCAGCAACAAAAATTGTTACAGGTCTTCCGTACATCTCTAAGCTCCACACCCTTCCAGTCAGAAGTGCAGATGACGACTCTGTCTTTCCTCTTGGACGAGTGCGGATGGTTAAAGCACATTTGAGGTTTTCTGAAACACTTGCGGTCCAAGTTGGTTTGGAAACTCTTAACTTGGAGGAGGTTCTCTTCCGGACAACTCAGGATCTTGTTGGGTCTGTGTCTCCTCTTTTTACAGGGACCAAGATCATGTCTCTGGTAGGACGCACAGAAGAAGACGAATCTCTCAGAATCATCAGCAGTGGTCCGCTTCCACTGACTCTGCTGAATTTAATTACAGAACATGAAGTTAATATCCAATAAGGGAATATGGGTGGAGTAGTATTAGCAGCATCTTTAATTAAAACTGCATCAGACTATCAAACCTCGTTTAGCAAGTATGAGGCAATGCAGAAGCAGGCCAACGAGATGGGGGCCTTGACGGACAGAATGAGAGCAGCACTCAAAAAGAATCTCCTGCAGCGTAGTGCCTCTTATGGGCAGGATCGCAGGCAACTTGAGGAGTCGTATGGGCTAAAGCAAAGTTCGCTTGCAGGATCAGTTGATAAGGCAGTTGGATCCTCTGTTGCACAAGGTGCAGGTTCTGGTGCAAAGCTGGGAGGTCCGGGAACGCTGACAAACATTCAACGCACACAGCAACAGTCTGGATTACAAGGAATAGCAAATATGCTTTCAGGCAGACAAGAAGATCTTGCTCGACAGAAATCTGATTATACCACTGGACGAGACACAATGAAATCCAATGTCGATGAGCAAATTAAAAAGGTAGAAGTAGAACGAGATGCTCTTCGCACGGCATCCACTGATATGATGCACAATGCGCAAAGAGGGGCTCTCTTTAATTTTGTGACAACTGCAGCATCTTTGGGAGCGGCTGGAGGCGTTTCATGGTTTAGTACGGCAGGAACAGCAGGGACAGCAGCAACTAGCACAACAGCAGCGACCGCAGGAACAGCAGGAACAGCAGGATGGTTTAGTAATCCTTCTTGGATGAAAACACATGGCTAAGGTAACTAACTAATGAAAATCACGATCCAAGACTTTGCTGGTATGACATCAGGGTTAGCTGCCGGTACTACTAAAGGAGGAACGGGGCCCCCCCTCTATACTCCTGCTGGAGCGCCAGACACACTTTCTTATGAATCTGTGGGGATCTCCTCCCAAAAGGATTTAAATAAATCCATGTCGGATGCGTTTAATGCAGTTGGGAAAAATGTCAAAGCGGCAAGGAAAGAGACAAACAACTTAGTATTCACAAAGTTCCAGAATGATGCTGAGTCTTTTTTTATGGAAGAGGCACAGGTGCGCCAGCAAGAGTTTATGGAGGCTTCAGATGAAGATCTCCTTTTTGATAAATCGCAGACGTTAATTGCAGGCATGCGTGATGACACTCTCACAAAGTTTGAGACTAAGTATGCAAACACACTTAAAAATCCTTATGTTGCTGAACGATGGGTAGCTATTAAATCTCGGTATATGAAAGCGGCAGGAGACTATCTCTCTAACAGTTACCAGAGAGAAATTGCAGATCGTGTTGCGTTGATGGAACAAAAATCTGTAGCTGAAGTTGGAGTAGCTCTCAGAGAGTTGCAGAAAGTGCCAATGACAGGCGACGCTGGCCCCTCTAATCGACAAACTGCAAGAGCGGCTGTCTTTAGACTGTTTAAGGAACAGTTGGATGGGTTTAACATTCCTGAGTCTAGGATTGAACTTCTCTTCAATAAAGAATCGGCAAAGGCAGAAGTTGCCCATCTGAAGGCACTTATCCTAAGTCCAGGGGATCGTAAGAAATTACCAAAAACCTTTGATGAGCTCCAAAAGAAATACTCTTTTGCTGCTGAACATGAGTCTAGTGATCTGTTCGGAGTTTTTCAGACTTATCAGAATGCAACTCTTAACGATGTGAGAGGACTTGCAAAGATAAGCATAAGCGAAAAAACATATTCGGATCCTCAATACATGCTTAAACACAAGACTTATAAAGAATTTCAGGATTGGGCAAATCAGCATAATATGCTTTCTCAGTTGGGAGTAGACTCCCCCTATGCTAAATTCAGTTCTTTGACAGAAACAGACTATAAAAGTTTGATGCTGGAGGCGAGAAGGTTTGAGAATCGTTTGGCGTCAGAAAGCAAAACGGTTCCCAAAAACATCAAAGACCGTTTTTCTCAGGATCTGGAACTGCTAGTAACCAAATTACTGAGAGGAGAAGAGATAACAGGTAAAGAACTGGCAGAACTAATAGAGGAAGATAAGGACTACAAAAAACATAGAGCGGGGCTAATCACGGACACAAGGAGCAAACAAGTCCAATCCTTGTTAAACTATCAGGCAGTTTTACATGACACAATTATAAAAAGACTAAAGGATCCAAAGAGTTCGCTGACGAGTCTGGCTTCACAACTGGAGAAATTAAACTATCAAAACTTTGCATCAAAAGAATATGGGAATGCGAGCCCCTCTGGGTTGATGAAAACGCATGCTGGAGTAACAACTCAGATTAGACAGGAGATAGAATCGTTCCAAAAAGATCAGGGGTTATACGCAGAAAATGTCCTTCAGAGGCAGGAGCTAATAACTGAAGACACCTCCCCTTATGAAAAAGCCATTGCAGTCAATGCAATGACAGAAATCCTTTCAGGGCAGAGTTCAGGTGTCTATGTCTCAAAAGCATATTTGGAAGCTGTTAAAACAGAATTTGATTCATTCTGGAAACAAGGAGATGACCTGATTTTAAAAACAACTGCTCTTATTGAAAAGATAGAAAATGATTATAAGAATGATGATGATGTCCCTATAGCAGACGGGATCATTCATGGATATGTTGATCCGGAAACAGGGAATTTTACTCCTGGCGTTTTTCCTCCAGTAGCTGTGTGGGCAGCATTTAGCAAAAATGAGGAGCTGTTAAATACTGCGGCTTATGCAATGTCTCAAGGAAACGATCTGAAAAAAAAATATGATATTTACACTTCGTCAAATGATAGTGGTTATACGTCAAAAGAACTCAAGGAAAAGATTATCGCTGTAGGATTAAAAGAGTTTAAGACAACGAGCTTTTTTGACTTGGTGGAACACGATTTAGAGGAAATCCTTATGCGTTTCCAAAACGAAGGGGTTGCAACTCCGCTAGAGTATTATGCCTCTGTCTTTGGAAATGATAAACTGCCGGGGCTTTTAACGGGGATGCGGCATAGCTCTGGAGGGAGTAGTAAGACTGCAGTTGATGCCATCCATCGCCTTGTTATGGCAGATATACTTAAAACAGGATCTAACTCACAGGAGCTACAGACGCAAGTGGTTCATTCAACTCATGCTAAGTTAGTTTCAGCAGTCGAGATTGTCCCTACAATGAGTGGACAGCATTCTGTTTTAATAAGTGATGCTGATAGACAAACATCAGATTTGCACGACCAAGTAATAAAATCTCCTGTCGTTGAAAGGGCATCTGCCATAAATCAGATAATCTTAAACATGATTGCTAGTAAGGAACTCTCTGTTGATGAAGACACGGTCCCTGTAAATATTAAATGGGATGACCTCAATGACCAACAAACAAAGGACTGGAAGAATTTCTTTGCTAAAAACTTTGCAATGTTGAGCGAGGACACAACTATGATCCCTGTTAAATCCGGGGACGGTAGATATGATGTGTATGTTGTCTCCAAAGGGGCGATTGTTGCGAGCTTCCCGGTTGCAGGGAGAGATGGCAATACTCTGTCATTTTCCCAACAGGATCTTGACGAACAGACTCTGATGACAAGGGACTGGAAGATGGCAGATTCACTTGGAACTTTTTTAGCATCTTCTATGTCCTATGGCACCACTAAAGAAAAGCAAAGTGTTTCTGAATGGATGGAGGTTGGGCGTCAGTCTTTGGGGGGCGATTCGCTGGAGAAGAAACAAATTTTTACGTTGACACGTTTGGGAGAAAGAATCACCAAGACTCTTGCCAGCCCCTCAGATCCAGTAACTTATTCTGAAATGATTGGACATCTCCAGAGGATCGCAAAAGAAACCGAACCGCAGCAGACGATGAGCTTGTGGGCGGCAATGAAGAATATGGTTGGTGCGGAAGTTCTTAAAAGGACACCTCCTGAAGAGGCAGATATGATGACTCTTAATCTTTATAATGTGTCGCTAAAGAAAAACGATACTAGATCAGCTCCAATAGCAGAACAATGGAAGCGTATTGCAAAGGATCTAGGATTTGACAATGTTTCCCACATGGTTAAATATCATCACAGAAAAGCTGTTGCAGAAAAAGATCCCGAAGCAGCAAAGCTGTTTATGGAACTGTTTAAAAATCCCACAAAGACTATTGGCAAGCTCAAGGTGCTGCCTGTCCAATTTTATAAGTATAATAAAAAAACAGATAAGGAAGTCCTTGATGAAAATACACAGGGATCCCCAGATGCGTTTGACTAGCCAAAACAGGATTAGTATATGAGAATGCCTGGAGGTGTCGCACAGCATGGAAGACCATATTCTTTGTTAGAGGCAGCCAAAGTGTTGCAGCCAGCAGATTCCACAGTCTTTAGAGCTTCTGTCGCTAGAGGTTTTGATGAGGTTTCCTATACTGCAACTTATGACTGGTTCAATGCTCCAGAAGACGACGGGCTCCTTATTCCTGAAGAAGACTTTGACAGGTCTTACTCTCGTCCGGGACTTGACTGGCATGAAAGAATGACAGTAACTCAAGCACAAATTGGGGCAGAACTCTCAGATAGAGATTACAGGTATCAACTGGTGACTTCTCATGCAAGCCGCGACTGGTCTGCGATGCTTGCACAAGCAGGGGGAAGTCTTGCTCCACAATTTCTTGATCCTGTTAATTATCTACCTCTTGTAGGGTTCTTAGGAAAAGTTTCCAGATGGGGGGCTAAGATCTCAAAGGCAAAAGCTTTGGGGACAGAGGGAGCAGTGATTGAGTCAGCAAGACAAGGGGTATTCTATGGACGAGACCAAGCTCTAGGAAAGGAATTTGACTTAAGTGGAGCAATGTTAAGCATAGGCATGGGAATAGGAATTGGTTCTGGATATGGAATGATGTTAGATCAAGGGTCATCTCTCAGAACAGGGCTAGGACATCTTGGTAACGCATGGGATCAGTTGATTGTCCAAGGAAAGAAAGCAGTAAAGCTAGGACCAGATGCAGAGTTTCCTGAAGCAATCATTCCAGAATCTCCTAAAACAAGTGAAGTCCTTGATGATCTTAATACTCAAAAAGCAGCAGATGATGCGGTTCTCTCAGATACAGAATTATCCCCAGAGGCAAAGGAGCGTTACGCAGCACTTCAGAGTTTTGGGCCAAGAGCAATTGCTCTAGTAAGAGGATGTATGGCACGACTTAAAGGAGGAAAATGAGTGAGCAGTGCATTGACTTGTTGGTGACGCGACTAGGAATGAATCGTGATGAGGCAACACGCTATGCACAGTTTTATCGTTTAGGCTCTGATGATATACAAGCAAGGATGGATTTTGAGCAGCATCAGGCAGACAGAGTCTTTCCAAGAAAGCAAGCACAAGCTGTTCAGGATCGTGTTGAGACTCTCCGTACTGAAGAGGATTATCTTACCAAGATGAGAGGGAATAATGAAGGAAAGTTTGGCTCAAAAGATTCTGACGAGATTTATATCAACACCTCTTGGAGTGAGGTTGAGGAACGGTTGCTAGAGGCGAATCGAGGACTTACACGTTCCCAGATGCACCGTTTGATCCGAGACAAGAACTTCAATGAGGATTTTGTCAATGAAATGGTGAAGCCGGGAAGTAGTGGATCTCCTGAAGCAAAACGATTTGCAGATACTTTCCGTGAAGAACAGTTGGTAGTAGTCCAGCGTGCAAATAATCAAGGGGCAGCAGTCTTACCCTTTGACGATCCTGTTGCAGCACTGCAGTGGCATGACGCGACAAGGATGCTCAGAGTCTCCAGAGAAGAGTGGGCTGAATATGTCTATGGATTACAGAAAGAAGATGGTGCAATTACTATGAGCGAACTTGGTAGAATCTATGACCGCTTTGTGAGTCATGGTTCTACTGATGAAGATCTCTTGTTTAACTTTGAGGGAGTCCTTGATGGGCCTAAACCCAAAGGATCTGCTTCAGGAAAGCTGACAAATCGGAGTTTTGCTCCAATCAAGTTTAAGGGTGCTAAAGAATGGATAGAATACAACCAGAAGTTTGGACATGAATCTCCACTACAGGCATCTGTGTATTCTTTGCGTTGGCAAACTCGTCTTACGGCAATTACAGAGCGCATGGGGCCTGATCCCTACAAGACTCATGCTGCAATAAAGAAGTCAGTTCTGGAGGATTCTCATGATGTGGTTAAAGCGAAAGGAGATACAGAAAAGATGGACTGGGTCTTTAATCATTTAATTGGAGATCTCCCTGAATCCTCTTTTCCAAAGCTCCAGAGTCTTGTAAACTCCATCCTCAATCTGAACATTATCTCTAAGCTAGGATTTGCTCCACTCACTGCAATGAATGACATTGGAGTCTCTGCAGTCCATCTAAGTTATCAAGGAGTCCCTCTACTTAAATCATACAGTCGCATGATTAAGGAGACTGTCAAAGGGCAGTCCAAGGAGATGAAGGAGGACATATTCCGCTATCTTCACTCTGGAACAGATGGGGTTTTCTCTTTCGGAATGGGACGCTACCAGATCGGAGATTCCCAGCCGGGGGCATTCACAAACATGGTCGACACCTTTGTTAATGCAACTGGTCTAGTCCAATTGACCAATCGCATGAGAACAGCATACTCCAAGATTACCTCGATGCACATGGCAGACATGGCATCCCAGCATTCTTGGACAAGTCTTCCCTCCAGATACAAGGAGTTTCTTGGAGTCTATGGCATTGATGGGAATGACTGGAAGGTTATCCGAGAAAAAGGTCTTGTCTCTATGGACGAACACCTTCCTGAAATGTTACAAGGGAAGAAGGTAGAACGGATTCCTAGAGAACATTATGTGGTGCCGGAGTCAGTCCTCCGAGGAGGAACTTCTGTTCATCTGAAGTCTGTCTCTCAGAAACTCTCGCGTCTTTATTACAACGAAGCACGAACAGCAATTCCAGAAGCAGGACTCAAAGCAAAAGAGTTGATGATGCTCAAACAGTATGAGGGGTCTGCCGCAGGGCTGGCACTCAGACTGTTCTGGCAATTCAGGACTCCTACTGTTCACATGATGCAGACCATGTTTCCGAGGATGAGAACCATGGGACCAACTGCTCTTATGCACACGCTACCTCTAACCGGGATTGGGTATGCGTCATTGACAGCAAAAGACTTCTTCCGAGGAAGGACTCCAAGAGATCCTACAGATCCTCAAACCTTTTTGCTCTCAGTAGGTCAGACAGGATTCTTCTTCGGGATGTCAGACATCGTTGCAAGGATCAATAGTCATGGAGCGGTGAACTTGGATGAGTTGGTTGGTGGAACAAACTATACAATGTTTAAAGACTTTTCAGAAGTCTCTGGGGGAATGCTTACAGGAGACAAGACGGCTTTTAAAGCCTATAACTTCCTTAAGTCCATAACGCCATTTGGCAACGTCTGGTATGGAGAAGCAGCAATGAACTATTTTGTGCATGATCGCTTTAGAGAATTATGGAATCCGGGCTTTTCACAACAACAGAATGCTTTTCTTGCCAGCAAAGGGCAAAAGAAGTTCTTTGGTTATCAACCAGATGAGGTATAAATGACGGTCCCTATTAACACTCCCTCTAAAACGACACTTGCGGGGAACACTGATGCAGCAACCAAGTACACGACGACTTACACAGTCTTTGATGCAACCCATATAGATGTCTATAAGAATGGCGTTAAAGTAGAGTCTGGAATCACGATAACGATTGCAGCGCATGCAACTCATGGGAAAGTTGCAGAATGTGTCTTCTCTTCTGGACAAACAGCATCTGACGTTATCCTCTTAATTCGCAATGTCCCCTATAACCAAGAGCAAGATTTTATAAACAACTCTGTCTTTGACATTGAGTCTTTGGAGCGTGGGCTCGATCAGCTTACGATGCAGACTCAACAGTTGGACACAAAGACTGACGGGACAATCAAATTTGCAGACTCTCTAAGTGGAGCTACAGCATTTGATTCTACCGCAGAAACCGCAGGAACCATTACTGCAAACAAAGCAGCTCGTCTTGGAAAAGCCTTAATCTTCCATTCAACAACTGGGGATCTTTCACTGTCCGCAACTTCTTTTACAGGACTAGAAGCTGACATATCTGCACTTGCAGCAATTGAAGCAGATATTGCTACTCTTGCAGACATTGAGGATGGTACTGATGCAACTGATGCAATCCAAACTGCTGTAACTAATGCTGCTGCAATTATAGCAGCACCAGTCCAAGCAGGATTGGCTTCCGATTCAGCAGATGAAGCAGAGGAATGGGCAACCAAGGTTAATGGTTATGTCTCAGGGTCAGGAAATGCTGCAAAGGCATGGGCGATTGGTGGGCTCTATGTCGATGACACTGCACTTAGAGGTTCAGCAAAAGCATGGGCGACCAATGATGAAGATGCAACAGTAGACGAAACTCTTTTTAGTGCAAAGCATCACTCTATAAAAGCAGCAGAACAGGTTGCACTAGCAACG
>Ga0209501_10001479_pt1:0-20000 | contig 25804 bp, 14 predicted proteins | sample ArcticOcean_MG_C_4_FD_187434 | JGI IMG/M metagenome (GOLD analysis project Ga0209501, IMG submission 187434) | Marine microbial communities from western Arctic Ocean - ArcticOcean_MG_CB4_134 (SPAdes) (version 2) | ecosystem: Environmental > Aquatic > Marine > Oceanic | place: Arctic...
TGAGCGGGCCGAACTGAATTCACTGTCGTCCCTTAGGAAATGTACCGGATGATTGGCGATTTGCTTGAGTTTCACCAGCGCACTGAGGATCAGCCCCTTGCGTTCAAAAGAAGTCTCGCCTTCGCCACCGATACACGTAAACATCTGGTCAACAACGGCTTGGTACAATGCCGCCTGCTCGGCCGTGAGGTTACAGAAAACCTTCATCTCGTTCTTTTCAGGCAGGTCACGGATGATCGAGCGATCCGACTTGAGCCGGCGCAGGATGAACGGCCGCGTGATCTTACGCAGAATCGCCGCACGCCTGTCGGAGCCGTCGCGTTCGATAGGCACCGCGAAATGGGTACGGAACGCACCGATCCAGCCGAGGAACCCAGCGTTGAGGAAATCCATGATCGACCACAGCTCGACCAAGCGATTCTCGACGGGGGTGCCCGTCAGGCAATACCGGTTGCGACCACGCAGTGAGCGGACCGCGACAGACTGCTTGGTATTGGGGTTTTTTATGTTCTGCGCCTCGTCCAGAATGATATTCCACCAGCGGCAACTTAGAAAACTGGGCTGGTCGCGGACGATCAGGTTGTATGTCGTGATGATCGCGTCGTACTCACCGGTCGAATCAACGAACGTCCGTTGGCTGGAGCGATCGCCGCCGTGATGTACCAGCACCCGCAGCGACGGGGCGAACCGCTCAAGTTCGCGCGCCCAGTTGCCGACAACGGACATCGGGCAAACGATCAGTGACGGGCCTTCCGCCAGTTTGTTGACCTGCTGATGGGCCAGCACAGCGATCATCTGCACGGTTTTGCCCAACCCCATGTCGTCCGCCAGACAAACTCCGAGTCCGGTATTTGCGACAAACTGCAGCCACGAATAGCCGATCACCTGGTACGGCCGCAGGGTGCCCTGGAAAGTCTTCGGTGTCGGCAACATCGTGAAGCGGGCATCCGCTTGAAAGTCCTCCAGCCAGGGGGCGTCCCCGCCGTGATCGAAGTGCAGGTCGAGGACCGGCAAGCCACCGGCATGCTCCATGCCAAACCCGATCTCCATGGCGTTCGCCAAAGACGCACCGCCGCTGAAACCGCGCTTGTCGAGTTGCTTCATCGACTTGCGGATGGCGCCAGTATCGACGCGGCGCCAGCGGCCGTTGCGATGAATAAGTTGCGTTTTCGACGTCGCCAGTTCACGAAATTCCGCTTCCGTCAGTGATTCTTCGCCCATGGCTGCTTCCCAACTATACGACACCATCTGGTCAAGCCCGAGCACGGCATGTCGATCGGCGACCGTGTTCTGCGCCGTCGATATCCGCAGCAGAAGTCCGATCTTCTCCTGCGGCTCCTCCCACCACGTCGGCAGCCGCACGATGAAACCGTGCTTCTGCAGCGACAGCGCCGCCTCGGACATAAAAGTCAGGGCCTGTGTCCGGTCAATGCGGCAAGGCGCCGGCGGCAACGATTCCAGACAGGCGCCAAGCGGCGGAAAGTCCACGGCAGCACGCCCGAGGCCCGCCAGCAGGCACGGCAACAAAGCCGTCGGGTGATCGGCGCTGACCGCCGGGTCGAACAATTCGTCGGCCGGCACGCTCAGTTCTCTGTCGCGATTCGACTTGACCGCCGGGTGGATCTCCCAGTCGCCGTCGTGATCGGCGGGCGGCATCAGGTCGAAGCCGAGACGGTACGGCGAAAACAGACTTAGCGGACGCAGTCCATCATTCCACAGACCGATCTCCTCGACAAACGTTTCCAGCCGTCGCGAGTCGGCAAAAAGTACTGAAAAATGTCCCGCCTGCAAAGCGTCGAGCCATTGCTTCGGCAACGGCGGCTGACTCTTGCGTGGTCTATGGAACTTCGGGTTGCGCTGCATCGCCCATTGCCGTACCTGAAAGTCGACACAGGCATCGAGAAAAGACAACGGCAGCGCCTCGGGCATGTCGGTGAATTCATTTTCCGGCGTCAAGGCATGAACGACCGGCGGCATGGCTGCCACGAGCGACTGCCAGTAAGGCTCGCGCTCAACCGGCACGGCAGCCTGCCAGACAGGATACTTCTTGCCTTCGAGCTCGGCGATACCCGGGACCATCGACGTCGCGTCGACCAGCGACACTGCGAACTCCGCAATTTGCTGCCAATACAAGAGGCTGTCGCCGATCGTCGTGTTTTCGTCGACGGGCAACGGCCATGTCCTGAGGAACTCAATGACACACTCGGCAATCGTCTCGCCGGTGTCGATGCACCAGGGCTGTAACCGTGCGTCGATCGGGATGTCGACATGCGAGGCAATCGGCAGGCCGTGCTCGGCCGGAAACAGGCCGAACCGCTGCTCCTGATACAACTCTAGTTCAGGAGGCAGCTGTCCGACCAGATCGTCGAACGACATGCCACGGGGGTGCTCGGTGCTGCCGGGACCGAGGCCGGATCCGGCGCGCTGATTATCCTCCAGCCAGAACGACATCACGAAGCTGTTGGGCAGCCAAAAGGCGTGGAGCGTCATAGGCAATTCAAACGATTCTGAAAGAACGGTCTTTGTAGCACGGGCTCTCCAGCCAGTAAATGCAGTGAAAGGTACGCGAGACTCATGGCGGTATTACGCTGACTCGGCCGGCTCGAGATTGGCGGCGACCGGGATAACAACGACGCGGGCGCCCTGCACCCTTTTCACCATTACGTGTTCGTCCTGGTCGATGAAATCACCGTTGCTCACGACATCAACACGCCGGTTGTTGATTCTCGCGATACCGCTCGGCCGCAGCGGCGTCAGCGTCACACCTATCTCTCCGATGAGCTTGGAATTCTCTTCGATGTTCGGTGCCACATAGCCATCCGACACGCGGGTGGCGCTACGCAGAATCAGGCTATCGAGAAACGGCAGGTTCGGCAGGTACCTGCCGAGGCAGTATCCACCAACCGCAATCAGCAGGATAGCGATCGATGTATTCATCAACGCTTGCTGGATATACGGCCAAAGGCTGATCTCCGGCATGAAATCAGGCATTTTCGTTACGTCCGGCAGATTTGGTATCATCGCCATGAACAGGCCACCGAACAGACAGAATATGCCAAGGACCCCGGGAATGCCGAACCCCGGGATAACAAAGATCTCCAGCGCGATCAGCGCGATGCCGATGATCACCAGAGCCAGGTCTTCGATCCCGGCCAGACCGGCAACGTAGTGGCCGAAAAAGTAAATGGAGATAGACACCGCTCCGACAATGCCTGGAACGCCGAAGCCCGGCGTTTTCAGCTCCATGTAAATACCTATCATACCAACGAACATCAGCAGTGGTGCCAACGCAGTGATGATCTTCGCCAGCTTTTCGGAGCCTGCCGGTTCAATGACGATGATTTCAGCATTGGGCACGTCAAGGACCGCCAGCAAGTCGTCAATGTCATCGACAATGTCGGTGGCCAGGATCGGACCGGTCATCGGTGGATAGATGCGCACCGCTTCCTGTGCAGTCATCATCAGCAACTCGCCGACGTCACATATGACTTCATCACCGATTTTTACTTCGACCTGATCATCGACCATCGCCATGGCCACCTCTTCGCTGTAGCCGTTTTCATTGGCCAGCCCGCGCATCATGGCTCGGATGATCGATAACATCTTTTCGCGCACGTCCGGCGGCATTTCGGCAACCCCGCCCTGAGTCAACCAGATCGGCGCCGCGGCGCCGATCCTGCCGTGCGGCGACATGTAGATTCGGTCGCAGGCGATGGAAATTATGGCCCCGGCGCTGATAGCATCCTGGTTCACAAAGACATAGACCGGAATGTCTTCGAGCTCCTGGATATGCGCAATGATCTCCTCGGTGTGATCGATTCGCCCCCCGGGCGTATCCATGTCGATGACGATCATGTCGACTTCGGCCGCTTTAGCATCTTTCAATGCCCGGCGGATGAAGTATAGCATCGGGTCGTTGATCTCATCGCGCAACGGGATGACGGCGACTTTCGGCCGCTCACCCTTGACCGGTGCAGCAGCAGCTTTCGGCGCGGGCGCTGCGCCGACATCGACGACATCAACAGGCGCGGCTGGCGACACAACTTCGGCGCCGCGAGTCGGCAGCGAGAGGGGCAGCAGAGTCAGACATACGGCAAGACATCCGTATTGTGCCCAGCTTACGTTTAATCTGTTCATTATTTTTGCGGCTGCATTTGGGGTCGTTTCTATGGGAAATTTAATGCGGGACTATGAAAAACGCAATGCGTTACACCCATGAACCAGCGCCTCCGTTGACTGTTCCGAATCACTTTTTCAGCTGTTGCTGTAGGCCGGTGTGAGCCGGCGGCCATCTCCGTCAGCGGATTCGTGGGCCGTCATGATTGTCCGCATTGTCTGCTCCGCTTCCTCAATAGTGCAATGCGGCTCGGCCTCGCCATGGATCATATCGATGAAGCGTTGGGCCTGGTTGAGGAACCAACTGTCGCGTCCACTCGCTTTAGCCTTGCCGAGTTGCCAGCAGTCAGTGTCCGGGTCGTAGCGGTCGACATGATCGAAATTTGAGCCCGCCCGCAAGGTTGAGGATTCACCCGCCACATGCACACTCCAGGCCGAATTCTGCTGGCACAGGGAGATCTCCAGTTGGGCAACGACATTGTTCGAAAATTCGATAGTGACGGCCGCGGTATCCTCCGTGGGCAGGCCAAGCCCGAGCTGCCAGTGTCGGGCAGCGACACTGACCGGTTGGCCGAAAAACCACTCGAACAGATTGATGTGATGCACCATGTGATCCTGAATGGCACCGCCGCCGGTGGCGCGGCTCATAGCATATTGCGGTGGAAAATCTTTGCGCATGCGCGGCCAGTATTGCGTGGCAACTGAATGAGCCATGTAGACGGCACCGATGTCACCGTCATCGAGCCGACGTTTCATCTCCTCAAAGATGGGATTGCAGCGCATGACGAAGGCGACGCCAACGGACACACCGTTAGCGTCACGGACGCGCTTCAACTCGTCAACGCCGGCGAACGACGTGTCCAGCGGTTTCTCACAAAGCACATGAGTGCCTGCAGAGACTACTTCGGTGGCTAGACGTACGTGCGTGTTCGTCGGTGTGCAGATCACGACACCATCGAAAGCTGGCAGGTCGGCGTCACGAAAATCGGCGTAGACCTGCTCAATCGGGAATTGGTCTGTGGCCTGTTGGCGCGTCATTTCATCCATCTCCGCAATCGAACAGCGGACGCCATCGACCTTCAAAAATTCTTTGACATGACGCTGACCGATCGAGCCCACGCCGACGATAAGGATGTGTGGCATAGTTTGGTTAGCTCCCGGTGAAATTTCAAAAAAAAAGAGATACTAAGTGAGTGTAGCAACAACTCCGCCCGAGTCAAGACCGGTGACGTACTGATAGCTCGCCCATGCGCCGGGAAGAATCATCATTTTGGCACTGAGCGCCGTACGCTCCCAGTCCTGCGCTGCGTGAGTACCTGTTGTAGCATCGTACCGAGCCTTGTGCCGCCGGGACACAACGTTTGGCAAGGCCAATCCGCATCCGCCCCACGAAAAGCCCGCCCGCTGCAGCTACGCCTCCGAGGCAGATCAGCGCATAGACAAGGGGCGCGTCCTGTCGTATCTTACTCGTTCGCCTATGTACTGACATTCAACTTCTGACGAGACCCTGCGATGAAGGAATTTCGAATCGGCATGATCGGCTTCGGCACCGTCGGCACCGGCGTGGCGGCATGTATACAGAAAAACTGTGACCTGATGGCCGCGCGTATCGGCATCCGGCCGGTACTGGCACGGATCATGGTCCGTAACCTCGATATCGCCCGCGCCGTCGAAGTCGCGGAAGGCGTGCTCACAACGAATGTCGACGACATCCTCAATGCCAACGATATTGATGTTGTTGTCGAGCTCATCGGTGGCACGACGGATGCCAAAACATTTGTGTTGCAGGCAATCGGCAACGGCAAGTCCATCGTCACCGCCAACAAAGCGTTGCTGGCATTTCACGGCGCCGAGATTTTCGCGGCCGCCGAGGCCAATAATGTCGATGTCTACTTTGAAGCCAGTACCGCCGGCGGCATCCCGATCATCAAGACGCTTCGCGAAGGGCTGACCGGCAACCGGATCGAATCGATCTACGCCATTCTCAATGGCACCTGCAATTATATTCTGACACGCATGGAACACGAAGGCATCGCCTTCGCAGATGTGCTCAAAGAGGCGCAGACGCTCGGATACGCCGAGGCTGACCCGTCCTTCGACATCGACGGCGACGACACGGCGCACAAGACCGTCCTCCTCACCGCCCTCGCCTTCGGCCGGTGGTTCGATGTTTCGCGCATGCATATCTCCGGCATCCGCAGACTCGACGTCCAAGATATTGAGAACGCCGCGGACATGGGCTACAAGATCAAGCTGCTCGCGCTCGTCAAACCGACCGGCGATGATGTCGATATGCGTGTGCATCCCGTTCTCATCCCCGCCAGTTCGATGCTCGGGCAGGTCAGTGACGTTTTCAATGCTGTTTGTGTCAAGGGCGACGCGGTCGGGGAAACGATGTTCTACGGTCGCGGTGCTGGGGGCGACCCAACCGCCAGCGCCGTCGTTGCTGATCTTCTCGAAGTCGGCCTCAATATCGCCCATGACTGTGTCCGCCGGGTCGTGCCGTTCCAGGCTCACGACACCTACGGCGACCTCACGCCTATCGACGACGTCCACAGCCGATATTACATCCGGCTGCAGGTCGAAGACAAGCCCGATGTGCTCTCCCGCATCACTCACATCTTCGGCGAATCAAATATCAGTATTGCCAGTATCCTGCAGAAAGAGACAACCGAGCCGGTACAGGTGGTTCTGATGACTCACGTCGCGAGAGAGAAGGACGTGCAGTCAGCGTTGCAGAAGATTGCCGGACTGGAGGTCGTCAACGGCGAACCGGTACTGCTGCGCGTTGAAGATCTGTGATCTGACCGCTGGCAGGTAAGCAATCTCGAGATTCGGACTCACCAACTCTTTTCAATAGACGAAATCAGTTCAAGCGTGTACGGAAGCCACGCCAGTCGGTTTGTATTCGAGTCCGCGCTGATGAGGCGTTCGGCTTCGGCACTCTGCTGGGTGTTGAGGGAAAGACGCAAGGGCGTTTCCACGACCTTTGAAATCGGATCGTTATCGGCTCAGAACCCGTTTCAGCTGATCCGACTGTGGGTCGGGTTGAACCTTGGAACCGGCGTCGATATGTGACTCAGTCGGTGATGAACGTGGCCGGGTATTCTCCGCGCACGGAGTTGAACAACTTGATGGCTGCGGCAGTATGTAAATCACCGACCTGAATGATGCCCTCCTGAAGCTCCCCGCGGGCCAGAAGCTCTTCGCGCATAGTCCCCGACAGCAGCCCGCAGGCGATCGGCGGCGTTAACCAGTCACCATCGACCTCGGTTTGAATTGCAATGTTCGCAACGCTGGTTTCCGTGACCTCGCCGCGTTTGTTGAAGAGAATGACATCATCCGTATCGACAGCGGCAGCAGCGCGCTCGTACACCGAGCGGCTCGTCGTTTTGTGATACAGGAAAACGTCGTCGTTGTCGACCGGACCGATGGCCAAGGCAACTGTAACGAGACGAGCGCCGTAGTCTACGGGCAACGGCGTCGTTTCGATCGTATAGCTGCCGGATACCTCGACCACGACGCGCACGCGCATCGGACTTGTCCAGCACGTTTGCTGTTGTTGCAAATCCGGCTGTAACAGCTCCGGCATCTCGAAGCCGAAATAGTCGGCCGACTCACGTAGCCTGTGAAGATGACGCTCCAACAGATAGATGCCGGTACCCGGCTCGAAACGCATGGTCTCGACCAGTCCAGACGGCGGTGCCGGATGATCGCCGAGCACTGCTGCTTTTAGCAGGCACTCCCGATACTCGCCGGCACTCTCCGAGTCTGCAACCAACCCACTGCCGATCGGGTAGGTTGCCTGCCCTTGCTGGTCAATCGTCAACGTGCGAATGGCGACGTTGAAGGTGCCATCGCCGCCTGGGCGCAGCCAGCCGATCGTCCCACAGTAGACATTGCGCGGCACGGTTTCCAGATCGGTAATGATCTCCATGGTCCTGACCTTCGGCGCACCGGTTACGGAACCGCACGGAAATGTCGCCCGCAGGATATCGGTCCACGTCACTTCAGGCCGCAGTTCAGCTTCGATTGTCGAGGTCATCTGCCAAATGGTGGGATATCGTTCGACGCGGAACAGATCGGTAACGCGAACGGAGCCGAACTCAGCGACCCGGCCCAGGTCGTTGCGCAGCAGATCGACAATCATGACGTTTTCAGCGCGATCCTTGTCATTGCTCTGCAGCTCCCCGGCAATTGTGATGTCTTCAGCCGAGGACAAGCCACGTGGACGCGTGCCCTTCATCGGACGCGTCACCAGATGCTGGCCGCGGCGGTCCAGGAAAAGCTCCGGCGAGGCCGAGAGTATGTCCCAGTCGTCGGAGTGGATCCAGGCACAGAATTCGGCGCGCTGGGCTCGGCGCATGTTGCGGTACAAGTCGGTGACACTGCCGTTGACTTGCGAACAGGCGCGGAAGGACAGGTTTATCTGATACGTCTCCCCGTCACGGAGGTGTTGCATGACCTGGTCGAAGGCCGTGTCGTAGACCTGCTGATCAGCGCTGAACTGCCAGTCATCGAGAGCAGGCACTGCAGCGCTGGGGTCACCGCGCCGGACGTCGGGCAGGTCGTCGGTAACTGCAGGTTCGTCGCACAGCAGGAACCACAGCAGCGGCAGATTACCGTCGGGCTGCGGCGTAAGCAAATCGGGATCTATGCCGCCGGCGGCTTCATAGGCAATGAACCCTACGGCGTGGCGGCCATCACGGACAACGTTTTCAACAGTCTGCAGACAGGGAAGAACATCGTCGGCGCAATACGCGATGACAGGCGGTACGTCAGAGCGAAAGATCCGGGTTTTGCCCGGTTGGTCCTGATGAAAGTCGAGGGCAACAAAGCAGGCGTCGGTCACTGGCCGGTCTGGCTGAGCGATTCGACAATCTCGAACTTGATGTCGCACGGTATCGCGACCGGCTGCATCAAGTGCTCACGTGGTGTCTCTTTCGCCTCGCGATAACTGTCGGTCAGTTTTTGACAATCAGGGCAGGAGATGATGTGAGTATCGAGAGCAATGAGAATGTTGGCGTCCAGCTCGCGCTCGACATACTCATAGAGGAATCGTTCCACTTCCGAACAGTTGAATGAAGATGGATTGACGTGCATCATGGCAGGGATTTTTCGTCTCCTCAACCTGTAGGCAATGTTTTCTCCGGCTGGGCTGGGCCAATGGCACCCTTACCGGTATTGCTAGAATTACGATACATCGCATCGGCAAATGAGACAACCGCCGCCGACAAAAAGAAAAGGGCCGCCCGCAAATATTACGGGCGGCCCTGTAAGAATACCGGACGTGTGGCCTATTCCTCGATAGGAATCCTGAGTGGCATGCCGGACTTGAGATCGGCATCGCTTTCGATACCGGGGTTGACCTGCTTCAAGAGCGCCAGCGGGACGCTGTACAACTCCGCGATATGAGCCAGCGAATCGCCCTCGTCGATATCGTGCTCCATCGTACGCCTGATGGCAACGGCCGGGATCGGCCGGGGTATCGCCTGCATATCGACGGCCATTCGTGTGGGCGACAAAGCACCCACCTGCTGCCGGCGAGAATGGCTCTGGGGCAGCGACTTCGCGGCCGTAACCGACCGCAGAATCAGGACCTGCCCGATCTGCAACGAATCGCTTTTGAGGCCATTCAGCAGCTTCAACTCGCGCACGTTCATACCGAATTTTCGGCCGATCTCCCACAAGTTATCACCACTCTTCACGGTGTACTTAGTACCCGCTGGCAACTGCTTCTTCGGTGCCGGCGGCGATGCCGCCGCGCGCGGCTGTTCAACAGTGACCCCCGGTCGGAGAATCAGCACCTGGCCGATCTTCAGCGTATCACCCTTGAGGTTGTTCAATCCCTTGAGGTCTTTGACACTGAGACCAAACTTGCGGCCGATATCCCACAGGTTGTCGCCGCTTTTGACAAGATACACGCCACTCGCGGGCACCTGCCTTTTCGGGCCTGTTACAGAGGCCGTACGAGCCGACAGCGGCCCACTGCCGCCATCAAGCTTGTGCGATTCCACAGTAACCACTCGATTCGGGCGACTGGCCTTTCCGATGAACTTGCCGCCGGGGGGAATCGTCAATTCCCTACCGATACTCAGCGGGCCGTTCAGCCCCATGTCGTTGTACGCCGCCAGTTCGTGCATACTGACGTTGTACATGTAACCGATTTCCCATAGCGTGTCGCCCTTGCGTACCTTGTAGGTCAACGGTTTCGATACTTGTTTTACTCCCGTCAGCGGCGCCTGCTTTGTCAACGTGGTCACTTCCAGTTGTGCCGGCGTCTGTGTGCGCACTTCGCGCGGATCTTTGATCCTGATCGCCGGCGGCCGATTTATGATCGGCGGTCGGCTGGAAAGATTGATACCGCCGGGCAGACGATCCAACGTTGGCGGTCCCTTGCGTGACACGTTCAGGTTTTCCGCGACATTTGAAGAAGTAATCGCGAGCGCCTCGTTGTCCGCTGCTGGCGCGGGCGCCTGGTTGGTTGCTGCCACGGGAGTCTCCCCTGCGGGCGCACGGGCCTGCTCAGCCACAATTGGTTCAACAATCGAGGGCTCACCGTATGGTGCAGGCACGACCGTGCGTGGATGCAGAATACGTTGGCTCTCCGCGGAATAATCGCGTGTCAGGCAACCCGAGGTAATAGTCAGTGCGATCGTCATGGTGGCCACAGAGAGACCCTGTACAATTGTGGTTACTTTTTTCATTCGCCGATTCTCCTCCTGATTTCTTGGGCAAACGAGTTGCCGCGTTGAGTATAATCCGAAAACATATCTTGGCTGGCACACCCCGGAGACAACAAAACGGTGTCCCCCGGTTCAGCGTCATCGACGGCATCATCGACAATGGCGGATAACGAGGCATACATGCGACAGGCAACATGAGGAGACCAGAGTGACGCCAGAGGGGATCTGGTTTCGCCCATCAGGTATACATGTTTTACGTGCGCCTCGAGATACGGAATGACGGGCTTGAAGTTCATCCGTTTGTCGCGACCGCCGGCGATCAGCAGGATACGGCCCTTCCTGCTGGCGGCACAAGTGCGGAGCGCCTGGACCATGGCATCGGGGTTGGTCGACTTGGAGTCGTTGACGTAACGCACGCCGTTGTGCGCTGTCACCAGTTCAAGTCGATGCGCGCTTGGCGCAAACGTTTGGAGATGCGGCTGCACAGCGTCAAGCGTTACCCCTGCGGCCCCGCATAAGGCGAGCGCCGCCAGCGCGTTCTCAGCGTTGTGGGTGCCCTGCAACCGCAGCTTGTCGCGGTGCAGCAGGGGCTCGGCAGTGCCGTTCCGCCGCCAGGCAAGGTGTCCCGTCGAATCGACCAGATAGTCGCTGTCGATCGGGGCATTATCATCGCCAACAGGCGCAAAACACATCGGTCGATCCTGACTGAACAACGGGTGTGCACGCACGCCGGGCAACGCGTAGACATCGTCGCGCATGACAACGCGTCGAGGATTGCGCATATTGGCAATCACCTGCATTTTCGCCTCGAGATAGCTGTCGAAGTTTTCATACCGATCGCCATGATCATCCGAAATGTTCAGAACCGCTGCTGCCAATGGTGCAAACCCGTTGATCCGCTCCAGTTGGAACGAACTGACCTCCGCTACAATGTAATCGAGCCCCGCGCTCTTGCGCGCCGCCTCACTCAGTGGCAGGCCGATGTTGCCCGCCCCGATAGCCTTACAACCGGCGCCCTTCAATAAGTGCACCGCCAGTTCCACCGTTGTCGTCTTGCCGTTGGTGCCGGTCACCGCCAAGACGGGGCATGCACAATAGGCAAAACCGAACTCAAGCTCGCCCAGCACCGGACACGACAGCGACCGAGCCAGACGCCCCAACACATTGTCAGGACCAATACCGGGACTGAGTACGGCCACATCGGCGGCTTCACGCCAGGTTTCCCCCGCCCACTCCAAATAAACCGTCGCCCCAAGAGTCTCCAGTCGCCGGGCACGCTCAACCAGCGTCGCGTTCGTGAAGCCGTCAAGCACCGTGACCCGGGCACCGCTCTGCAAGGCCAGTTCAGCAGCTGCAACGCCACTGATACCGGCACCGAGCACCAGTACATCCTTGTTTTCAACAGGGCCCACGACCACAACTTTTGGTCAAACGTTACGCCGCACGCCGTGTCATGAATACATCGCGGATCTTGCGCGACGCAGGCGCCGACTATCTCTTCTTCCCAACTCCAACTTTAATTGCCACGCCTGGAACAACATTTGCCAACGCTACGCTGTAACGTCCATTGCTGACCATTCACTCCAGGATACTCGAATCCGCAGTAACATCGCAAAATCGCATTGCCCGACACCCCACGGTTGATGCCGGCGGAATAAACCGCGGAAAAAGGCTAAAAACACTGCCAAGGACAGGCCCACTGCCAGGAACATTCAGTTACAACAAGTGACTGGTATTGAACCGATTACAATACCCGGTGAGGTTGGCAAGCCAGGGTCACCGGTGAACCTCCGTCAAAGTTCACCCTAATGCCACGAACAACGATTGCAAGTACCTGTTCCAACAAAATCTTCACGGCCTGCCTTATCCGGTCCGAACAAGCGAACAATTTATTTCCAATCGTCTCATAACAGGAATGTTATGAGAATATTAGAGAAATTTCAGTTGGCTGAGGGAGTGGAAAAATGCGGTATTAGGCAGGAAGGATTGTTAGCTTCAATTTGTGGTGGGCGGCGGGCGCTGCCAGGCACGAATCCGATTACTCGGGCGCTCGCGAAAGACAACATCCCCGATCATCACACGATCGCCCTCCGTGAGCCGCGCCTGAGAGACTTCGGTGCCCGGCTCCATTACCTCGATCTCGCCGACTTTCTCGTAGCAAATGAAAAGAATCTCATTGCGCTTCGAGCGAATCACATCGGTCTGACGCGCCACCGGGAATTTGTCCCCGGCTTCGACGTCGTCGTACTTGAGGTTGGCCCACAGGCTGTTTCCGTCGACATGGATAATCTTGCCGTCTTCGGCCAGGAGATCGTTCGATGGAAGCGCCGCGACTTTGGGAAACTGAATGATTTTGACATTGTCGAATTTGCTCTTGCAGTCGAACGCGTAGAAACCGAGCTTGGTGCCGCGCCGCGGATAGTCTGTATCCAGATAGCTGATCATCTGAACACCATCGATATCAAGTCCGATATGCCAGATTTCACGGCGCAATGTGACCGTGTAGGTGCGCTTGGGCTCGAGTTTGAAGTTGTCGTTCGAGGCAATGAGTACGGCACCGGGCTTGCCATCGCTGTCGCGTTGAATCTTAACCGCCTTGACACCCGCCTCGTCAATGCGGAAAAAGTATTGGTCCTTCTTGGTACGCGGGTCGTGCAGGTTAAAAACGATCCGTGCCTTCTCACCAAGCTTCCAGACCCGGAGATCGAATGACACCGAATTATTCGTTCCAAACTGGGTCTTACTCATGATCTCGGCATAGCCTTTTGCCGGGTTGATCTCGGCGTGCAGCTTGCCTTTTGCGATCCGCCACGAACCGACGCGACGTGACCAGTTCTGCAGATCCCCATTGAAACGTTCATGCAACTTGGTCTCGCCTCGCGGTCCCACCCATAGCCGCTCACCCGGCGTCCCAAGCGTACCGGCAACGACGGCATCATTGGTTCGAATCCCAGTACCGACAGATCCGCTGAGTTCAGCCTTGGCAATGCCGCCCCGGATGTTCTCGATACGACCGTGGGCGATGACTTCGATCTGTTCCTCCCGAATCCCGCCGGTCACCGGATGGACAAGTTTCTTAATGTACCGCGCAACCGTAACCAGGCTGGGCACCTCGATCTCATTCGGGTTATGCAGACGGATATCGACACGTTTGCCGCTGATCACCGTGACAGTACCAATCTCACCCGCCTGGCAGGCTGCACCACAAAGCAACAGCAAGGCAACAATCGCCGTCAAGGTGATCTCACCAGGTTGACGGGCACCCTGATCCGGACGCGGTGAATTTGTGTTTGCAAGGCAAGCCGTCAGTCGCATCGCTGCTCGACTCCGTACGAATTATTGCGGTGGCAAAGGCACACCATAGTATAGTTTTACAAGCAGAAAATGCAACGCTTCGGGAGACTCTGCTGGTAGGTTTCGAGTGCAAATTTCATACCCATCAGCCTGGCCGATATGGCGGTCTGGAACGCTATTCCACCGATGAATCGGCAATTTCGCTGTGGACCGCCGCCGGCATGGCGAGAAGGGCAATGACAACGAGTTGGATGCCACGCACTACGAAGGAAATTAGCCAGCTGCCAAGCAGAATCGAAACGAGCGCCGCGGCAACACCGAGCAGCAGCGCCCGGTCGTACGGCTCAGCGGCTGCGGCACGGACGTTCAGGGCACGCCCGAGAAACGCCAACAGCAGCCCTGCCAGGCAGGCTAGCCCCAGCACACCAGTTTCCACAGCCTGCACGAAGAACAGCCCATGGGCGTCCTTCTCCATCAGGTTCACGGGGCTTTTTTCGACGCCTGTGGACCACATCGGGCTGTTGCCATAGAACACGTTGACGCGCCGCTGATAACCGCCAATGCCGTGGCCTAGGACAGGCGAATACCCGACCGCATTCAGGGCTGCCTGGATCTCCAGATACTTCTGCTGCCAGGGATTCCAACGCGGATGTTGCCAATTCTGCCCCTTCATCGGCATCGGCTGGAGCCCGTACGGATCGGCAGACCGGTGCAGGGCCACGGAGTCGAGCAGCACCTTCCCGTGGTGCGACGACACCAGGCACGTCACACCTACAACAGCCGGGAATGCAGCCAGAGTCAGCGCCACGGCAAAGCGCCGAGACGACGCCACGGCTACGGCACAGCATCCCGCCGCAGCACAGATCAGCAGGCCAAGATGCAGGACGCAGATCAGCGACAGCAGACAGAGCATCGCCAGCACCAATCGTTGCCACAACGGCCGGATCACCGGCAGCATGGCGAGAGCCAGTGGCAGCATGACAATAATATAGGTACCCAGGACGTTCTTGCCGGATTCCGTCCCGGCAACCCCCTGGCGGCCAGGATTGAAACGGAAACCGAACAGCGAATCGATATCAGCAATGTCGAGCAGTCCGCGCGCCGTGCCGCCGCTGAGGACGAGGCAGTATTCGACCAGACCGGCAACGACGACCACACCAAACATCACCAGCGCCGTTGCCACCGCCAGCCGGCGCATCCGGACACGGCGCAGCACCTCAACAAAGAACAGGTACGCAACAACCCACACCTCGACATACTGGATCAATTCCTTGATACCGGCGCCACGGTCGGCCTCGTTTCCGGATTTGTCGAAAACACGTGCCCAATCGAACAACGACAGCAGGCAGACCAACAGAAGCAGGAGGATGCCGGGCGGCGGCAGCCACTGCCCGGGGCGTTGCCGCGTGAGCAGCAGATACCCGGCCAGAAAAACGACTCCGAGCCCGAGCAGGCAGTCAGCAAGGGTAAAGCCGATACTCGGACAGGCTATCGCCGCCCGCACAATAAACGATTTCTCGGTGACGCCAGTCAGATATCCAGCCTCGCGCTCGACAGCGCTCAGTTCGGTGGCCGGCACGTCGAGGCGAATATGCGTGCGATCATTCTGCACCACGGTGAATTTCCGGTCACCGATCCACAGCGAGCTGCCGACCAGTTCGTCGCATTCGTAAACTGCGAATTGATCAACGATCGTCGCACTTCCGTCCGGCGCGGCTTCGATAGCCTCGACCGCGCCGTAGCGGACACCAGTAAACCACAGGGCGAGATGACGGACCGTCAACTGAGTGTGAGCGGCGACGAGGATCAGTAGAACAAGGGCTGCAAGCCAGGACGGCAGGCGGGAAGATGTCACAGTTTTTTGGGCGTTCACATGCTTATCCATCGATATCCCGGCCCGCGCCGATGCGCCAGTTACTGTTGAAATTCGAGCACATCCCAATCCTGAAAGTAGTGAAAGTCACACTTCGACAGGTGTGCTGTTGAACTCAACTCGCGACCCTCGGGCAGATAGATCGAGTAATCGTAACGCGAGAGATGAAACCGCCAGCGATCTCCCGGTGCAGGGGGGCCATCGACGGTCGGCAGACTGGCAAACGGCACGGCGATTTCGAGCTGCCAGAACTCGTCCTCGACATCGAGGTCGTTGATCGCCCCTTCCACATGGATGCCGACGCCGAGGTCCTGGCAATCCCACTGCTGCCAGCGGAGCATACTGACACCGCCCGCTTGGTAGGGTGGACGGTTGCAGGCATCGTACACCGTACCAAGCGCGTTGATCTCGAAGTTGTAATAGACGCCGCTTGCCTCGTCGGGCATGAAAAACAACTCGAGCACATCCTCATGGCAGGTTGGGCAGTCGCGCTCCGTCTGGTAACTCCAGACATCGCGGTCACAGGCATGAAAGCCGGCATATAGAAAATTGTCGTCCCAGAGCATTCGGCCGTCAGTTCTGCTGATCACCGGCTCACCGGATTCCGGCACGAAAAATTCGAGGCCTTCCGCCTGCGCCCAACCCGGTTCATCGAGATGTCCGTCGACAATTATGGGGTCACTGGTGTATGTGCATCGGCGCGTTTCGGGCATCTGAACTTCCTGGTTGAGGTAATAAGCGAGTTGTGTTGACGCTATTGACGCCGCAAACCGTACGGTTGTTCCGCCCCCGATGCAACCCCATTTCATGTCGCATCGATACGCTTGAAAGATCTTTGACCGACCATTACGTTCCCAGCATGACTTCTCCGGAGCACAGCAGCGGTGTGTTCAGCCCAGGCGCCGAATGGATCTGGGACAGCAGCAATCCGCACCAGTACTGCTACTACGCCGAGGCGCGTCGGCACTTTGAGATTAGCCCGGAACAGTGGAAAATCGTTCATAGCGCCGGCAACTGCCGCCTGCGGATAACTGCCGAGGCCGGCTATATGGCCCGGCTGAACGGCCGGGTTGTCGGCCACGGCCCGGCGAAGTCCGCTGCCGGTCGACGTTCGGTCGATACCTGGAGTATCACCGGGTTGCTGCGGACGGGAGTCAATGAACTGCACATTGCCGTGCTGAGTCTGGGGACCGGTACTATCAACGCCTGCGCCGACGCCGCAGCCTTGATCTTCGAAATGCAGTTGCCACACGCCACGATCGTCTCCGACGATTCGACGAAAATACGAACGGATGCGACTCGGAACCGACGTACCGTGCGACGGCGGTTACTGCCATGCACCGAAGACGTCGATGCCACCGGCTCAGGGCAACCGTGGGTCCCGGCGACAGTCGTGACGCGGTCGGCGGAGGTCTACCACCGGCGAGTGCCACTGCCATCACGCGCGGTGATCGTGCCGACGCGGCTGCTGCGTAACGATTGGGTCACCGTACCCAACGTGCGCATGAGCTTTCGTACGCAACCGTACCTCGGGAGTGAAGATGATTTTGCACTGATTGTCACGGACGTTGTATCGGCGCAAGAGCAACATGTCGAATTGCTGCCATCACTAGGCGCTGTGGACTGGTACCTCGAGGGCGGTAAAATCTGCCGCACCACAGACAATCGACGGGATAAGGACAGTGGCGGCACCATTAGCCTGCGTGCCGGCAAGAACCGCCTCGTCGGTTTGACTCGAAAATCGCTGCTGACCGATGTCAATCTCATCGGTTTTGCCGCGTCCGCAATTGAGTGGCAGAATCCGTTCGGCGACGGCTGCTTCCAGGTGGTGCCCATCCCCCCCCAAAAAGCTATGAACTTCGCGGCAACGATGCCGGAGGTTGATTGGAAGAAGCAGCCGATGCCCAGCATGGATCCGCGCGACAGCATGCCGTGGGGGAATGTTCAGGATGTCGTTGCGTATGCCAGGCATGTCCATCAGATACCTGTTGATACGGATCAACTCAGCGGTTTCGGGTCGGGCGGCGAAGGCATAGAGCTAGCCGGCGCCGGCGAAGGAGACGGGTCGAGGTATATCTTCGATTTAGGCAGCGTCTGTTACGGGTGGCTGGCCTTTGACGTTGAAGGGAAAGCCGGCAGCGTTCTGCACATAGCTTTTCTTGAAGCAGTAACCGAGAATGTGCCGCTACAATTGCAATGGCTCGACGGCTGTAGCAATGGGCTTACTTACCGGCTGACGGATGGATTTCAGCAGTTCGAGAGCTTCTTCGCGTACGGCGTGAGATACATCGCGATCGTTCACGTTGGGCCGGAGTCCGCGAAACTGCAGAACCTGCAATTGCATCGCGCGAATTGCGGATCGCTCTCGCGAGCTTCGCTGCACTGTTCCGATGCGTTGTTAACGGATATCTTTGAACTCGGCGTGCACACTGCCATCGCGGGCAGTGACGATACGCTGATCAACTGCCCGACACGGGAGCAGGCGAATTGGGCTTTCGACGGGCGTGCCGCAGCATACGCACACTCGCTTTCCTGCACCAGCAGCGCGGTCGTTGCCAACAGCATCCTGCTCTTCGCAGAGGACCCGGAAACCGCGGACGTGCCGCCAGCGGTATACCCGTCGGCAGATTTGTGCACGATCCCCATGCACGCCTTTCACTGGGTCATGTGGTGCTGGGATTACTATCTCCAGACTGCTGATAAAAGCTTTATTGCGCAGGTAATGCCGCGCATCGCCGCAACTATCGAGGCATGCTGCAGACGACTGAACGACGACAATCTGCTGGAATGGCCGCAGGTCTGGCACTGTATCGACAGCGGCCCCGGGCGAGACGACGACCATGCCATCAACGCTGCCGAACAGGCCGGATTCGCCGGCGCTCTCGAAGCTGCCATTCAACTGGCAGACGCCGCCGACGCCTGGGACAACGACATGCAGGATTGGCAGCAGGTTCAGGCGCTCTTGGCCATCGCAGTTGATACACTCTTCTGGGACGAAGGAAAGAGTGCCTACGCAGACAGTATTCACCTGGACGGCACGCGATCGGCGGTGACCAGTCAAACGACCAATGCGATGATTTGTCGCTACGGCATGGCCAGTAGTGCCCGGCGCGACCTGCTGTACGAAAGTATTAAAGATCACAGCCCGACACTGCTTCCATGCGGGAACCCGGCCGGCATGTATTATGTGCTGGAATTCCTCGATATGATGGGCGACGGCGTTTCGATCCTGCGCATCGTCCGTAACTATTGGGGGAGCATGGTGCATTCGGGTGACAGCACGATCTGGCAGTCCCTGCCACATCACAGCCATCCCCCGCAACCGTGTCGGTGTCACACGTTCAACACCTACATCAGCAGATATCTCACGCGCTACCTGCTCGGGATCGAACGCGTCGCCCCCGGCTATGCCGAATTTCGTATCGCCCCGGACGCACCAGGCATCAAATGGTGTCGCGGTTCGGTGTCTACGGTGGCCGGTCCGATCTATGTGCATTGGTGGCAGACAGATACGGCAATCGAGATAAATGTCGAGCACCCGGCATCGCTCAAGCGCGTGAAAAGCTGCGCGGGGGATCCTGTGGCGCCCGTCAAGATGTAACCCCATGCCGCTTGAAGACAGAGATTACATGCGCGGTGGCCAGCCGCCTTCGAGCCTTGATTCTCCGGGCATAGGCGGAACGAGTGCAATTGTTCCGATCATCATTGCCAATGCCGTAGTCTTTTTATTGCAGAAAATGGCAAATGACGAGCTGAGTTCGCTGTTCGGGATTTCATTTGCGACATCGTGGCAGGCTTGGCGTGTCGTGACGCACCTATTCACTCACGACTATTTCTGGATGCTGCTGTTAAACATGTGGATATTTTGGACCCTTGGACGTCCCCTGGAACGACGGCTCGGGGTTCGCAAACTGCTCATCATATACACAATTGGCGGTCTGACCGGCATGGTTTGCTGGATGGTCGTTGGTCATGGCGGTTCGATGCTTGTAGGGGCAGAGGGCGCTGTGGCTGGCGTGGTGGTTGCGGCG
>Ga0209501_10001479_pt1:22500-25804 | contig 25804 bp, 14 predicted proteins | sample ArcticOcean_MG_C_4_FD_187434 | JGI IMG/M metagenome (GOLD analysis project Ga0209501, IMG submission 187434) | Marine microbial communities from western Arctic Ocean - ArcticOcean_MG_CB4_134 (SPAdes) (version 2) | ecosystem: Environmental > Aquatic > Marine > Oceanic | place: Arctic...
AACATCCTGGCTGTCTATGCAATTCCACTTCCTTAGTACCACTTAGTCCAAATTAGGGACCTTAGCCGGCGGTCTGGGCTGTTTCCCTTTCGACTATGAAGCTTATCCCCCACAGTCTGACTCCCAAGTTACGGCAACACGGTATTCGGAGTTTGACAATTGTTAGTATCCTGGTAAGGACCTGCGAATAATCAGTGCTCTACCCCCGTGTGCTATCTTATTTGAGGCTAGCCCTCAAGCTATTTCGGAAAGAACCAGCTATCACCGAGTTTGATTGGCCTTTCACCCCTACCCACAGGTCATCCAAGCGTTTTTCAGCACGCAATGGTTCGGACCTCCACTCTGTGTTACCAGAGGTTCATCCTGCCCATGGGTAGATCACTCGGTTTCGGGTCTACTCCGCACGACTAAAGCGCGCTATTCACACTCGCTTTCGCTTCGGCTTCACTATAAAAGCTTAACCTTGCCGTACAAAGTAAGTCGCAGGCTCATTATGCAAAAGGCATGCGGTCGCCCCGTAAGGCTTCCACAGTTTGTAGACGCATGATTTCAGGTTCTATTTCACTCCCCTCCCGGGGTTCTTTTCACCTTTCCCTCACGGTACTGGTTCACTATCGGTCACTGGCGAGTATTTAGCCTTGGAGGGTGGGCCCCCCAGATTCAGACCACGTTTCACGTGTGTGGACCTACTTGGGATACCTATAGGCTGCTTCAGGTTTTCGCTTACAGGACTATCACCTGCTATGGTCGCTCTTTCCAGAGCGTTCAGCTAACCATCGACAATACCATGTTAAGGTCCCGCAACCCCAGTCAGTAAACTGACCGGTTTAGGCTGTTCCGCGTTCGTTCGCCACTACTTGCGGAATCTCGGTTGATTTCTACTCCTCCGGGTACTGAGATGTTTCACTTCCCCGGGTTTCGCCCCGTATACCTATGTATTCAGTACACGGTATCCCGTATAAAACGGGATGGGTTACCCCATTCGGAAATCGCCGGATCAAAGTGTATTTGCCACTCCCCGACGCTTATCGCAGCTTATCACGTCCTTCATCGCCTGCCAGTGCCAAGGCATCCGTCATGCGCCCTTAGTAGCTTGACCACCAAAGTTAACTTCAACGAAGTTGCATATAGTCATGCTGCTGCCCGCAGGGCAAACAGCACAACCCCTACAAACACTCCCCTTTTACAAGGAGTATCTACCTTTTCTGACTTATCGATTGTCAAAGAGCAACCGCTCTGTTTCATCGCTGAAACAGCGCAGGAAAAACGTGGTGGGTCTACCAGGACTCGAACCTGGGACCTCGTCCTTATCAGGGACGCGCTCTAACCAACTGAGCTATACGCCCTTTTGCGTTGGTGCTGGAGTTGAGGGGACTCGAACCCCTGACATCCAGCTTGCAAAGCTGGCGCTCTAGCCAACTGAGCTACAGCCCCAGAGGGCGATAATTCCCTTTCCATTCTCTTCCGGCTCTTCGGCCGCTGAACAGTGCGATGTGCTTACTTCCTCCGGTCTCCCGAAGGCACTCCCGGCAAATGAATGCCGGGGTTTGACCATCCCCCGTTCGATCAACGTCCCCACCGACCCGCTCGCACACCAGATAAACTGGCGCTCGAACATATCGGCACGTTCGTCAACCTTTAACGGAGGTGCTCCTTAAAAAGGAGGTGATCCAGCCGCAGGTTCCCCTACGGCTACCTTGTTACGACTTCATCCCAGTCACTGAACACTCCTTCGGCGCCTCCCTCTTTTGCAAGTTGGGTCAACGACTTCGGGTGCATCCAGCTCCCGTGATGTGACGGGCGGTGTGTACAAGGCCCGGGAACGTATTCAAGGCGTCGTTGCTGATACGCCTTTACTAGCGATTCCGGCTTCACGTAGTCGAGTTGCAGACTACGATCCGTACTGGGACCGGTTTTCGGGATTCGCTTAACTTCACAGTCTCGCTGCCCATTGTACCGGCCATTGTAGCACGTGTGCAGCCCTGGGCGTAAGGGCCATACGGACTTGACGTCATCCGCGCCTTCCTCCCGCTTGACACGGGCAGTCTCGTCAGAGTGCCCACCATTACGTGATGGCAACAGACGACACGGGTTGCGCTCGTTGCCGGACTTAACCGAACATCTCACGACACGAGCTGACGACAGCCATGCAGCACCTGTATATCCGCTCCGAAGAGAAACCTGCTTTCACAGGCGGTCAAATATATGTCAAGCCCAGGTAAGGTTCTTCGCGTTGCCTCGAATTAAGCCACATGCTCCACCGCTTGTGCGGGCCCCCGTCAATTCCTTTGAGTTTTAGCGTTGCCGCCGTACTCCCCAGGCGGTACACTTATCGCGTTAGCTGGGGCGCTGAGGGGGTCAAATCCCCCAACACCTAGTGTACAACGTTTACGGCCGGGACTACCAGGGTATCTAATCCTGTTCGCTCCCCCGGCTTTCGTCCATGAGGGTCAGTAGCAGTCCAGAGAGCTGCCTTCGCCATCGGTGTTCTACCAGATATCTACGCATTCCACCGCTACACCTGGTATTCCACTCTCCTCTCCTGCACTCTAGTCTGGCAGTTTTCAATGCATGTCCAAGGTTGAGCCCTGGCATTTCACACCAAACTTACCAAACCCCCTGCGGACCCTTTACGCCCAATGAATCCGAATAACGCTTGCCACCTACGTATTACCGCGGCTGCTGGCACGTAGTTAGCCGTGGCTTCCTCTCCCGGTACTGTCAAAATTCATCCCGGGTGACAGAGGTTTACGACCCGAAGGCCTTCATCCCTCACGCGGCATTGCTCCGTCACGGTTTCCCGCATTGCGGAAGATTCTCGACTGCAGCCTCCCGTAGGAGTCTGGGCAGTGTCTCAGTCCCAGTGTGGGTGATCGTCCTCTCAGACCACCTACCGGTTGAAGCCTTGGTAGGCCATTACCCCACCAACAAGCTAATCGGACGCGAGCCAATCCCAAGGCAATAAATCTTTAGCAAATCCGCCCGAAAGCAGACCGCCACATTCGGTATTAATCCCAGTTTCCCGGGGCTATCCCCAACCTTGGGGTAAGTTACTCACGCGTTACTCACCCTTTCGCCACTCGACGCCTGGGAGCAAGCTCCCATCGTTTCCGTTCGACTTGCATGCCTAATCCATGCCGCCAGCGTTCATTCTGAGCCAGGATCAAACTCTCCATGGCAATATTGAACCTGGAAAAAGCAACCTGCAACACACCCGGCCAAAGCCGCATGCATCGACAAGACGCTCTCTCCGTTAGGTCTTAATCAGAAGCGCTCGCACATCGCACTGTTCAGTTGTCAAAGA
>Ga0209501_10001484_pt1 | contig 25780 bp, 30 predicted proteins | sample ArcticOcean_MG_C_4_FD_187434 | JGI IMG/M metagenome (GOLD analysis project Ga0209501, IMG submission 187434) | Marine microbial communities from western Arctic Ocean - ArcticOcean_MG_CB4_134 (SPAdes) (version 2) | ecosystem: Environmental > Aquatic > Marine > Oceanic | place: Arctic Ocean...
CAATTTGGTGGATGTCTCGAATGCTTTCAGAAAATCCTGCACGTATCTTTGGTCTTTATCCTCAAAAAGGAATTATACAACCAGGTTCTGACGCAGATTTATTAATTATAGATCCTAATGGTAAATCTATTATTAAAGCAAAGAATCATCAAAGTACAACAGGCTATACTCCTTATGAGAATTGGGAAATAACTGGGAAGCCTTGGATGACACTATTGAGAGGTAATATATTGCTGAACAATGGTAAATTAGAACAAAATCCAGGGATTGGTAAATTTATTTATGCAAGTGCTCCTATTTCACCAATATCAGGAATGTCTTCCTGATATTCTTTGATAATTATTTAAATAAATGATTTTTATGGATACTAAACAATATATAAACATGGTTATTCTTGATGATTTTCAAAATTATTTTTCGAAAATTGAAAGAGATAAAAGATTACCAACTAATATGAAAATAACTGTTTATAAAAATCATTTTGAAAATTCTAATGATTTAATAAATAAACTAAAAGACTGTCAAATTATTGTAGGAATTCGTGAACGAACTAAATTTCCGCAGGAAATTATTGATCAATTACCTAAACTTAGGTTACTAATAACAACTGGAGCTAGAAATGCTTCGTTTGATTTAGAAGCATCAACGAATAATAATATTGTAGTTTCCGGAACTCCTGGCGGAGGTGAAGGGCCAGTAGATTTGACATGGGGATTAATACTTAGCTTGATAAGAAAAATACACGAAGAAGACAAGCTTGTTAGAGAAGGTCAATGGGGCAAAAATATAGGCCCAAGTTTAGATGGGAAAACATTAGGATTATTAGGCCTAGGCCATATAGGTAAATTAGTTTCAAAAGTAGGATTGGCTTTTGGAATGAGTGTTATTGCTTGGAGTGAAAATTTAACCGATATTTACGCGAAAAAACTTGGTGTAAAATATGTAGACAAGCAAACACTTTTCAAAGAGTCTGATATATTATCAATTCATACAAAACTAAGTGACAGAACTAAAAATATCATTAGTGAAGATGAAATAAATTTAATGCAAACTAGTTCTTACATTATTAATACGTCTAGAGGCCCCATAATAGAAGAAAAAGCATTGGTAAATGCACTTAATTCTAAAAAGATTGCAGGAGCGGCCATAGATACCTTTGATATAGAACCATTACCAAGCAATCATCCTTTGTTATACACTCCAAATACATTGTTAACACCACACATTGGCTACGTAACTTATGAAGCTTATGAAGCTTATTATGAAGGAATAATTGACAACGTCATCTCATTTTTGAATGACAACCCGGTCAGAGTTCTAAATCCAGATGTATTGAAAAAATTGTATGATTTAGATCATTAATAGAATTTTTTATTAAATATCGACAAATTATTTTATGTTTATAATAGTGATATATGGAAAATGAAAACTGGTTTGTTTATATTTTACTATGTATAGATGGGACACTTTATACTGGAATAACTAACGATATTAAAAAAAGAATGTTGGCTCATGACAAAGGTAAAGGTGCGAAATACACGAAAGGCAGAGGGCCGTTCAAATTGATATATAAGGATAATTTAAATACATTAAGTTTAGCTATGAAAGAAGAAATCAGAATTAAAAAACTAAAAAAAATTCAAAAATTAAAATTAGCAAATAAATGAGGTTTAATTATGGAAGAAAATGATTTGTTTAATAATGTCAAAAGATTTCTTGATAATGAAAATATAGTTAACCATGAATTCCATAATTTTGCTAAAAGATTTTTGCATGAATCAAATTTTAGCTGGGAGCAAGATACAATCGGTATTGTAGTGGCTTATTTGATTGAAAAATATGGTAATGATTGGATAAACATGCATAATGACTTCAAGAGAATTATTTTAGAGCCATTAATAACATTGTCTCGTAAAGAACAAGAATTAGAAAACAGTTTTTAAAAAGGAAAGATTATGCCAACAATTGATCTAAATGATATTAGTATAGAATACCAAGAATTTATTCCAAACAAAGATAATTATGAAACAATAATTTTCATGCATGGTAGAGGAGGGAATCTTTTATCGTGGTTTCAACAAATCCCTTATTTTTCTATAGATTATCGATGTATTGTTTATTCACAAAGAGGTTTTGGACATTCTTATGATAATGATGATAGCCCTGGATTACTAGCATTTCCTAAAGATTTAGAGGGCATTATGAATGAATTGAAAATTGAAAAAGCTCATTTAGTAGCTCAATCAATGGGTGGAGTATCAGCCTTAGGATTTGCAGTGGATAATCCCGAAAGAGTTTCAAGCATAACATTTGCTGATACTACTGGAGGTATGGGCGAGCCAAAATTGGAAAAAGAAATGATTAAATGGAAAGATGACAATCCTAGAACCAGAGGAGGATTAGAAGCTATATCTGAAATATTTGAAAAAGAAAACCCTGACATGGCAAATTTATATTTACAAATAGGATTAACTAACCCCAAACTAACTAATCCCGAAATGTCTTTAGGTAAAATAAATTTACTTGGAGGGCCTGCAGGAAAAAGTTTGGAATCTTTGACCATGCCTGTTTTATTTTTAGTAGGTGAGCATGATACTTTAATGCCTCCTAAAATAATAAAATTAGCGTCTTCATATATAAAATGCTCCAAATATGTATACGTGCCTGGCTGTGGACATTCGATATATTTCGAAAAACCTGATGTCTTTAATTTTGAGGTTTATAAATTTTTAAAATCGACTACTATTTAATCGATTTTACTATACATGATTTTCTCCTTATATACATCTTTGTCTTCCTTCATAAATCTTATGTGTATAAATTTGACAACATAACTATCTAAAGATAAAATTACGATTAAGATAACTAATGAAACATTATTAAACATTTTTAAGGAGAAACTTATGAGAAAATCTAAGTTATTTCTTCTCTTTTTATCAGTTATGTCATTAACTTTAATCCTTGCGTGTAGCTCGGAAACTGAAGTTAAAGAAGTAGTGAAAGAAGTAGAAGTAATGGTCGAAAGTCCATCTACATTAAAAACAGTTCAAGACCGTGGTACGCTTAAATGTGGAGTTAACGATAACCTAACAGGTTTCGGAGTTCTAACATCAAGTGGAGCATTTGAAGGTTTTGACATAGATTATTGTAAAGCTGTTGCAGCTGCAATTTTCGGTGATGCAAGCAAAGTGGAATATGTTCCATTAACTGCATCAGCTAGATTCGAAGCTCTTGGATCTGGTGAAATAGATTTATTAATCAGAAATACTACTTGGACAGCTAGTAGAGATAGAGATTTAGCTAATGATTTTACAGCTACTACTTTCTATGATGGCCAAGGAATGATGGTATATGCTGATAGTGGGTATCAAACAATTGAAGACATGGATGGCGCAACTGTTTGCGTATTACAAGGCACAACAACTGAGTTGAACCTTGATGATAGATTTATGTCTGCAGGATTGAAATATACTCCATTGACTTTTGAAACTAACGATCCTTTACAAGCAGCTTTTGAAGAAAAAAGATGTGATGGTTGGACAACAGATAAATCTGGATTAGCATCTAAAAGAGCAGAATTTCCTGCTTCAGCTGGTGGTCCTGATTCATTAGTGGTTTTGGCAGAAACTCTATCTAAAGAGCCTTTAGGTCCTTTGACTAGAGATAATGACAGTAAATTTTATGACGTTGTTCAGTGGGTTGTGTTTGGATTAATTCAAGCAGAAGAAAGCGGAATAACAAGTTCTAATGTTGCTGCAATGGCTGCTAGCCCTAAAGACCCAGGTATGGCACGATTATTAGGTGTTCCATATAGTGGTGGAGAAGTATCTGATTTCCAATTTGGTGTTGACCCAACCTTTATTCAACACGCGATTAAAGCAGTTGGAAACTATGGAGAAATCTATGAGAAGCATTTATCTCCTCTAGGATTGACCAGAGCTGGTTCATTAAACGCTTTATGGACCGACGGTGGATTAGTTTACGCACCTCCGTTCAGATAAACTATTTTTGTAAATAGTAAATTAAATAAAATGTCGGGCATTTTTGCCCGACATTTTATTTATTAAGGTATATTTAAAACTATGAATCTTTTTATTGACAAATTATCGAAATGGAGTAGATCGCAAAGAAATAGAAATTTGATTTATCAAATTATATTTCTTGTGTTTATTGGATTTTTTGTTAATTATTTAATTGCAAAAGCTTCATTACTCGAACTTACACTCAATCATTTTAATAGTAGAGCTGGATTCGGAATCAGTCATACATTTTTAATTGACTATTCTAGTAATAATGATAGATGGTCTGCATATTTCACAGGAGTAATTAATACTATTAGAGTTTGCTTGGTCGCTATAGTTTTAGCAACCTTAATTGGCACTCTCATGGGCGTTGCAAGATTATCCAAAAATATTTTATTTTCTACAATTGCTTTCCTTTATGTAGAAATTTTAAGAAACACTCCATTATTGATTCAAATTATTTTTTGGCAAATAATATTTTTAAAACTTCCGAGAATTTCTGAGGCATTAACCTTAGGAAGTACTGTTGTTATTTCTAATAGAGGAATTCTTCTACCTTCCGCTAGAGCAGCTGAAAGTAATAGTTCAAATATATTTTTGTATATCATTTTACTAGCAATAATTTTGGCGTTTGGTATTAGTTATTACTTAAATAAAAAAGAAGATATTAATGGCATGAAACTTAAACTATTTAATATTGGTTTAAATGGAAATTTAACTGGCACACTCATATTTTTTATTATTTCTGTCTTCACATATTACATACTTCAAAAACCATATATTATAGATCTTCCATCTCTTTATCAAAATTCGAAAGGTACATTTTTACAGTCAGGCGGATTTGAATTTTCCCCTGAATTTGGAGCGATTTTATTTTCGTTAGTTATATATACAGGTACTTTTATTACCGAAATTGTAAGAGGTAGTATACAATCTCTACCAAAAGGCCAAACTGAGGCAGCATTGTCATTAGGTTTGTCAAATTATCAAACTATGACAAATATAATCCTTCCACAAGCTTTAAGATCAATTATTCCTCCTTTGACGAATCAATTTTTAAACCTCACAAAAAATTCTAGTTTAGCTGTTGTAATTGCTTACCCCGAGCTATTTATGGTTTCAAGAACCATTATGAATAATTCTGGCAGAGCTTTACCAGTATTTTTCCTTATTTTATTTACCTATTTAAGCCTAAGCTTATTTATTTCTGTTTTTATGAATTTAATTAACAGAAGAGTTACTAGGATAGGCACATAATGTTAGATCAAAAATTAAAATGGATCTTTAACACATTTTCAGGATCAGTGTTTAATACTGTTATTTCTACTTTTTGTATAGTATTACTTTTTTTTCTGATAAATAATTTACTTGGATTTATATCTAATTCTGAATGGGCAGTTGTTACTGAAAATAGAAGACTATTATTAATTGGTAGAATGCCTCAAGAAGAAGAATGGAGAGCTTGGAGTATATTATGGATATCTTCATTTTTAATATTTTCATCTCTTAAATCTTTTGTATCTCCATCTAAAAAGGAATTGGCGTTTATTTCCTTGATAGTAATGATTCTATGTTTGATTTTCACAACTGAATCATCAATTTTCAAAGTTAGCATTACACTTTTGATTTCTGCTTTTTCATATTTTTTGACTAAATATATTTCTAATACTCCTATCATCCATAAATTCAATAAATTTTTGATTATCCTATGGATATTCCTTGTACCTTTGATTTTTTGTTTATTACTAATTGCAGATGGTCCAAAGCCTACATTGTGGGGAGGATTTTTATTAAATATTATTTTAGCTTCCGTAGCCATTGGAATAGGATTTCCTTTAGGTCTTTTATTTGCACTCGGGAGAGCTAGTTCTCTTCCTGCAATTAAAATTGCTTGTACTGTTTATATTGAAACGATAAGAGGAGCACCTTTAGTCGCTTGGTTACTTTTAGCTTGGTTTGTTTTACCTAAATTTCTACCTGAATTTTGGGGGTTAAATGATATTAGTGTTGTGGTGAGAGCAATGATAATTTTATCAGCATTTACGAGTGCGTACACGGCTGAAGTAATCAGAGGAGGACTTCAATCAATACCTAAAGGGCAAATTGAAGCTGCGGATAGTTTGAATCTGAATGTTATTACAAAAACATCAATAATTATTTTACCTCAAGCAATTCGTGTTGTTATACCAGCTTTAATTAGTACTTTTATTGGCGTCTTTAAAGATACTTCTTTAGTATTTATACTCGCACTAACCGATTTATTACAAGTTGGAAGAATTATTCCCGAACAAGATCCAGAATTTTTTGGCAAAGCTTTAGAAGCATTATGTGTTGTGGCATTTATGTTTTGGATTGTTTCTATTGCGCTTTCAAATTTAAGTTCTAGAGTGGAAAAATCAATGGGTATTGGAACCCGATAAAATTATATTAGGAGTTAATGATGAAAAACAAGTCTAAAAAGCAAATCGGAAATGAAATTATATCGACTGATAATATAACTAAATCTTTTGGGAAGTTTCAGGCATTAAAAGGAATAACTTCTAAAATTTATGAACAGGAAGTTGTAGTTGTTTTTGGTCCTTCGGGATCAGGTAAATCAACTTATATCCGTACTCTAAATAGACTAGAACCTCATGATTCCGGGAAAATAATTGTAGATGGAGTTGAAATTACAGATGATGTAAGAAATTTACAACATGTTCGATCTAATGTTGGGATGGTATTTCAACAATTTAATTTATTCCCTCACTTATCAGTTTTAAGAAACATTACTTTAGCACCGCAAAAAGTTAAGGGTCTGAAAAGAAGTGACGCTGATGAAATAGCGATGAATTTGTTAAAAAGAGTTGGAATTCCTGAACAAGCAAGCAAATTTCCTAGTCAATTGTCTGGCGGACAACAGCAACGATTAGCAATAGCTAGAGCGCTTGCTATGCAACCAAAAATTATGTTGTTTGATGAACCAACTTCAGCATTAGACCCTGAAATGATCAAAGAAGTTCTTGATGTTATGACTGAGTTAGCTGAGTCTGGTATGACAATGATTTGTGTAACGCACGAAATGGGATTTGCTAGAGAAGTTGCCGATAGATTTCTTTTTTTTGATGAAGGATTAATTGTTGAAGAGGGCACTCCTGATCACTTTTTTAATAATCCTAAAGAAGATAGAACCAAACTATTTTTAAGTCAAATTCTTTGAAAAATAAAATTGTTAAATATATTTTAATTGTTAATCCTTTCAGTGGAAAAAAGAATGGATTACAAATATTAAAAAAAATAGAATCGATATTTGAAAATCACAATATTGAATTAGATACTTTTATAACAAACAAACCAGGGCATGCATTTCAATTAGCTAATCAAAAAAACCTTGAAAATTATAAAGGTTTGCTTTTGATAGGCGGAGATGGAACTTTTCATGAATTAGTAAATGGAATGATGATGAGAGATGACAAACTCCAACTCCCTATTGGCATTATACCTGGAGGTACGGGGAATTCTTTTTTATTAGATCTAAACATTACAAATCCAACACAATCTATTGATAAAATTCTGTCTAATAAAATAAGAAAAATTGATATTTTAAAAACAGAATTTGATAATAATGTTAAATACTCTATTAACTTAGTAGGTTGGGGCATGATTACAGATGTGGGATTAACTGCGGAAAAATTTCGATGGTTTGGATACACAAGATATACTATTGCTGCAATTGTTGAAATTTTATTTAAAAAACCTAGAACTGCAAATTTAACTATAGACGGTAAAAATATTGATGGAAAGTTTATGTTTGTTATTGCTTGTAACTCACAACATGTTGGGAAAGGTATGAAAATGGCACCCAAATCTAAATTAGATGATGGTTTGATGGACGTGATCATAGCAGAAGGTAATATACCTAGACTCAGGTTATTAAAGGTTTTACCAAAATTGTTTGACGGGACTCATATTGATGAACCAGAAATTAAATATTTCCAATGTAAAAAATTCCTGTTGGATTCTAAAACTAACGATAATTTAAATATTGATGGTGAAATGATAGGTACTAGCCCATTTAGTATTAATATTTTGAAGCAACAGATAGAAATTTTTGGTTAAATATTTTCATTAGAAATTTCATACCCAATTCATAGATCTTTTCACAGCATTATTCCAATTTTCAAACAACTTATTTATTCTTTCTTTATCAAATGTAGGTTTGAATTCAATATTAATATCATTCAAACTTTCTAAATAACTCAAATCCCAAAAAGAACTTTTTAATCCAGCAATAAATGCCACCCCTAAAGCTGTCATTTCTGTATTTAGAGGCCTCTTTAAAATTATGCCTAATATATCAGATTGAAATTGCATTAGATAATTATTATTTGATGCTCCACCATCTACTTTAAGAACTTTAATATCATCATCTATGTCATTTTCCATACTTAATAGAACATCTTTTGTCTGATACGCAATTGAATTTAATGTTGCTTTAATGATATCTGATTTATTTGTGTCTCTTGTGATACCGATGATTAGACCTCGTGCATTCATATCCCAATGAGGAGCACCTAACCCATTAAATGCGGGAACAACATATAAATTGCTTTCTATTGAAGATTTTAATGCTTCATATTCCGATTCATTTGATGATTTTATTAATCCCATCTCATCTCTCAACCATTGAATACCAGCTCCTCCAATAAATATACTTCCTTCTAGTGCATATGAAATTTTGTTATTTATACCCCATGCAATTGTAGATAATAATCCATTTTTACTTCTTATTATTTGATCGGAAGTGTTCATTAACGTAAAACATCCAGTCCCATATGTGTTTTTTGTAGAGTATTTTTCAAAACATTTATGTCCAAATAGTGATGCTTGTTGATCTCCTAATACTCCAAGGATTGGAATATTTTGCCCACCTAAGTTTAAAGTACCAAAATTATCAGAAGAGTTTTTAACTTCAGGAAGTATTGATAATGGGATATTTAATTCTTTCAATAACTCAATGTCCCACTCTAATGTATTTATGTTATATAGCATTGTTCTTGAAGCATTAGAAAAATCAGTTAAATGATATTTTTCTTTAGTAAGATTCCATATTAACCATGAATCTATTGTTCCAAATAATAATTTACCTTCTTTTAATTTTGATTTTGCGGTTTCATTGTTTTCTAATAACCATTTGACTTTTGTTGCTGAGAAATATGGCCCTATTAACAAACCTGTTTTTGAAGAAATTTCTTTCTCTAAATTTTTTTGTTTTAAATCTTTACAAATATTTGCTGTACGAGTATCTTGCCATACTATTGCATTATAGATTGGAATTCCTGTGTCTTTATCCCATAAAACGGATGTTTCTCTTTGGTTGGTAATTCCTATGCCAGCAATTTTTTTACAATCAATATTGTTTTCATTAATTACATTTTTTATGACTTCTTTAATAGAGTTTAAGATTTCAATCGGATCATGTTCAACCCAACCCTCTTGTGGATATATTTGAGTTATCTCTTTTTGAGATATAGCAACAATATTTGCTTTTTCATCAACTAGAATGGCTCTTGAACTGGTTGTTCCTTGGTCTAAAGATAGAATATAATTTTTCATGATTTTACTTTAATTGAGGTAGATTTATTTCTCAATATTTAATTAACTTAAATAAAGGAGTTTATTTATGGATGCATTTTTTGAATTAAGAATATACAAAACACTACCTGGGAAAATGAAAGAATGGTTAAATTTTATGGAAGGCTCCATAATACCATTCCAAATTTCTAAAGGAATGGTGATTCATGGAAGCTTTACTGTTGAAGAGGATGCAGAAACTTATATATGGATCAGGAGATTTAAAAGCGAAAAAGACAGAGAAATTCTATATAAAAATGTTTATGAAAGTGATGAATGGGTTAATAATATGGCTGGAAAAGTTGGGGAGTTAATTGATAGAAGCGCTACTGTTGTCCATCGTTTGAAATCAACAGATTTGTCTGTAATGAAATAATAATTTAATGGAGTAAGATTCCTCCATCGATAATTAATTCAGTTCCTGTTATAAATGAAGAAGCCTCTGATAGTAAGAATAGAACTCCATCAGCCATATCGGCTGGAGTTCCTAATCTTTTCAAAGGTATATATTCAGCCATTTTGTCTTTTGAATCGTTATCATTTTCCCATCTTTTTTGTAAAGGTGTCATTGTCATTCCAGGGACAATAGTATTTGAACGAATATTGTCTTTAGCAAATTGCATAGCAATTGATTTTGATAAATTTAACACAGCAGCTTTAGATTGAGAGTATGCATCTTGAGGCAAAGGATCACCTCTATACGCTTGTACTGATGAGAAATGAACCATTGATCCACTTCCAGTTTTTAACATTAATGGAATAGCCTTTCTTGCCATGTACATTGATGCTTTTAGATTTATATCCATTACACGATCGTATACATCTATATCGATATCAACTAAAGATTTATCTTGATCAAAAAGTAGCACTCCTGCTACATTTGCTAGATAATCAAGCCTTCCTGTTTCAGTGTATGCTTTGTCGAATAGAGTATCTATAAATTTGTAATTTGTGATATCTTCCTGAAAATAAGTAATTTTTTTATTTTCATATTCTATTGGTTGTTCCTTTAAGTCGATAGCGTATATTTGTGCTCCATATGATTCTAGAGCAAGACATATTTCTTTTCCCATTCCACCACCTGCTCCTGTAACAACAGCAGTTCTGTTTTTAAAATTATAAATTGGCTTGGTGCTTACTGACATTTGTCTATTGATTTTTTATGATTGATATTATCCATATTATACTTGTATGATTGTATTAATATATACGAAATATAATTAAGAATTTTATATGAAAGAAAAAATCGAACAGTTATTTACAAAAATAGACGATTTGAAGAATGATTTAATTGATCTAAGTAAAATTATTCATGAGAATCCTGAAATTAAATGGCAGGAATTTAAAGCAGTTGAAAATATTAAATCCTTATTGAATATGCATGATATTGAATTAGAATCTATTAAAGATTTACCTACTGCATTTACCGCTTCTATAAAAGGAAAATATGAAGGCCCTACAATAGCATTTTTAGCGGAATATGATGCCTTACCAGCAATAGGCCATGCATGTGGGCATAATTTGATTGCAATGACAAATGTAGGTGCTTTTCTTTCATTCTTATCCCTTGAAAATGAATTTCACGGTGAAATTAGATTAATTGGAACACCAGCAGAAGAAGGAGGTGGTGGAAAAATTTCTTTGTTGGACAAGAATGTTTTTGATGACATTGATATATCTATTTCTTCTCATGGCTCATCTAATAATACAATTTTATGGCAAGAAGTCCCTATGGGAGAAGGTATGAGTTTAGCTACATCAAAAGCTGTGTATAAATTTCATGGCAAAGCTTCGCATGCAGCTATAAATCCGGACCAAGGTGTTAATGCTTTGAATTCTGTAATAATGCTTTTTAATGGTATTGATTCATTGAGACAACATTTAAAAGATGATGCAAGAGTACACGGTATAATAACAGACGGTGGCCAGGCAACTAATATAGTCCCGGCGTATGCTGAGGCAGATATTCTGATGCGATCAAAAAGTTCTGATTATGTTAACTATATAAGAGAACAAATAGACAACATTGCGAAAGGTGCGGCATTAATGACTGGAGCTGGATTAGAAATATCTGAAGATGAACCTGGCTATAAGCATGTTATTCCAAATACTACCATCGGTAAATTAGCAAAATCGTTTATGGCTAACTTAGATATAAAATTAACTGAACAACCCAAAAATAAATTTGGCAGTGGTGCTTCTACCGATTTCGGAAATATTAGTCATGAAATGCCTTCGTACGCTTTCCATTTTAGCGTTTCAGAAACACCTGTTGCCGGGCATTCTATAGAAATGGAAAGAGCCTCTATTAGCGATATTGCTCATAATAATGCAGTTGAAATTACTAAAGGAATGTCAGCAACAGCATATACTCTTTTGTGTGAGAAAGAAAAATTTGAAGACTCAAAGTCAGAATTTACAAATAGAAAAAAATATAAGTAACATGAATAAAAAAAATAAAATTACTAGAGATACTCTTGTTGATCTTGTTAAAAAAGATCAAATAGATACTATTATAACTGCTTTCCCTGATATGTATGGAAGACTAGTTGGAAAAAGATTTGAAAGTGATTTTTTTATCAATGATATTATAGATGAAGGAACTCATGCTTGTGACTATTTACTAGGAGCAGATATAGATATGGAAACTATTCCTGGATACGAAATAACTAGCTGGGAAAAAGGTTATGGAGATTTACATTTAAAATTAGATTTGGACTCGATTATAATTGCTGATTGGTTGGACAAAACTGCAATTATAATTGGAGATGTTGAAAAAGATCACAAAGAAATTAATGAAGCACCAAGATCAATATTAAAAAGGCAAATAGAAATTGCTAAATCAAAAGGATTTACCATTAAATTAGCTTCCGAATTAGAATTTTATGTTTTTGATAATTCTTACCAGGAAGCAAAAGATAATTCATATATGAATATGAATCCTGGGAATAGATTTAGAGCGGATTATAATTTGTTGAATACTACTAAAGAAGAACATCTTTTATCGCAATTACGTACTTCGTTAAAAAACTCAGGAATAATAGTCGAGTGCACAAAAGGTGAATGGAGTTTAGGTCAACAAGAAGTAAATGTTAAATATACCGATCCTCTACAAATGGCTGATAATCATGTGATTATTAAACAAGCATTAAAAGAAATTGCATATCAAAATGATATGTCTGTTACTTTTATGTCAAAATGGGATGAGAACAGTGCAGGTTCTAGTATGCATATTCATCTTAGTCTATGGGATGAATCTGGTAATAAGAACTTATTTTATGATAAAGAATCATCTAACAATTTTAATTCCTCAGAACATTTCAAAAATTTTCTTGGTGGTTGGATGAAATATGCCCAAGATATTTTTATGTTTTATTCTCCATATCCGACTTCTTTCAAAAGATTTGTAACAGAATCTTTTGCCCCTACTAAAATCAGTTGGAGTATTGATAACCGCACTTCAACTTTTAGAATTGTTGGAGAAGAATCAAGTTTACGTATTGAATGTAGGATACCAGGATCAGATGCTAATCCTTATTTAGCTTTTGCCGCGAGTATTGCAGCTGGAATTAAAGGTATTGAAGAAAAAATAGACCCACCTGAAATGTCAGTAGGAGATTCATATAATAATACTTCATTATTATCATGTCCTAATAACGTAGAGAAGGGTATAAAATTATTTACCGAAAGCTCATTTGTATCGGAAGCGTTTGGTGAAAATGTTAAAGATCATTATAATCATTTTTTTAATATTGAAAAATCATTCTATGATAGAGCAGTTACTGATTGGGAAAAAAATAGATATTTTGAACGATTATAATTATGAATCAATGGTATAAAGGGAATATCCATACACACACAAATGAATCTGATGGAGATTCAAATCCTGAAGTTGTTGTAGATTATTTTGTAGAAAGTAATTATGATTTTTTAGTTTTAAGTGATCATAATCATTTGACTATCTTAGATTACGGAGAAAATGAACCTGGCTTATTACTTATTCCTGGAGAAGAAGTCACTGTTAGAGAACCATTTAATATTCACCTTGGAGCTATTGGTATAGATTCATATGTTGAACCTATATATGGAACAGATTCTCTTGATACTATGATATCTAATGTTGAAGCTATCGAAACTGCAAATGGTATCTCTATACTAAACCATCCAAATTTTAGATGGGCAGTTAATGATGAACTGATTAAAAATGTAGATCGATTAAAATTTTTCGAAGTATATAATGGTGGTACGCATAGTAATGATTTAGGTGATTTGGGAGAAGGAGAAAGAAAAAGTACAGAAAATATTTGGGACTCAGTTTTAAGTTCTGAAAAAATGATTTACGGCGTAGCTGCTGACGATTCTCATCGCTATAAATATTTTCATCCAAGCTTTTCTAATCCTGGTAGAGGATGGGTGATGGTAAAAGCGGAAAGTAACAATCAACATGACATACTTAATAATTTTTCAAAAGGTAATTTTTATTCTTCAACTGGTATCTACATCTCAGATTTTTTGATGAATAAAAATGAAATCAGCTTTGACATAGATCTAGATCCAATTAAAATACATTTTCAAACGCCTAAAATATCAGACGCTGTATTCAAGACTCAATTTATAGGAAATAACGGTATGATTCTTGACGAAACATTTGGCTTGTCACCTAGTTATAAAATCAAAGGTACAGAAAAATATGTTAGAGTTGTGATTTCCAATTCAGATGGATTTAAAGCTTGGTTACAACCTTATTTTATTTAATATTAATCATTTCGCTTTTTTGGCATTTGGTTAGGTTGCATATTAGGAGGTCTAATCCTTGATCCGGGTTGTATACTTTGATTTCCTTGAGTCTGATTTGGATTATTGTTTGCTTGTATGTTTTCTACAATCCCTTTGTAACATCCTATGATATATGGGAATGTTTCAGTAGAATGATAACGATATATACCATCACTATCAATTTTTCCATTACACTTATCTAAATCTCCAGATCCTTCTACAAATTTATGGGCTTCCCATGCTGAAACTGCAGTGGAAGTTTTTTTCCAACTACTTTTAATATTTTTATTTGGAGAAATGATTTCAAAGCCATCTAATGCGTAGCCAATTACTATAGGATTGTAGTCTTCAATTATACAAGTTGGAACTGCATGATAATGATATTCACCCTGAGGAGCAGTATGCCCATTACAATAATCTAAGATTTCGTCAAGAAACGGATCAGCATATCCTTGAGGAGGCCCTTCATTTGCTCCAAAGAATGGTAATCCATCTATAGCGATTGCAACAGTGCCTAATAATGGAATAGATGTTATAGATTCTGCTATCGATGGATTTAACGGGATTGACCATTTAAATGATTGTTCTTTGAGTGGATTCGGAGTAATACTTTTAAATTCAAAAGTGGGGATTCCATTACTTGTGATGAAGAAATATATGTCATCACATTCTACATTCAAATACGGATCTTCATATGATGAGTTTTGTTTATTTGCTACTAATTTTAAAAAATTGTCAGCTTGTTTACATTTACTTTTTGAAGGTAAATTATTATTACTTGAATTAATTATTGATTGCCCAGAGTTTTTTGATAAAGTGTTTTTTGCAGGACTATTTGATGATTGCACAGATTTTTGTATTAAAGATTTAGAATTGTTTATATTGAAGGATGATGTATTTTCGGATGTGTTTTTTGGAGGAATGTTCGTATTATTCTGGATAGCAGTTGAATTGTTGTAATTCTCTGAATTAGTATTATTTAAATTGATGATATCATCAATTTTTTCTGATTGTAATTTTATATTATCATGGATTATTGTTAAAGTTTTTGTTTGAGAATTTATTCGTTCATAGAGTGTGTCTATTCTTATTTGGGAAACATTTTGCTGATTAATTAAATATCCTATTACACTAATAAGAGAAATTGTGATTATTGTTAAAATCGAAATATATAAATACTTAGTACTACTCATTGAGAACCTTTAATTAAAATTATTACTATTATTTAAATTTACTTTATGAACGTCAAGATATTATTAAGAGTATATAAATTATAGTTAATATACTCAATTTTTTTTGATAAGATATTAACTTACAATAATTTGAAAGGACTTTTGATTGGAAATTATAATTATTACGATTTTTTCACTTGGTTATCTATTAATAGCTTTTGAGCATAATCTTAAAATTGATAAAGCGGCAGTTGCGCTTATTACAGGCGTACTTACTTGGGCAGTATTTGTTTTTTTTGGAGATCATCATATTATCGAAGAACAATTAGCACATCATTTGATTGATATAGCAGAAATTGTTTTTTTCCTTCTTGGGGCGATGACTATTGTTGAATTAGTAGATTCACACCAAGGATTTCGAGTTATTACTGATAAAATCAAAACTACAAATGCAATTAAACTTTTGTGGATTATTTCTTTGCTAACATTTGTATTTTCAGCTGTATTAGATAATTTGACTACTGCAATAGTCATGGCAGCTCTTCTAACTAAATTAATTAAAGATAGGAAACAATTGTTATTTTTTGCAGGAATGATGATACTTTCTGCTAATGCCGGTGGCGCTTGGTCACCTATTGGAGATATTACAACTATAATGCTATGGGTTGGTGGTCAAATATCTTTGAATATAATACAGGCAATTATTCTACCTAGTTTAGTTTGCATGATTGTACCTCTTATCTATGTTTCATTTAAATATAGAGGGATCATGATTGCACGACCTGATATGAAGAGTATGGAAAAAATAGTAGAAGTAATCCCTTATGAGAGAAATATTATATTTGCATTAGGCGTTATAGGATTATTATTTGTTCCATTGTTTAAAACAATCACACATCTTCCTCCGTATATGGGGATGTTACTTAGCTTAGGTGTTTTATGGGTAGTAACAGAAATAATTCATCAAAATAAAGATAAAACTCACAAGCATTCTCTAACAGTTGCTGGAGCTTTATCTAAAATTGAAACTTCTACAATATTTTTCTTTTTGGGCATTCTCTTAGCAGTAGGAAGTCTTCAATCGACAGGAATACTTAACTCATTGGCTGAAATATTAGACAAATTATTTGATGGTAACTTATATATGATAAATATATTTATTGGATTTTTATCTTCTATTCTTGATAATGTTCCTTTGGTTGCTGGCGCAATGGGGATGTATGAAATTTCTACTGTAGGTGAATTTGCTGTTGATGGAATGTTTTGGGAATTTTTGGCTTACTGCGCGGGGACTGGTGGTAGCCTTTTAATTATAGGATCAGCAGCAGGTGTTGCTGTTATGGGAATATTGAAAATTAATTTTATTTGGTATATAAGAAATATTACATTTTTAGCTTTGATTGGTTATCTGTCAGGAGCTATCACTTTTATTTTGATTCAGTAAAAAATGAAATATGAATAAGAACTTCAAAAATTTTGTATTATCTATATTTATTATTTCATTTGTGTCGTTAATAGGATTTTTAGCTGGCAAGAATGGTGATTCTTTTTATTCGATCCCTTTGTTACTAGTATCAGTTGCTATAATATTTTTAATACAATGGATTATGTTTGTTCCTTCTTATTTGAAATCAACAGAACACTTTTTTGATTTGACGGGATCAATAACTTTTATTACTGCAACTTTATTTTCATTTTTCTTTAGCGAAAATATTAATATTCGTTCGATTATATTAGTTACTATGATTTTATTATGGGGCATTCGATTAGGATTCTTTTTATTTAAACGTGTTAAAACTGCTGGCTCCGACGGAAGATTTGATAATCTTAAAGATTTCTCTACTTTCTTTATGGTATGGAACTTGCAAGCTCTTTGGATTACTTTTACTTTATTAGGAGCATTGATAATCTTAACTTCTGATAATCAGCCTGATATCAACATTTATGATTATATTGGATTATCAGTTTGGATTATTGGGTTTGTAATTGAAATTATTTCAGATACTCAGAAATCTAGATTTAAGAATGATATTAAAAACAAAGGCAAATTTATTAATACTGGTTTATGGAAAATTTCGAGACATCCAAATTACGTTGGTGAGATTACACTTTGGCTTGGTATAACAATAATATCTGTACCAATTCTTTCAGGATGGAGTTGGTTAGGGTTTATATCACCTATATTTGTTTATATTATGTTGAAATATATATCTGGAGTTCGTATTTTAGAAGAAAGAGCGGATTCAAAATGGGCTAATGACAAAAACTATCAAAAATATAAAAAGAATACCCCTGAATTATTTCCATTCAAAATAGGATAATATAATGTCTAAATTATTTGAACCAATACAAATCAGAGATGAAAATATTAAAAATAGAGCTTGGGTAAGTCCAATGTGTACTTACTCATCTGAAGACGGAATGGCAAATGATTGGCATTTAGTGCATTTAGGTTCTAGAGCTATGGGTGGAGCAGGATTAGTTATGATGGAAGCAACTGCTGTTTCTCCAGAAGGGAGAATTAGTCCCTGGGATATGGGATTGTGGAAAGATGACCATATTATCCCAATGAGAAAAATAACAAATTTCATTACTAATTCAGACTCAACCCCAGCTATTCAATTAGCGCATGCAGGTAGAAAAGCTTCAACAAACCGACCATGGTCGGGGGGTGGGAATATTGATATATCATCAGGTGGGTGGGAACCAGTTGCCCCAAGTAAAATTCCTTTTAGTGAAAAATCATTGATCCCAAATGAATTAAATTCAAATGATATTTCTAAGATAATTGATGACTTTGTAAATGCTTCACAAAGAGCTATAGAAGCAGGATTTAAAATCATAGAATTACATTTTGCACACGGATATTTAATTCATGAGTTTTTATCACCGATATCAAATTCTAGAGAAGATTCTTATGGTGGTAATTTTAACAATAGAACTTTATTAGCCAAAACAATTGCTAGAAAAGTTAGAGATGCTGTGGGAGATGATGTTCCTATTTTCGCAAGACTTTCAGTGACTGAATATTTCCCCGGAAATGGATGGGACACCAATTCTTCTATTAAACTTTCTGAGAGTCTCAAATCATGTGGCGTTGATTTGATTGATTGTTCATCTGGCGCAAATTACTCTGAACAAAAAATTGAATTAAAACCTGGATATCAAGTAGGATTATCAGAAGCTATAAAAAATCAAGTTGACATTCTTACAGGAGCTGTTGGATTGATAACTGAATATGAACATGCTGAAGAAATACTAAATAATAATCAGGCTGATGCAATATTCATGGCAAGAGAATATTTAAGAAACCCTTATTGGGCTTTAAATGCTGAACAAAATAAAGATTCTTGGCCTTTACAATATCAAAGATCAATTAATCTTTAAGATTCAATGTATTTTTTTCCTAAATTAAACAAATATGTTATCAGGGCCTACTTAGTTCATGTATTTACTACTACAGGAATAATTTGTGGGATACTAGCTATTCAATCAGTATTTAATGAACAATTGAACTTTGCATTTGTTTGGCTAGGAATAGCACTTGTAGTAGATGGTACTGATGGATTTTTTGCGAGAAGATATGAAGTTACTAAATTTGCTCCAAGAATAAATGGTGTAATATTAGACGCAATTGTTGACTTTTTTAATTATGTAATATTGCCTGTAATTATCATATTAAGATTTGACTTTCTTCCTGAAAAATTCGAATTGTTAGCCGTAATTATGATTTTAATTGCTTCATGTTTTACCTTTTCAAATACAAAACAGAAAACAAAAGATAATTATTTTGAAGGATTCCCAGCGATATGGAATGTTTTGATATTAGATTTTTTTATTTTAAATACTTCGATGATTTTGAATTTAATTATTGTTTTACTTTGTGTGATATTAACGTTTATTCCAATTAAATATGTACATCCCTTAAGAGTACAATCTTTGAGATCTTTAGCAATAGTGAGTTTTCTTTTGTGGGGGGTGTCATCTGTGTTTTTATTGTTTTTAGAAAAAGGGACTCCAATCAATGATTTTATTTTATTAATTTGGATTGTTTCAAATTTAATGATTTTATTTTTTACTATAATGAGAACTTTTAAAAAACCAAATCAATAGATATTTATTAATGACTCAATCCCATAATTTTGAATTATAGTGTCTGTCTTTTCTTCTTTATTACTTAAACTATATTCACACTTATACCAATTGTAAAAATCACTTAATTTAAAATATTTATGACCCTCTTTCGAATAATATATCTCTATTTCTAATTCGATTTTATTAATTTCAATTGCTAAATGTTTATGAGAATTAATGATTTGCCTTTCGTCTTTTCTTAGCAATACGGGATTGTTGTAAACATCTTTGGTATTAACTTTTAAATTCTTTGACCATTCAACATGTTTCCATTTTTTATGCGCTTTGAAACATGATTTGTCCTCATGTGATTTCCAAGTGAATTGCTCAATTAATTTCAGAAATTCCCATAAGATGATTTCTGAATCTTCTGAAATTGAATTTTCTATTAATTTTATTCGCGATTTCATTTTAGTATTACTATAGAACCTAGATAAAAATTTATTGATAAGTATATTCGTCTATTAAATATTATTAAAATAGTATAGAATTTTTATTAATAATAGTACCATTTGTCTTGATTTAACGGAGAAATTTATGGAAAAATTGGCAGAACATATGGAAAAATTAGGAAACAAAATTGGTTTATGGGATATATCTGAAGTTGGATTAGAAGCTATCCCACTTACCATTCTCTCTTTATTTGGAGGGATGATTACTATAATAATATTATTTATTATTTTAGCTGAAACCTATTTTGAATTACCATTTTAATTACTGGAAATATTATGAAAATTTATGTGATAAGTGAAATATTTGTTAATGATGAAGATCAGTACAAAAAATATATGAAATTAGTTCCTGACACCATAAAAAAATATGGAGGAAAATATTTAGTTCGAGGTGGTGATATATTAAATAACAATCTTGATTGGACCCCTAAAGGAAGAATCATTGTATTAGAATTTCCATCAATTGAAAAACTTGATTTGTGGCAAAATTCCGATGAATATAAACCTGTTAAAGAAATTAGATTGAATTCCTCTACTTCACAATCAATTACTATAGAAAGCGGAGGAGTTCCTTTTTAATCATGAATGTATCAGAAGCAATTGCAGCTATATTGCAAAAAGAGAATATTGATTGGATTTCCTGTTTTCCAAATAATCCACTAATTGAAGATCTATCTAAAATTGGAATAAGACCAATCATGTTCCGACATGAGAGAGGAGCGATGATGGCTGCTGATGGATTTAGCAGAACTAGTGACAGAGAAAGAATCGGAGTTTTTTCAATGCAAAGCCAAGCTGGTGCAGAGAATAGTATGGGAGGTATTAGTCAAGCCTACGCAGATAATATCCCTGTATTAATAATACCTGGGGCACCACCTTTAAATCAGATGTCTATCAGGCCTAATTTTAATGCTTCTATGAATTATAAAGGTATAGTTAAAAATGCCGAATGCATTACGCAACCAGATCAAGTAATTGACGTTATGAGAAGAGCTTTCCATAATATTAGAAATGGCAGACCTGGACCAGTTGTTGTAGAAGTTCCTGCTGATATATCTGCATCTGAAATATCAATAGATATTAATTCTTACAAACCGCCTATTAAAGGCTATCATGCACCTTCAGACTCAGATGTACATAGAGCGGCAACAAAATTACTTGAAGCAAAAAACCCTTTGATAATCGCAGGACAAGGAGTTTTGTTTTCCCGATCAACACAGGAACTTCAAAAATTAGCTGAACTTACTAATATTCCTGTTTATACAACTATGCCGGGAAAATCTTCTATTAATGAAAATCACCCACTTTCTTTAGGAGCTGGCGTTCAAACAACTACTCTTCAGGCTAGGACCTGGATGGATGAATGTGATGTAGTTTTAGCTTTAGGATCTAGTATGACCAATACACCTTATGGACAAACTATTGATACTAATTCAAAGTTTTTAATACATAATACTGATAATTATGAAGATATAAACAAAGATCATTATGCTGATATTATATTGAATGGAGATACAAAATTGACCATTGAATTATTGTATGAGCAAATTGCTGATATTTTGGGATCCACGAAAATAAACACTGACAATACGAAAATTGAAAAAATATCTAAACTGAAAAACAAATGGCTTAATGAGTGGAAAACAAATTTGAATTCAAATGAAATTCCAATTAATCCTTATAGAGTTATAAATGAAATCAATAAAAATATTATTCCTGAACAATCCATTGTTACTCATGATGCCGGTGCACCAAGAGATCAAATAGTTCCGTTTTTTAATTCTACTGTCCCACATAGTTACATAGGGTGGGGTAAGACTACGCATTTGGGTTTTAGTATTCCCTTAATGATAGGTGCCAAAAAAGCTAATCCTGACAAATTTTGTTTGAATTTAATGGGTGATGGAGCATTTGGTATGTCTGGATTAGATATAGAAACAGCCGTAAGAGCTGAATTACCAATAACTACTATAATCTTAAATAATGGAGGCATGGCTACTTACCCAGGAGGATTCCCAAATGCAAGAAAGAATTTTGGGGTGTCATACATGAAAGGTAACTATGCTCAAATAGCTGAAGGCATGGGAGCGAAAGGTATAGTTGTAAAATCTATAGATGAACTTGGTCAAGCTATTAAAGATGCTCAAATAGAAAATATAAATGGTAATACAGTATTGATTGACATACATACAGGATATGATGACAAAAGATCGAAGTGGTAATATTAAAAAATCAATAAATTACTTATTAATTATATTTGGAATTAATGGAGTGATTTGTGTTAGCACTTCTGTAATAGGATTAGCAACTGACAAAAGATTATTAGGCTCGTATGATATTGATTTCATTACTGCTTTTAATAACTTTATATGGAATGTACAATTTTTTTCGTTTTGGTTCTTAGTTTTAGGAGTTGTAATAGGCTCATTCTTAATTATGATTTATACAATTATTTTTGATAAAAACTCTTCTAAATAAAAATTGCTAATAATATATAAATCAACAATATAGACCCTAGAAATATTGCGATGGCAAGGCTAAATTTTTTAAACAATTCGTTGAATTTGTTTTTCATACCAATATTTATGTTTTTATCATCTTCCATTTATTTTTTCCTTAGTATGAATGAAAATTAGTAATTTTGTTTATCAAGCCAGTCTTGTAATTTTTCCCCCATAGCTTTCCCTAGGCTTGAATTTGATTGTACTGGTCCGTTGTAATGATTTGCAGAAGCTATAAAATCTTTAATAGCTTTTGGTCCTGCATCATTTAATAATATAGTCATAAATTCTTCAGAATCATTTTTTCTCATAGGCTGCCATTCAATATAATATGGAGTGACTCGTATTTTGTTTTCCATCATTTTTCGTTCATCTCCATAATGATCCAGAGCCATTTTTATTGTTGATGGATCAGTCCAATCTGATTTGTACATGACATTACCGTATTTATTAACTATATAAGTCATGTTAGGCAACCTTCCATAAGCATGATGAATATCACCCTCGAGAGAATCTATTAACATTGTCCTATTAATATATTTTTCAGTCATTAATTTTGCGTGTTCAATTTTTTGCTCAAAAGAAGTTATGTGAGGTATTTTTTCACCTGGATGAGCTTCACGAGTATAAATAAATACAAAATTAAATTTGTCTCCAAACTGTTCTACTAATTTATTAAAGCCTGACGCCGCCAGGGCACATTCTGATCAGGTTATAGAACCAAATTCTATAATAGTTGTTTTTTCTTTCCAATAAATTGATAGCTCTTCCCATTTTTGTGATTTGAGATTGTATACCTTGCCTTCAGGTGCTTTTGTGCCGGCATTAGCAATGTTAGGAAAATCAATAAACGCTTGCATGTCAAAATCTAATGGAAATGTATCGTAATTATAAGAATTCATTTTTACCCCTGATTATTTACAATATTAATATACATTATCTGATTTTGATATGTCAAAGTAAAATCAATTTACTTTTAAAATATTTTGTTTCGCTTCATCAGATTTGTTTAAAAAATCATCAAATTCTTTATAGAATTCTGACGGTGTCACTCCAAAATTTTGCTCAAATGATTTCTCGTACCCCAATTTATTTAGGTGTTTATAATAACCTTGATATATTTTTTCTTCGCCTCTTGTCACAGCTAAATATATAGACGCTAGTTGACCTATTTGAGCTAATGGAATAGAACTGTTACTCTCTTCCCAATCTACTTGTTGCTTAGGTGTTTCAAAATTAGAAAGAATATTATTCACGTTAGTTATATCAGAAACAATATTTATTAAGTTTTTAACAAATTTTTCATAACTTACTTTTCCATGTTTGTCAGATAATTTGTACCCAGTATAATCAGCCATTCCTTCTGATAACCAAATAGGTCCCTGTGATTGTATTTGATTTTCGTTTGTTGTGCCTGGTAAATCAAGTGTATGTGAGTATTGATATACATGCATCCATTCATGAGTACTGATCATCAATACATTTTCACTCGGCCCAGGATTCCAATAAGAGTCTCCACCAATTATTTCAAATATAAGTGGATTGTTTGAAAGTTTAGCCATTCCTATTCCGGCTCCATGCATCATTTCAATGAGCATATCGATACATTGTTGATTGGTTTCATCATGATAAGAAGAACATCGTTCTTCAGCTACTTGTTTGAGATTACTTTTTTCATGAGAGTATAATTGCAATATCAACAAGCCTTCTCTATTTCCAATTATACCTGAAGGTAAGGGGAGCCATTTTATAGCCTTTTCTATGCTATCTACTACTATTTTCGCTTTATCGGATGGTACATTATGTATACGTGGTAAGAATTTGATTTTACCTGATTCTAATTTAATATTTTTTATATCTTCATTTAATGAAAAAGAAATTTGATTGTTACTATCAGATTTAGCTTTGGAGTCACTAGTTTGGGTTTCTGTATATAATTCCTTAATAAACGATTTGTTGGGAACTGAAAGTACAGGTAAAACTGTTTCTTCATATAGCTTCCATGATAATGGTAGTTTGTTTTTTAAATCTTCACTTGAATCTAAATTCCATTCATCATTAGCTCTAATATTTGCAGTTTCAAACATATCCCATGCAGATAAAATCATCCAAAAAGCATATTCTGTAGCTATTGTTTTTCTATATCCAACAGGATCTATGTTTTTGATAAATTTATAAGATTCGATGTTATATATCTTTTTTTCTATCGCTTGATTCATGGCCATATTTAACAGTGAATTAGAGTTATTCCATTCCCATGTTTCTGGAAAGGCATGCCTGAATCCTTGATCAGTAATTGTATGCAGTAAATGTTCAATTACTTCTATAGTTTGCCTTTCAGATTCTTCAGGGTTTTTCTCCCAAATGTAATCTGAGGCATTGTGTGCAAAATCATTAATATTTTCTGGATCAATATGATGAGCATAATCAGGACAACAAGGCGGTTCTCCTCCATAGGCATCTGGATTAGCTCCCCCTACACGTTGGAATACATAATTGTTTTTCAGTGTATTTAGTAGAGTATCTCTTTTTGACTGATCTATTGAGCCATTATCTTGAAACATATTTTCATAAGTTTTAGAAATTTTTATTACTATTTCATCAGATACTCCATCGAGTACAAGAAGTCTTAAATTCTTAATATCTATATATCTATTGAAAGGTGCATATTTTGTGTCAGAATAAATAATACCTTCTGTATTGATAGGCATATTTTTTGGTGGAGATGATTTAGGTTCTTCTTTAGTGTTTTTATCAGATTTTTGGATAGTTTTTTGTTTTTTTAAATCGATAAATTCTTGTTGTAGTTTTTGATTTTCTAATTCTGCAACTTGAGCTTTTAATTTATTTAATTCAGTATCATTGTTTTGTGAACAAGAGAGAATAAAAATTGATAATAAAGCTATAAATATTATTTTTCTAAGCATAATTAAATTTTAATTAATTTTCTATGAACTGTAAATGTTATAGCTCCGATCAATACACACATAAAGCCACAAAAAAACATACCATAACTGATACTAATCAAATCTGTAATACTTCCGGCAAGTATAGAAGCTAATGAAGCTACCCCCATATCAAGCATTGTCATACTAATCATTCTTCCTCTA
>Ga0209501_10001488_pt1 | contig 25769 bp, 35 predicted proteins | sample ArcticOcean_MG_C_4_FD_187434 | JGI IMG/M metagenome (GOLD analysis project Ga0209501, IMG submission 187434) | Marine microbial communities from western Arctic Ocean - ArcticOcean_MG_CB4_134 (SPAdes) (version 2) | ecosystem: Environmental > Aquatic > Marine > Oceanic | place: Arctic Ocean...
CATGTAGGGGTTGAAGGGGTCACGTTAGCGGCTCCACCAGCACCTCGACGCGCTCCTCGTCGAACGTAGGCACGGCGTACAGATGCGGCGCCGCGATCGTGACGTACTGTGCTGAATCGTCAGGGACGAGGCCGGCCTGCACGATGCCATCGATCGCGGACTTCATACAGCCGAGGAGGTTGTCGAGATCCTTGGGCCGCTGCCCCGTGGACCGCATGTAGACCGCCTCGGGCGCTCTCGCGAGCGACCGGCAGAAGTAACCCGAGACCGTGGCCGACACCTCGGGGAACGGCTCAGTGATGCCAAACTCCGCCATCACGGAGCGCGTCCGCAGGAACCACGCCTCGCGCCAGTCCTTGCGGATGCGCCCCAACTCGTACCGATTGCCGCGGGCGTTGCCGCCGAGGCCGTATGGAATCGAGCCGGGCATGGTGATAGTGATCACGATTGCACCTCGATTCCGGCGTCGAGGAGGTGCGCGAACCCATCGTTGACCAGCGCCTCCTCCCGGCCGAGCCCCATTGCGCGACTGATGTTCGACGGGAATCGGAACCCGGTCATCATTCCCGAGGCCACGGCGATCTCCTCCATTGTCATCTGTTGAGGGCCGTCGTACAGCGCGATCGCAACCGCCCGCCGCACCCGCGCGGCGTCATTGGTGCGCCTCGACAACGCATTCCGCGGCAGCCTCGCCAGGTCGCACACCTCGAGCGCCACCACGTTGAACGCCTCCATGAGTTCACTAACGCGGGCCGGGGCAGCGTAGAGGCGCCCATACCGCTCCTGGCGATATCGCTCCGACTGATGAGCCCACGTCTCGCGAGGTGCTAATGCCGTCGCCGGAGCTGCCTGACGATTCCAGTAAGCAGCATTCCGCGCCTGCAACACCCCCCAACTGAGCGGCCGGCCATCGAGGTCTAGCAGTCGCGCCATCGGTCGACCGCCTTCCCACCGAGCCACGCCAGCGTCAGGGACAGCGGTATCCACGTCAGGTAGATCAGGATGTCCATCAGACGAACGGCGATTCGTCGGGCTCGTAGCCGGGGTCCTCAGCGGGGTGATCACTGTCATCAAGCGGGCTGTCATCGTCGACGCTAAGCACCTCGGCGGGCGGCGCCTGGTACCAGACCTGGTAGACCTTGGGAGCATTGAACCCGCGCGTCTTCTGTTCGCCATCGGCGATGTACTTGACGGCTAGCTTGCCGCCGACCCCGATGCCGTGCTCACCGGCCTTCTTGACCGCCTCGCGTAGCGCGCCCTGCATCTGGCCCTTGACGTATACGCGGCGCATCCCGTCGTCCTCGTCAGAGTCGTACTGCGTGGTTTGCAACGTGATCACGATCTGCTTGCGGGGGTTGCCGTCGTTCCACGTCAGCACCTCACCCGTTTGGATATCCGTCTGGCTACGGATCTCGGTCGCCTCGATAACGCCTTTCACGTCATCGCCGATCGCCTCGAACTTGGCGGACGCAACGCCCGCGCTCATCAGAAACTCATTGACATCGGTCGTCATCATTCTTCCTTCCGAGTCGTGGCCGAGGGTGACCACGTGCTCATATTATATACCTTCGGTCGGTACTCCGTTTGATTCAGTGTGCCGGCCATGCGAGCGGATGACGGCGCAGGCGTCGACATCGCGTCCGTCTAGCGCCAACTCCAATGCCGTGAGCGCCCAGCCTGGGACGCTGTACAGCGCATCGGCGCGGCGGACCTGGATGGGCCGGCCGCACTCCTCCAGCACCGTCGCCGCTGCGCGCCTGAGCATCGTGGCTTCCTCATCGTTCATCGCGGCGCTCCGTGATGTCGAACTCGGCCTGCTCGGGCGGGACGTAGGCATGGTGCACATGGTAATCGTCGGGGCAGTTGTCGACGTGGCCCTGCTGGTGCAGGGACGCATCGGCTACCTTGCCGCACTGCTTGCACGTCGGGCTCGGTGTTACCATCGTTTTCGACTCCTTCCTTGAGTCTGGTTTGAGGGCAGCGCGCCGGGACTCGTTCCCGGCGCTGCTGATCTACTCCGTCTCCACGGTCTGCGCCGGCGTCATGCCGTCTGGCCGATTCGCCACCTTCCACCACCGCGGCTGCTTGCAATTAGGGCAAGCCTTCGGCTGGGCCGTGCGCGGCGTCCACACGTGCTCGCATCGCAAGCATCGCACCTGTTCTCTCGTCTCCGACATCGGCTCTCCCTTGACTTCCTGCCGCTATTGTATATTATGAGCACAGCGAGTCAAGCGGGCCACCCTCAAGGCCCCAAGGAAGGAAACGCGATGAGCAATTTCCCCGACGGAATGACCAGCAGGGATTGGGATCACGTCGAGGGCGTGGGCATGGGCGAGTGCTCCGAGCCGATGTGCGACTACCAAGCAGGCGACGACGGGCTATGCGACGAGCACGACGAAGAGGCCGAGCGGCAGGCGTTCACCAGCGCATCACTCAGCAAGCTCCATCGGCTGATGGATGACGGGCGGGGGCCAGCGTGACGTGGCTGCGGCTCACGGATATATCGCTTCGCCGGATGCGGCGCGTGAACTCTGATCACATCTCAGATTACGCGCCGATGGATAGCGGGGGCGGCGCCATTATCTGGCTCAGCGGAACTGATCTCGGCGAGGTGCGCCGGCTCAGCGTCGAAGAATCAGCCGAGGTGATCGACGACATGATCGCAGGGAGGCCAACCGGAGTAGCGTGAGACGCTTTCGATCTCAGGCCACATCTCGGGGTGATGGACAAGAATGTGCTCATGCCCGTTGAGGTGTGAATACACCTCAACGACCCTCACGCACTACCCGTTTCGGCTAGGAGCATGTTCCGAACCGGTGGTGGGGTGTAGACCGGGCGGTCGATCGGCCTCGTCCGCAACGTGCCCTCAAACGCCTCCTTGGCACGCTCCTTGCCGACCTTGTAGTACGTGCGGTCGGTCTCCGCGCCCGCCGCCCGGCGGCCATTGAGCAGTGCAGCAGCAGCCGTTGAACCAACCCCCATGTACGGATCGAGCACCAGGTCACCGGGCTTCGTCATGCTGAGGACGAGTCGCTCAACGAGTTCGACGGGGAACTGGCACGGATGGATCGTCTTCTCGACGTGGTTGTACTTCACGTTCGGGAATATCCACACGTCGCCGGGGTTCTTGCCGAGCGGGTTGCCAGACAACTCCCCTGCGCGCGGCCCACGGAAGTAACGCTTGTTCGGGTACTTCTGCGGTACCCGCACGGGGTCAACGTCGTAATGGTATTCGTCGCCCTTGGTGAACCAGCTAATCGTCTCGTAGCGCCCGGAGAAGCGATATGTGCAGTGCAGACCGTGCTCGAAGTGCCAGACCACCCGGTTCCGCATCTTCAGGCCAAGGCCATGGAATACCGGGAACAGCAGCGAGTCGAGAGGGACGATCTCACCGCGATCCACATGGTTCCCGACCTGCCAGCACAGCGATCCGGTCGGGGCCAGTACGCGAACGCACTCGGCGATTACCTTCTCCTGCACTTCTACGTAATCGGACAGGGAGGAGCGGGTTTCGTACTCCTTGCCGATGTTGTACGGCGGCGATGTGACGATGAGGTTCGCGGCCCCGTCCGGGATCGTTTTGAGGAACTTCAGACAATCGCCGAGGTAGAAGGAGAAGTCGGCAGACGGATCGAACTTGCGCTCGAATCGGTACTCGCGAGGATCGGTGTCCAACTGACCAGCCTCTCTGGGGAGTGGCACCGGCGGTAGCCTAGGGGTGTCGAACGCCAGGGTCAAGCTGGTCATCTTTGAGCACGCTACCATCGTCCACGCCGTCTATGTGAAGCGGCTACCGCCCTGGGATCTTGAGGTTCGCGTCCAGCCAAGTGAGCAGCGGCCCGCGAACCGTGCGCCAGACGCCGAGCGCAATCACGCCCGAGCTGCCGGCCAACACCTCGTTATCGCCGAGCCAGAGGATCGCGGCGGCGACTCCACCGGCAACGATGACATCCCGCAGTGCCTTCATCAAGGCATATCGTGGGGTCATGAGAGAAACTCCAGTGCCCGCCGGAGGTGCTTGCGGGCTTGCTCGATGGGGTCCACATCTGGCACGTCCATCATGCGCTTACGCTCGCGGCCCGCTGCGATGATCAGGATGTCGATATTGAAGGTGCCCCGAGCGATACCCGGATCAGTCTTGTGGACGGCCAGTTCCTCATGCCCCACCACATGATCCCTGTCCAGTGGGATCTCGTATTGGATGCTCTTGTGTGCCATCCATTTCGCCACTGAAGTAAACTGCGCCACGGTCCACTCGAAACTGTGGGCGTAGCCCTCGATCTCAATGCTCAGAGCGTGGGTGTTATTGTTGCCATCGGGAGCCCACGAGGGCAGTTTGTTCGGCACGCCCTTCCAGTGGCGCTGATGAGACCGCACACCCTGCGCCCACGCCGGCTCCACGTCCGCAACCATCTGGTACAGGTCGCCGTCGTTGTCAGCGTAGTAATGTGTGGACGCATTCGCTGCGGGGTTGGCGAACCAGTTAGGGGTGCTCTCATAGCCGTCTGCCGGCTCTTCTGGCGTGTGGAGGACAAGGGCGGCAGGAACGTTAGGTGCGCCACCGTACCCGCCGTAATTCGATTCGTGTGCAGGGAACCAGATCACTTCATGAGGAGCAACGAGGTCGAGCGGTACGTCTGTCATCGGAGTCCAATCAGCAGCGCCACGGTGAGTATCAGCGATGGCACCGCAGAGACGACGATCAGAGCCTTCATCGCTCCAGTCGTCCATGCGCGCCAGATCTCCAGCGTCTGAACTCGCCCGTTCGTCAGCATGACCTGGCTTTTGATATCGCTGATGTCCTCCTTCAGTAAGGTGTACAGCTCATCGTTATCCATGCTACACCGTCTTCCTGATCGCCAGATCCGTGACTGCGAACCCCCGCTTGCCGATCGTGTGATCGATCCGCTCCACCCAGCCGGTAATGTCGATCCCGCCGCGGGTCGTGAGCACCCGCACCCGATCACTGATCTCTCGCTCAAGTACTGATGTCAGGGTTTTGGTGTCGCGGTCGCCATTCACTCGGATCACCGTCAATGGCCGTGGGTCTTTCCAGTCCGCCACTAGTGCGTCCGCGAGCGTCTGTGCGTCCGCCTGGCTGATCGTGTTGATCGTTGCGTAAGACTGCAACCCGCGCACCTCGTAGGCCGTCTGGCTCGTTGTGTCGTCGCTGACCGCGATCCCCGTGGCCGTCTGCTCGAGCGGGATCGCGCGCAACCTGATCCCAAGGATGTTGTCTTCGTCTGGGATATCCACCATTGGATCGAGCGTGCAACCTGCCGCGCCTGCCGTGAGCGTGAGCGTGATGCTCGATCCACTGGTCCGGTCGAGCGCGGGCGTCACCGCGCCGGCGGTGAGCACGAAGTCCTCTGCCGCGACGGGGACGATCGCGCCCGAGACGGGGAGCGCGAAGTCAGCGGTGATCACCTTGGCCTCATTGTTGCCGAGCACGAGTTGCTTGCCGTAGTTCCAGACGGTCACCTCGTCCATGTAATCGAACGCCTGGCTGCTGATTGCCGCCGCGTGGGTTCCGCTGAACGAGTATTGGTTGGCCTGTAGTCCGGTAGCGCTCAGCACCTCGAACGAGATCGCCGCGGTCACCTCGGCGCCCACCCCCTGCAATACCTCCGTAGCCCCAGTTGGCGGGGCGGTGAATGATGCCCCGGCGCCATCGAACACCGCGAGCGTCATCAGCATTGTCTTCGCAACCGTCGTGCTGACGTTCGCGGAGATGTTGGCGGACGCTGCGCTGTTGGCCTGTGCCTCCACATCGATGATGCCCGAGGTAGTGAGTGCGCCGACATCCTTCAACCCGCGCACCGCGACGCAGATCGCCACGTACTTCTGAGACTCGCTCATCGTGACACTGAACTTCGCCCCGGATTCGGCGGGGTCAGTGATCCGCTTGAACGAGTGGTCAGACGTGAAGGTTGTACCCGGGGTGAAGAGGCCTTCGCTGTACCGTGTCCAATTCGTCGCCACCGTCCACGACTGGGTTGACGTCTCGTTCGAGGCGATGATGTAGAAGCAGACGTCGCCCACTTTCACTCCGCTGGGGATCGTGCCCTCGGCTGCGGTCGTGGCCGTATCTTGCACGTTCGAGGTGGTGCCAACGATCACCGGTGTCCCGGTACGTGCGACCAGTGTGCGCCACGGGATTGATGCCTTGTTCACGATCTGATCCGCACCGTTTTCGTATCGGAGGATGCGCTGGATCAGCGGGGATGTCGTGCCGCCGTAGAATGTCTCCTGCAGTGCCGTACAGCGTGCCGTGGAGGTGCGGTAATCATTCGCCTCGAAGTTCACGGAGCCCGCGCCATCGACATATAGCCGGGCCTTCGGGCCTTCGGCATTCACCAGCGCCACGAGCTTCGCGTATGGGTCTTCGTTCCGGTCCAGCCAGAACTGCTCCAGCGTCAGCGTCCCGCCGTCGAGTGTTCGCAACCCGCCCGCAATGCCCAGCGCGTCGAGGATGTGACCAACTGCGGCGTCAGTCTTAATCGATGAGTACAGCGCCGTTGAGAATCCTGTCCGCTTGGGAGCTGTCCCGAGCGTGTCGACTGCGGTGATTCCCACGGTAGCCGGACGGTTCGGGAGCTGCGCAACATTGTTGATGCGCCCGCGCCAGAGATCGTGTGTGGTGCCGTCGAAGTACATCTGTGCTCGTGTGGGATCGTTCCGCCCGAGCCCTGAGCCCGCGTCGTCGTCGTACGTGCCGGACTCGTTGTTGAGAGAGAACGACATCGTGCCTACCGCTGGCTGTAGAGGCGAGCTCGCGACACTGTACCCGCGGCGTATTTGTACGCCCGGCGTTGCCAGAACGCCCGAGGTTACATCGTCGCCAGCCGCCCACGTTCCGTCGTTCCCGAAGTCGATATCAATCGAAGGGGTACCCGGAATCTCGTCAACCGAGAGCCCCAGCGTGATGAACCCGCCAACACTCCCCGGCGCTCCGATGCCGAGTGTGATGATGTCGTTGACATCGGATGCTGCCATTACGATGCGCGCGTAATCGAAGTCGGGTTCGCGGCGTCATCCAGCGTGAATGTCGCAACGGTCGTCGATCCGTCTTCCTTGCGGACAGTCACGGCGGTTGTCGAGACTGAGCGCTCCATCAGGAATCGCGTCAGGAACAGCAGCGCCTGTTCCCTGGTGGGCCTCGTTCCGTCTGCGACGGTAGAATCTGCCATCTGGGTTGTCCACGTCGAAGTCGCTGTCTCAGCTTTGATTGCAATTATGTCGGCGGCGATGTCGGCGCCTGCCGCATTAGTAATGACCGCGGCCTGAATTGCATCCAGTTCTGCCTGCAACGTGGTGGAAGTATCCGTCTCGATTGCATCGATGCTGGCCTGCGTTGCCGTTAGCAGGTTCACCCCCGATGCACCAGTGATGGTGTCAAGGTCAGCCTGCGCCGTGGCGATGAGGCCGGGCACGTTGTCCACTTGAAGCTCATTAGTATCAGCGACGATCGCCGCCGTCTCAGCCTTGAGCGCCCCGAGGCCGTCCGTGCCGTTCGCCAGGTCCGTCGCTGCGGCAGAGCGTCCGATCGTGAACTCGCCCACCACTTCACCGACGACGGAGACGCCGCCGACCGTGCCAGTTGTGATAACCAGCGTGTAGTCCTTGGCGGCTTCGTATCCGTTCCCAGTCGTAGCCACAATCGTGAGGAGGTTCAGGCCAGCAACGCTATCGTGAGACACGCCGAGCGTGATGCCAGCCGTGATCTGCGTCGCGCTGTTGTCCTCGTAAGCTGAAACGACGGGGCTGCCAGCGAGGACGGTTGGGACACCAGTCGCGAAGGCCCTAGTAGTGAAAAAGACGTAGATCGTCTCAGCCAGTGTAATGTCTCTCATGATGCGAGTCCTCCGCCTTTACCGGCTAATCCACCAGATCCTGCTAGTCCGCCCTGCCCTGCGGCTCTTGAAACACCCCAATTCGTTGCAGCGGCTGTGTAGTCGATGTCTAGTTTCGCTGCACGAGATGAGCTGAATCCGTATGACGTGGTGTAACGGAGCGCAGTGGCAGACGACCCGTCGTTTTTCACGAATATCGTTAACGCGTTGCCCGATGCCCGTCCAGCACGGTCGCTGTATTCCTGCACAGCTGATGTAAAGTCGGCGGACGTGTACCAATTGTTGTTATACCAAGCCGGGAGAGAGTCCCAAGCCGTGAACGCCGAGGTCGTCGTCCGACCGTCAAAGTCGGAGTATGAGGTGATCCGCGTCGGGTCGTCTTGGTCCTCACAGTAGAGGTTGGTATAGATCGTATTGGTGGTATTACTAAACCCGCCACCACCACGACAATTGAACTGTGCTGTCACTGAATCAATAGTCGCGCTGCCCGGGATCGTGACAGACGTGAAGCGGTTATTGACGTGGTAGCTAGGTGTACCCCCGGTCCACGCTCCGAACGACAGATTGTCGCCGCTACTAAAGCTGGAGGCGCCCCATCTCCGGCCCTCGTCCTGATACGCGCCTATCTGAAGATTGAGGGTGGTGAGTTGGACTTCCTGAATCGGTTCACCTCGCGTCAGTTTGTCATCGAGTAGTTCAGCCTTCCACTCGCCAATCTGCGCAATCTCGATCTGAGGATCTCGTACCAGTGTCTCGCGCTGCCACTGCGGGTCGAGGTACTCCATCTCATCCTCGCCCGAGGTAGGTGCAAAGCCGAAGCTTGAAACGACCAACCCGTCCTCGCGCACCCACTCACTGAGTCCGGCCCCACTTTCGACCCATTGCCAGAGACGAGGGTCTTCTCTCTCTAGGTCAGGAGGCATCCACTCCCCAGAGGCGTGCAGCATCGCGTCCTCAGCGTTCGTGATGATGTGCTGGCCCCTGATAGCACTGCGTGACGGACTGAGGACGTGGTGGACCTGTGACAGAGTGTTCTCAAGGCCGTGCCGCGCTAGGCCCGCGCGCTTGTGCTGCTCTACCTCGGCGTCAGTCAGCAGGTACAGGCGTTGGACTTCCAGCCCGCCTTCGGCGTTGCGCTGCTCATTGATTACTTCATGATGCATTAGAGTTGTCCAGTCAGTTCGGCTGAGTGAATCGCCGCCATCACTACGTCCTCTACGGGGTAGCCACTACTGGCCCGTCTCTGCCAGGAAGGTATTGGCCTCGGCCACCACGTCGGCAACTTCCTTGTCGCCTAGCATCACCTTGACGTTGATGGTGGGGGTGGCATTCGTTGGCATCGTTGACGCCACTGCCGGGGTCACACCGAAGTCAAAATTAGACGGGTCGTTGAGGAACGCGATCTGTTCAGGCGTCAGCGGTACCCCGGCGCTCATGTTCGCGTTCTGGATCTGTATCATGTTCGCCACTGCCTGGTCCATGCGGGACCGCGCCAACGCTTCCTCCGCCTCAATCGCCGCTTTGACGCCTTCCTGCTGTGCGTCGTTGATCTGCTCCCACATATCGCGGAACTGCTCAGGGACAGCGATGCCGAGGTTGTTCCGCAAGTCCTCGGCCACCTGCTGCCATGCGGTTTCTAGCTCCGCTTGCTCCTGGCGGACGGCGCTGACCGCCTCAAGCCCGCCGTCGAGGTAGGCCGCGACAATCGAACTGGTGTTCTCGGCGGCGATACGTTCCCGCTGCGATGAGAGAAAGCTTTCGGCCTCGGATAGCGCGCCGGTTGCGGCCCTCGCCCGATCGCGCTCCGCGATCAACTTCTGGTTTTCCCCGGCGCCGAGCCCGGCCCTCGCCCGATCGCGCTCCGCGATCAACTTCTGGTTTTCCCCGGCGTCGAGCCCGAACAGTGACGGGTCACCCTGGCGCAGATCGCGATTGACCCCCGCACCGGGAACGCCGAAGCCGGGGGCAGCCCGGAAGCGCGACCCGCCCTCGTCAAACGTCCCAATCTGTCCGGCGGCATCCTTGGCGCGGTCCTTGAAGAACTCGGTGATCAAGTCCTGCGAATCTGCGGCCCGGCCGCTGAGCAGGGTCGCCACCCCAGTGATGGTGCCCGCAATCACGTCATCCACCACAAAGTCGGCGAACTGATTCAGAGGGTTACGCTCATCCCCGATCCCGCCAAATCCCTCTCCGTCACTCCTGTTCACAACGAGGTTGATCACGGTATTGATAACCCCGATGTTGGCGAGGTCTTCCAGCGCGTCCACAAGCTTCGTCGCCGCTGTCACGGCAACGTCCATCGATGGGATTAGCAGCGAGCCGAGATCTGTTTTCAACTCGGTAAACTTGGCGCTCAGGATCTTGGTACTGTTCGCCAACCCGTCCGAGGTGCGAGCAAAGTCGCCCTGTTGGTCCGAGGTCTGAGCCAGCGTGAGCGCGTACCTCGCCTGAATCTTGTCGGCGTCGGTCAGCTCCGCTTTTGTGCTCTTGAGTCCCATTGCGAGCGCCTGGTTCGCGACGTTCGCCTCAGACAAGAACACGCCGAGGGTGCGCAACGATTCGGTACTACCAGAGAGGCCCTGGGTTAGCCGGGTGAGGGCCTCGTCCGTACCGATGTTGTTGAAAGATCCGAGGTCCGCGGCGAGTTGGACCATCGTGATTGACATCTCGCCGGCCTGGGCCTGCGCGATCCCCGCCGCCTTGAACATCGACCCGAACCCGCCGGCAGCGGCCAGCGCGTTGTTCTCCGTCTCACCCAACGCCGTCGCAGCGGACTCCGCAAACTCGTTGACCGACTTAGCCGCGGACCCAAATACCTGGGTGACGCGGTTCTGCGATTCCACGAGGTCGCTGGCAAGGCCGGCAAGGTGACCGATCGCCTTGCCGGCCCCGCCAATCGCGAGTGTGGCAACGCCCGCCGCGGCCGAGACCGCCAACCAATTCGTTTTCATCGACTTCAGCGACGAGTCAAGCCCGCCGATATTCCGCTTAGCCGATTCTGTACCGCGCCGAGTCTGGTCGTCGGTGGTGATCTTGATGCGCACTTCATCTTGACCGAATGACGAGACCATCTAGATCGACTCCATCAGATCGGCCAGTGGGCTGTCCGGCTCAGCCGGCGACTGCTGGACGTTCGGTTCCCCGAAGTCGCCCGCATCTCCCAGCAGGGCCAGCATCCGCACGAACGACAGATCCTCGTGATCCAGTTGCGACGGCAGCACGCTATATCGCTGGCAGACGCCATCGATGAATCGAGCGGACTTGAGCGCCTCCGGCATCTCTAGCTTGCCGCCTGCTATGCGCCACCGCTCGACGCTGAGACTAAAGGGGCGCTGACCGTGTAGAGCCCACGGAACCACGCCCCCTGCATCGCGTTGAGGTGGCGCGGCTCCACGCGGTCTAGCCCCGTCTCGTCGCTCGGGATTGGACCGCGCGAATCCTCGAGGTCCCAATCGATCACGTAGTCCTCCACGAACTGCTTGACGGATTCGGTGATCGGCATCTCGCCGATACGATCGAGGTCCGCCTGGCTCGTCGACTTGCACCGCACCGTGGCCCCCGCCAGTGCAGTGCCCGCGTCGAACTCCAACACGATCGTGCGGAACTCTGGCAGCATGAACCCCAAAATACAACTCCTTATGATCAGGCAGAGCCAAAACGCCACCTCACCTAACACTCACGCCCATGTGGGCTTCGACCCCGACTGCAACTTGAACTCGGCAGTGATGCCCATCTCGGCGTTCCGCGCACGGCTGTAGCTCACCCGACCGATCAGCGTCTCCACCGCGAGCGTCTGACCACTCAGCGCCCACGAGAACGTGCGCGTGACGATCGTGCTGGTGGCCGTCTTCATGATGTCGAACCACGCATCCGCCGCGTCGTCGAAGTAGCCCTCGACGGTGGCCGTGAAGTCCGACAGCCCCGAGATCGTCGCGTGGGCGACGTCATCGAGCGCGGTCACGTCATGCAATTCGATCGGCGTGTCGATGTTGGTGGCCCCGGTGGACCCGCTCACATTCTTGGCCCCCGCCGCCTCGTCATCGATAGTTAGCGTAACGCTCAATCCGCTCTCGATTGCCATTAGGTGTTCCCTTTCTCTGCGTTCATTTCGTGAACCCCTTCACGTTTGCCCGATTCGTATGCCCGCTCGATGGTGTCGCGCTTGTGATCGACGAATGCCCTCGGGTCCGTCTCTGTGATCCACTCGCGGTTCGCGTTCAGTTGCTCTTTCGTACCGATGCCGTATCTCATAACGGGCGGGCCGATCGGGACGCGATGAATACGGAAGCAGCTCTGGCCGGGCGGGAAGCGGAACACCACGCCATCAGGCCGGGTGCTCAGTGTGTCGATGTCCACGTCCGCGAAACTGTACGGACCCCACTCGATGACCTTCACCTCGCCATCAGTGATCCAGAACTCCGCGAACATCCGCCCCGATTCCTTCACATCGGCCATCAGTGACGCCCGCTCGAACGGGATCGACACGACGTACCCGTTAGCCCACTCGTCGCACTCAAACTCCTCACAGGCAGCCACCCGCGTCTTGAGCGGGCGTACCGTCGAGTAGAATTGGGCGCGGTCGGTGCGTCTGTTTGGGCTCACGATAGATCCACCACATCCCCGGTGAGGCCGCGGCGAAGCGTGACCACGACGACACAGTCAGTGAATGTGCCGGTGGTGGTGATCCTCACGTAACGATCCACGGTGGCGGTACTGGTGACACGCTTCCCGGTGTTCACCGCTTGCGCCCCGAAGGTCAGTAGCGTTGCCCATGACGAATTGTTGGCGCTGTCCTCGATCAAGATCGTCGGCGTGCCTGATCCGATGCTGAGAACATGGCACACCGCCGTGGCGCCGAGCGTCGTCTGCGCTGTCTGATCAATGCTCGTGGCGCTCGACGCGCTTGAGAACGTGTCGTCCGCTGCCGTCAGCGCGACACCTTCCTCGAGCGGCGCCCCAGCAGAGCCCTCAGCGCGTGCGGAGATGTCCATCGAGCCATCACGGGCACGTGTCGGCGCGTAGGCGCTGGCGAGTTTCGACACAAGCGAGAACGTGGGATCGCCCAGGGCAGTGCCCAGCAACCACGTCACCACGACATCGGTCAGCGGCATTGCCGATAGCACAGCGTGCGACTGGCCGGCCGCGTCGTTGAAGAATGACGACCACTCCATGCGCCCAGATGCCTGTCCCAAAATCCGCGCGTGCGCCACCTTGGTGATGTCGGTGATGTCGTACTCGTCGAACATTCCCTCGGCGGTGGTGATCGACGCGACGTCACCGCTGAGGTCGTTTCCGTGAACGTAAAATCGCTGGTTCAATCCCGACTTTATTGACATCTAGATCACCCTCACAAACCCGCGCTCCACGAGGCCGGCCCAATCGGACAGGTCCGCGGTGGTTACCTTGTCGCCCTCGAAGAACGACCGATCCCCTTCGGTCAGGATCGGAGTCTTCTTCGGGATGTTCCGCGGGTTCAGTACAACGCCCGCCTTTGATCTTGTCGGCATCGCCATCTCCTACGCTGTAACCGTCATGTTGCCGTCAACCACCATCGGCACCTGGATCTCCGCCACCCGGAATTGGGTACCCGAGATGTCCTTATAGCCGTACTCCACGCCCATGCGCGGCCCGAGGATGCCGGCCACGTCGATGTGTCTGATGTTCACGCCGAGGTCGGCGTCGCTGGTGAGCTTCGCCATTAGCTTGTTCACCGCGTCACTCAGCCGCCGCTCAACCACGCCGTCGCTGTCGATGAACGCGCCGTAGACGGTGACGGTGACGGTGTGCTGCTCGGTCGTTGAGCCGTCGTGCTTGAGACCCTCAATCGACGCCGAGGTGAGCCGCACCGAGACCGGATACTTGCCCGAGGGTTGCGCGTCGGGCGGTCCCTTGGGATCGCCGATGTACCCGTCGCCTCCGGCCGGCACTGCATAGCCCGAGCCCGAGATCAGCGACGCGATCGCGTCCAGGGTGGCGCCGCTGTTGAGCGCCATCAGCGGCGCCGCCGCCCGAGGTGCCGCGACAGCAGGCGCGGCCATGAGCGGTTGAGCGACTGCGTCGCCTTGCGGAACATGTGGTAGCCCTTGAACCGGGTCGTCGCGTTGCGCCTGCTGGTTCCCTCAATCCACGCGCCGTACACCACGTTCGTCTTCACCAGCGTGTTCCGGCTGTTGATCACCTCGCCCGCGATCGAGCGCCTGAGCGTGCCCGTGACGAAGCCGTGACCGGGGAAGAGTTGCCGCTTAGTGATCGACTCCCCGCGCTCGGTGACGTCCTGCAACGTGTCGCGCAACGCATGCTCGATCTGGCGCTGCGTCGCGCCCGTGAAGAATGGCCCCGAGGTGACTACGTGGATGCCCATGCCGACGGTCATATGGACACCGTCACATTCCGCCTGTGCGCCCGAACGACGCGCTTCCGCAGCTTCGCGATAGCCGTGCCGCTGAACTCTCGCGCACTCTCGCCACGGCCCACCTCGCGGCCCCAGCCGGCCTGACCCTGCTTGAACTCGTCCACCGCGAGCGCGGTGGCAAGTGCGCGGATATCGAATGGCGGCTGGTACTTGGTCACCACCGCATCATCGAGCGCGGTGGCCGCAGTCGTGCCGTTCACGCCTCGCACTACCGTCAGCCGACGTTCGACGTAGATCGGGTCGTTGATTGAGTGCGCCGCGAGCGTGGTGCCGTTGACTGCACGCTCGATCGTCAGCGCCGTTGCCGAGGAGAACGAGGTGATCCGCATCTGCTCCGCGTTGACCAGGATGATCTCCCCCACCTGGAGATCGTCGGTCGGGTCATCGACGCCGAGCGACTTGTCAGTGAGGTCGGCCAGCAGCGCGTCCGAGAGCTGCGCTGCGGCTGCGAGTGCTACCGATACGCGCTCAGAAACGAACATCTGCTCAGAGCCCACTAGGATGGTGTCGCCCACGTCTACGGTGCTGGAGTCCTTGATATCCACTACCGTCCCTGACGTGTCAGAGATAGCCGCTGAGAGCGATGTAGCGGCAGCGGTGGACGAGTAGGCCGACCACGGGCCAGTGATGCGAAACGATTGCTGCAAGGTGTCCGGGTCTGCCTTGAACTCGGCGCCAGCCACGTCGGTCAGGATCTCCGCGGCGTAGTACGGCGGGCCGTCGTTCTCAGGTAGCAGCCGGTAGTCGGTCGAGGTGATGCTGGCGGCGTTGTCGCCCTCGTCGGTGAACGTGGTCACGCTCTGGAGCCATGAGTCGAAGGTGATAGTGTTGCCCACGATCACCGGCCACACGGCGTCAAACTTGCGCGTCTCGATCTTCGGGATGAACCAGGTGTGCGTCGCGTCGTCGATCTGGCGGGAGGCGGACTCGATGCCCTGATCCACGGATGCGTCGAAGCGGCTGCCAGTAATGCCCGCAGCCGCTTTCACAATCTCGCGTGTGGTGTATCTGTTCACACTGCCTCCGATGCTTTCTACGGGGGAGCGCGTCTATCTTGTTACTGTGTAGCTACTCGATAGCGCCCCTACAGTCCCAGCAGCCGCTTGGTGATTCGGTAAACGCCCTCGACTTCAACAGCCGTCAGCGCCTTGCCAGTCATGCCCGGGAACGCGATCCGCCCCGTGAACTCCTCGGTCGGTAGCGCGCTCACGCCGGCACACCCGATCGTCAGCGGAGCGGCGGTGTTTTCCATCGCCACGTATGCGCCTGATTCGGTGGTGGTGCCGTCTCCTGCATCAGTCGGAAGTGCTGAACCGTCCGAGATGTAGTGCGTCACCACGGGCGCCGTCTCGGTGCCGTCGTACGTGGTGCAGACGAACTGCCATATCCCGTACTCCAGAACAGACGTAGACGCGCCGATCTCAGAGGCCGAAGCGCTCGCGTCGTGCAGCTCTAGCTCGAGTTGCCCCGAGCCGTCGATGCCCCACTTCCACTCCTCGAGGTTCCCCGCGGAGTCGTACTTTGCCATGATCGAGGTCGTCGCAATGTCGGTTGGGAGAATCCACGCGAACCACGATGCCGCCGAATCAACAGTCCCGTTCCCGTGCGAGTAGTCAGCGTGATCCCCGCCGGCGAGGTGGTGATCCCCCACCGCGTTGAAGTGGTAAGAGTGCACCCCGTTCCGGTGATCGAGGGGGCTGAAGTCATCCTCCAGCGCCTCGGCTGCGGCTGACGTCTCGGACGGAATAAGATCCGTGCCAGCCGTGATGCCGGTGACGAGTACGCCCAACGACTCCACGAACGGCCAGTAGCTCAACTTCGTGGTGCCGAGCGCCTGCTGTAGATGCCCGTGCTCTCGTGCGATGAATGCCATGTGTCACTACCTCCCGGCAGCGCGGACAGCCGCGACCACATCCTGTTTTCTTCGCAATCCCGAGAGCTCTACGCTGTGCTGTTTCGCGTATTCTCGGACTTCGGCGAGACTCATCGAGTCCAACTCGTCTGGTACCTCGGGCTCGTCTGGTACCTCGGGCTCGTCTGGTACCTCTTCGGCCCCCTCGACGACTACCTGCTGGTTCACTCCGTATGCCTCAACCAGTGCCGCCTCACGCACTGCGTCAGCAGCCTCGAGCGCAGCCGGGTCCACGTCCTCGAACGAGCCCGGCGCATCCCGCAGCAGGTACGCCGCAGTTGCGTCCGGGAACGAATCGATCCGGCCTGCGGCCCAGTCCACGCGCATCTGCGTGTTCCGGTATCGGGCCGTTACTCTCAATGTCTTGGTCATCGAACCCCCTAGCTCAAGCTGTGGTAGTAATCCAAGCTGACCGCGTACACGTCCACGTCCCTGATTGCCGCAGTGCCGGCGCTCTCAACGTAGAAGACCGCAGCGTGTTCCTCGTCCGCGTCCAGTGCGCCAGCGATGCCGCCCGACTTGTTACCGGTGGAGTCCGACAGGCTCCACGCCAGGTTGCCGCTCTTGTCCACGGTCACCGTTGCGAGCGTGTACGTGGCGAGCACGACGTTCTTGCCGGTGTCCACCCCTGCCGCAGTAGTCGCGATAGTGGCGGCTGCGTTGCTCTTGTTGTGGGGGACCATCCAGCGATCGCCGTCGGTCAACTGCGAGTCGAAGAACAGCCCGGCCACGTCGTCGTCAACCAGCGTGAGCACCGTTGTGGCGCCCGTCACGCGCGGGTCGAGTGCATCCGATGCCGTACCACAGAATCCAATGAAGGCAGCCGTGGTGGTGATCTGGTTGACGAACTGGAACAGGGCCGAGAACGTGAACGGGCCGTGGGTGTCCGGCTGTAGGAACACGTTGCTGCCGATCGCGATCGTGTGCGCGTCCTCGTTCGTGGTGCTCATGCGCTGACCGTCAAGGCCAGCCGTGACCACCATGCCCGAATCTGCAGACTCGGCGAGGCCCTGCCCGAACAGGCGGAACCCGCCCGGGGTGGTGACCGCTGCCGCAGTGCCGGACACCACCGCAACGTCCGCGACGTTCCCGAAGTGCTCTGCCTGCTGGTGGTGGTTCAGGTCGTTCATCAGCATCAGGTCTTGGACCTGCTGGTTTGGGTGCGCTCCGTAGATGGAGCCGGTGAGCTTGTCGATCCCGCGTGGGACAGCCTTGTTGATTCCGTTGATCCGTGCCATAGCCTGCAATCCTTCCGCCTGGGGCCGTGCCCCCTGCTATGTGTTGGTTCCCTGCCCCCGACGACGTGGGGTTCATTCCGCCGCCGGAGGCAAGGCCTGTTCGCTATCGACTAGGCGTATGCGCTCACGTCGATGTTGTAAATGCCGCTGGCGACGTTCCCGCCGAAGCGCTGGAACGACTGCCGCGTGTACAGCTCCATGAGGTACTGATCGGTCCGCTGGATGCGGTCGAAGTACAGCTCCACGTCTCGACGCACGCCACGCACCCAGCCCTGCGGGTTGGTTGCCGTGACCTGACCGAGCGTGTTGCTCGTTGCCGTGCCCGACGCCTTGCCGTCCGCTTCCGTGCGGGAGGCGTAGCCCGGGCTGACAATCGGCACACCGTTCGCGCGCCCGAGTTCGCCAACAACCACGGTCGCCTGTGCGCCGTACTCGTCCACGGTTCGGAAGCCCTCGAGGTCGTGCAGTGCCATCAGCGTGTCGAAGTCCGCGATGTAGAGCATCTCTGAAGCCGTGCGGCCCCAGTTGATGTTCCCAACCGCGGCATCGATGTCGTCAGCCGAGTTGACCGCGAGCTTGCCGCGAGCCTTCAACAGGTCGGCACGAGTGATCGCACCGGCTGCGTTGATCCCGGAACTCGTCGAGTCCACGAGGAAGTAATGGCGGATGCCATCCCATGCCAGGTAGTGCTTCGTGTCTGCCGGGTCAGCGTCATCGCTGTTGATGTTGCCGGTGGCCGCGTTCGTGGTGTCGCCATTCAGCATGGCCGAACCAAGGTGCTGCGCGGTGGATTCCGCGAGCTGGCTCCTGATGAACGGCGTCCACGCGATGATGGAGTCCTCGTTCAGTTCGCCTGACCAGATCTGCTGGATGGTGAACTTCTTGGCAGTCAGATCACGGCTCGCCGTCGTCGGGTCGCTGACCGTGTACGCCGTCGCCGCGTCCGCAGTGGACTCAGAAACAAACAGCATCTCGGGCAGTGCGCCGTCTGTCGGGATCGTCGTGGTGGCGTCCGTCTGCGGGATCGTGCGGATGCGCTGCACCAGCGGGTCGAGCGCTCGCACGGCGGTCCACAGGTCGGAGACGTACTGCTGGCCGATGAAGTTGGAACCGTTGCCGCTCTCGGCAGTGTCCGATGCACGGGCGAACTCGCCAGTGTTGAGACTGTATGGCTCCATCGCGCGGACCGGGTTGCCCTTGGCGTCAGCGTGCCACGGCGGGGGCGCGTCGCCCTCGAAGATGTGCGCGTTGGCGGCACGGATGAACTGCTCGGGCGGGGTGAGCCGCGGAGCGCGGACGTTCATCGTGTGCGTGGACTCGAACAGCAGCATCCCAAGCTCGTAGTCGGCTCGGGTCCACTCCTGCGTGTCCTCCCAGTACGGGCGAGACGTCGCGCGGAGCGTCTGCATCATGGACGGGGTGCCGGCGTTCTGCTCGTCGAGCTTCGTCGACAGTACCGTCATCTGGTCCTGGATGCGCGTCAGCGCGTCCGTCTGCGTTTCGGTGGCCTGTTCACCAGCGGTGGTGATGGCCTCGCGCAGCGAGCGGGCGATCTCAGCAAGCGTGCCGAGGTCTTCCGGTGCCTCTTCGTCGGCGATCTCAATCTTGGCGCCGGCTGCGGCGGTGCGGACGATCTCTTCAGAGACGTCCTCCGCGAAGCCGAAGTGCGCTCGGGCCTGTGCGAGAGTCATTGGGTTAGTCTTTCTTGGTGAGCACTCCGACTGCGTCCCTGAACAGGGGCACGAGGTCGTTGAGCACTGTTGATATTTCATCCGTTGCCCGGCTCGGTAGTTGCCGCGTCTGCAACACTCGCCCGTTGATCGTCCCGTAAAGACGGGCTGCGGCCTGTTGCTCCACTGCCGTAAAGACGGGCTCGGAGCGGCCTTCGATCAATGCGTGCGCAGCGTCAACGACGTCTACCAGGGACATCGGATCGAACTTGTCGGGGGTGCGGAGCGGGTCATCTAGAAGCGAGCAGGCTTCGTCGAAGCAGAACGAACTCGCCGAGCCGTCGCTGCGCAGCACTACCGCCTTCGTATCTGAGGGGATCGGGACGAACGACCACTCCAGCACCTCGGAGCGCGTGAACACAATCACCGGCTCCGTCTCGTCGGCTCCGTCGCGCTTCACGCGGTCGATGCGGTGCTCTAGCGGAATCCAACGGATCGAGGTGGAGTTGATGAAGCCGCGCTCGATCTTGCCGAGCACGCGCACCGCGAGTTCGTCGTCCATGTCGAAGTCAGCCACTGCCGTCGTGATGTCGCGCTCAGAGTCGCGCTGTTCATCACGAGATCGAGCAATGGGGAGTGCGCTCGAACCACCCCCGAGCATCCCGCCCGAACCATCATCGTGGTTCAGCAAGACGACAGGGTTGGCACGGAATCGTTCAAACTCGAGGCCCTTCTGCTCCAGCACGAACCCGTCACGGGCACGCTCACCGGAGCTGATGACGACGGGAACGTGGCCGGCAGCGAAGTCCGGCACAAGCTGGCGGGCCTTGAAATCGGTTGCGTTGGGAAGGAAAGATCGGACTCGGAAATCCACATGGCCCCGCATCCTCGCGGGACTCTCCGGCCTCTGTGCGATCTGTTAGGTGCTAATACCCATGTGCATTATGGCAGAAATGGGAGGCCACCGCATCCCTGCTAGACTGGGCGGCCTCTGGAGTGACGCGGAGAGTACGGCGTGACGACTAAATGAACGACAGTCACGAGGTGCGGCGGACCATCACCAGCAGCATCGCAGCCACGTACCTAATCATCGTCGGTATCCGCGTGAGCGATAGCAAACCGGTCGAGCGCTTGTGCCGCACCCCGCAAGGCCGGCGATAGACGATCGACGATCGTCATTCTAATTTCAATCACCCGGTCTTCGACCGCCCATATCAACCGAATATCCCGAAGCCGCCACCAGAGCACCGAGCACGACACCACAGCTACAAGCAGCCAGGCACTAACACCGGCAATCAATAGTTCAATCATCTACACCATCTTGGCGAGCGACACAGCGAGCGCCTTGGAGAGTTGCGCGGCGCGGGCGAGCGTGGGCGAGCATTGTCCAGCCTCGATACGGCTGATGTGGCTCTTAGCTACGCCCGACAGTTCCGCGAGGTCTTGCATGGAGTAGCCGCGCTTGCTGCGCCAGCGGTGGAGGTTCTTGGCGAATGTCATGGCTGTGTGCTCCTGTGCTCTAGTGCCGAGGTCTACCGCCCCGGCTCGGCGTTGGTGCTATCCGTTGGCGGCTTTGGCTGCGACGTAGGCGTCGAGGGCGTCGCGGTAGGCGTCCTCGGCGGCGTCCTCGTCGGCGTCGCGGGCGGCGACGGCGGAGCCTAGAGCATCGAGGGCGGCGCGGGCGGCGGCGCGGGCGTCTCGGGCGGAATAGGCGGCGTCGCGGTGGGCGGCGCGGGCGGCGTCGAGTGCGTCCTCTGCGCCTTCGAGGTCGCGCTCGGCAATCTCTCGCGCGATCCGAACGGTGCGGTAGGCGGCGAGGGCGGAGAGGGCGATGTTTTTCTTGGTGGGCATGTCGTTCGATCCTTGCCTTTGGCCGCTGGGTTTCTGGGGTGCGTGCCGGGGAGGCCGCCCCGGCTCGGCGTTGGTGCTATCCGTTGGCGGCTTTGGCGGCTTTGGCTGCGACGTAGGCGTCGAGGGCGTCGCGGTAGGCGGGGAAGGCGTCGTAGGCGTCGAGGGCGTCGCGGTAGGCGGGGAAGGCGTCGCGGGCGTCGCGGTAGGCGTCCTCGGCGTCGAGGGCGTCGCGGTAGGCGGCGAGGGCGGCGCGGTAGGCGGCGTCGCTGGCGTAGAGGGCGTCGCGGGCGTCGCGGTAGACGGCGAGGGCGGCGCGGGCGTCGCGGGCGTCGCGGGCGGCGAGGGCGGCGCGGTAGGCGGCGAGGGCGGCGCGGTAGGCGGCGAGGGCGGCGCGGTAGGCGGCGTCGCTGGCGTAGAGGGCGTCGCGGGCGTCGCGGTAGACGGCGCGGGCGTCGCGGGCGTCGCTGGTCGTGTCGGTCATCTTGTGTGCTCCGGTGCTCTGTGCTCTTGGTCGCGGTGCCGGGGAGTCCGCCCCGGCTCGGGCGGCTTGTTAGCCGTTGTTGACGTCTTCGGCGATGGCTAGTGCTTTCTCGGCGTCGTTGAGCGCGGCGGCGTACACGGTCAGCGACCCGACGACGGCGAGGCTTGCTCGCTCGCTCGCTGCGAGTGGATACGTTTCGAGGGCGAACCGAATCTTGAGTCGCTTCATTTCGTAGTGGTGGGCGCGGTCGGCGGCGGACCATGCGGCGTAGGCGGCCTCGGCGCGGTCATTGGCGGCGTCGTAGACGGCGCGGGCGGCGTCGCGGGCGACTTGGTAGGCGGCGCTGGCGGCGGTGAGTTCGCGGGCGTTGGAGGCGGTGAGTTCGCGACCGGCGAGGGCGTCCTCGGCGCGGGCGGCGGCGAGGGCGGCGTTGGCGTCGCGGGCGGCGGCGGCGGCGAGGGCGGCGTAGGCGTCGGAGATGGAGGCGGTGAGTTCGCGGTTTGTGTCGGTCATCTTGGTGCTCCTGTGCTCTTGGTCGATAGGGGAATCTTACCTAGCCCGTTCCGTATGCGCAACCCGTATACGGCACGAATACCGCGATGGGCGAATACTGTAAGACTTGGGATCAGGCGGTGTTGAGGGTGCCACACCTCGGGCACGTCCACTTGAACGGCGTCGTCACGCTCGCGGCCCATTGCTTGCGACATGGCTGGCCGCGCCACGTACCGCAGCACCGAGGCGCCGTCACGGTCTGATGCTGCGTCGTCATGGCTGCAAGCGGCTGGTTCTGTACTCGACGTCGCACCTACATCGGGGGTGTGCGGGTACAGTGTCGCGTCCATTGTTGAATGATTGCTCGATGCTGATCCAGCCGTCGCGCTGCGCCTCGATGCACGGGCCGGAAGCGTCTCCGCCGTCCACCCGCTCATCTCGCGCAGTGAACCAGCGCTTCTCGTCGCGGCCCTGCGTGCGTGCTGCTTGGTTCGCGCCCTTGCCCTGGCTGGCTGCGATCTCGGTACGGGCGATCATCTCTGACCGGCTCGGTGAGAACTCGAACGAATCACGGATCGCGTTCTTGAGTTGGCGTACCGTCCAGTTGCTTTCCATCGCCGTGCCGATCAGCCGGCGCATCGCCAGTCGAGTCGTTCGCACCACGGAGACCGAACCTTCGAGGCTCAGCAGTTCCGCGCTACGGGCTGCGGCGTAAGAGTTGGCGACCTGATGCGCCTCCAGCAGTGGCGTCGTGAGGAACGATTCACCAGCGAGCACGGTGGCGTGTACCTGTGACAGCTCGCTCGCGACGTCATCGAAGTAGCGGTCCTGCCAGTCCCAGTTCATCGCCTCTACGTCCACGTCCGCGACTGCTCGCCCGCGTTCCGTCTCGTCGGTGATGCTGTCGAGAATGCGCTGCATCTCTGCCCTGAGCCGCTTGCCCCATGCGGTGCGGAGCCGTACCTCGGCGCTCAGCAACTTCGGCGCGTCCTCGGTGTTTGGTGTTTCCTCGATGGCTCGGCTCCGCGGCGGTGCGGGCGCATCTTCGGGCGGTGGTGGTGACGGATCGCGGACGGCCTGCACGGTGACCGGCGGCAGGCCGATGTGCGTGATGGGTGGCAACCCCAGCGCCAGTAGCGCCTCCGCTGGATCGAAGCCGGCACGCACCAGCGCGCCAACGGCCTCGACGCGTGGGCCGGGCTGCGGGATGTCGCCACCGGGCAGCGGCTCGAGGCCGTCGCGTTCGCGCAGTTCGTTCGTGCTCACCTTGCCGAAGTCGTGTTCGATCTTGTCCGTCTCGGCCTGCTCCTTGGAGTCAGACTGTAGTGCGGGGATGTCGGCGTAGTCGCCCCGCAGCCGAAGATCAGTACCGAAGTCGGGCCAGACCAGGAACTCGTTCAGTTCGTCCAGCGTGTTGTCGAGCTGGTTCTGGATCGTGGTCCAGTCCTCGGCGGCGGCCTGATCCGCGTTGGAGTACGTCGCACGGCGAAGATCCTTGAGCGTCAGTGGGCTCAGCTCGAACGCCCGCGCCACCTGCTCCACGCTCCACGCCATCTGCTCGGCGAACTGCATGTCTGACATCGTCGCCGGCGTCAGCAGTGGCTTCAGTCCTCGTTCGAGGATGTGCCAGCGGTGGGCATTGTCGGTGCCCTGCCACTCGGTACGCATCTGCTCAAGCATTCGGTTGATCTCGACCGGGTCGATCTCGCTGTCCCCGTCTGAGGGGACGAGTACCTGGCCGACCGGGATGCCGTTGTCGAAATATCGGAGGTTGTGCCGCTGCGCCTCAAACACGGTGTCCGTGTCCATGCGGATCGCGGAGATCGGCGTCATGCCCCAGAGCGGGGTAGCGGGATCGACGATGTGGCGGAACAGGATCAGGTCCTCGCCTGAGACGGTGGTGGTGCTGCCGTCATCGTTGCGGCGCTTGGCGTGGGATACTTCCCACCATGCATTTGCCTTGGGGTAGATGGTGACTCGGCTAGTGTCCCAGACGATGAAGCTGACCGGCTCGCCGTTGGGCCGGTTGCCTGCGCGCACCTTCACCCAGATATGTGATCCGTTGGTGAGTTTGCCGCGCTCGATCCCCATCATGCCGTGCCGTGCCGTGAGCCCGGCGTTGACCGAGCGGATCGCGTCGAGTAGGGGGTGGATGCCGGGCTCGTCTGTGCGGCCTAGTTCCGTCCACGCCCTGCCGATGCGCTGCTCCAGCACGACGGCAGGGCGAGCGATCGCCTGCTCGCGCCAGCGGATCGCTGAGAAGACGGATGCGTTGAGTGCTGCGATGTCGTGGTTGTTGCGCTGCTTGCGGCGATTGAGCGCTGTGCCTCGTGTCTGGCCGAGCAAGTCATCACCGAAGGTCTGGAATGATCCGTCTCCGGTAGATGAGACGATGCGCTGCTTGGTGGAGCGATTCTTCGCGCGGTTGACGGCTGATCTGAAGTCAGCGGGAAGGGCCATGCGTCATCCTTGATGATAGGGTGCTGCGACGGGCTCGAGCGGCGGCGCAGCACCACGAACCCCACCTGAGTCTAGCAGTCGGCGGCTGTCATGCTGGCACCACCTGACAGATCGCGACACGCTCAACTCCCTCGGGCGGGATCTGCGGCAAGTCCTCAGCCTGCATCCCTCGCCCGTCGTGCTTGCCGATATCATACAGCCCTACCACGTACCGATCGCCTCGACTGGTGAGCGTCGGGCCGAAGCTGTAGAGGCGCTGGCGTGGGATGTGGCCGCGCGACACTTTCAGCAAGCGCCACGTACCGGGCACGCCGTCCCACTGCGTATCGCTGCCGGCAGCGAATCGCTCGACCTGGTCACCGCTCATCAGGCCGATGGCTGGTGGGTTATTCATCATCCCCATCCTCATCTGGTGAATTGTCCACCGTCACACCGAATCGCCGGCGCTGCGTCCATGCCAAGTATCTTAGCGCGTCCGTCGGGTGCGAATATACGTGGTTCTCTGCCGCCTGATCTGGCAGCTCCCCGTAGCTACCATCAGGCAGCCGCTTGGCGCCGTACCGCTCGAGCGCAGTGACGGTGACGGGGCAGGCCACGGGATCGACGTACAGACGCCGTCCACCACCAGCGGCGATGAACGCGCGGAGCACCTGCTGGCCCTGTGCGATCTCGTGCTTCACCCGCCTCGGGGATCGCGCGCCGAGGCCGGACGCCCTGAGCGCGTTGCGGAGCTGTACCGCTGAGGGGTCACCTGCGACGACGGCGGGCCACACCTCGGGCCAGCCTGAGATCTTCGGCCACGGCCTGCGGCCTCGCTTCATCTGATCCCAGTGCTTCGGCGTCGGGCCGTTGTAGTCGGGCAGATTGCAGATCTTCTCAATCACCCGGTCGGCGTACCACACCCCGTCGTGCTCGTTATCCACGATCTCATCGAACACGTACCAGGCGAGGCCCATCGTGCCGTCAGGCCGTAGCCCGTCCACCTCCTGCACGAACTGCAAGATGGTGGGATCTGTCCAGCCCCAATCGTAAGAGAGCAGCAGCCGGCCATCGCCGGGGACGTAGAACGAGACATCCTCGGGACTGGGCGCGTTGGCGCGGTTGAACGTGGAGTAGATCAGGCTCGATGATTCGGGCCTCAGACAGAGGTGCTGCGCTTCCCACGTCTCCCGGCTGTTGCGCCCGAAGACGGTGAGGATCTGCTGGTAGCTTCGATATCCATCAGCATGTACGGCGCGCCCGTGTGCCGGTCCCTTTGCCTCGCACTCGTGCGGTACCTCTACCGCTTCCTCTGAGCCGTCAGGCGGGGCACCGCCCATGCACCAGAGCGCCAGCGGGCACTCCCACCCGTTGCATTTGTGCCGGCCCTTCTTGCCGTCGCATGGCTCCATCGACTCGAA
>Ga0209501_10001500_pt1 | contig 25686 bp, 24 predicted proteins | sample ArcticOcean_MG_C_4_FD_187434 | JGI IMG/M metagenome (GOLD analysis project Ga0209501, IMG submission 187434) | Marine microbial communities from western Arctic Ocean - ArcticOcean_MG_CB4_134 (SPAdes) (version 2) | ecosystem: Environmental > Aquatic > Marine > Oceanic | place: Arctic Ocean...
CGTCGCCTAGCGCAGGGGACTTCGCCACTGCCCGAAGGCCACTGCCCGAAGGCCACTGCCCGAAGGCCGCTCCCCGCCGTCGTTGTTGAGGAGGCGGTGCTTAGCGTGCCTGCCACTTCGGGTCCCGCTTCTCCGCGAACGCGCGCGGCCCCTCTTTGGCATCCTCTGAGTTCAGCACCGACCGGTTCACCCATTCCCCTACCCGGTACGACTCATCGATCTGCAACTGCCGCCACTGCTGCCCCATGAACTTCGACCCTTCCACCGCCAGCGGCGCGTTCGCGCCGATCATCTCGGCGATCTCCACGGCACGCGGCATCAGGGCGTCTGGCTCAAGGACCTCTCGTACCAAGCCCATACGCAGCGCGTCGTCGGGCTGCACACGGTCAGCCGTCAGCATCAGGTACATCGCGTCGCCAAAGGGCACGAGTCGCGCCAGGTGATGGATGGCATAGCCCGGCAAGATTCCGCGTTTCACTTCGAACAATCCGAAGTAAGCCTCGGTCGAACAGATCCGGATGTCGCAGTCCAGGGCGCGCTCAAGGCCGCCGGCCAGGCAGAGGCCGTTCACGGCGGCGATGATCGGCTTCGGGCAGCGCGAGAACGGCATCGAGGCGTTGAGGTCGAAACCCCTGGGATAGGGAGCGTCGCCTCGAGCTTGATTGCGTGCGTTCATCTCCTTGAGGTCGGCCCCTGCGCTAAAGGCCCGGCCCGTGCCGGTCACCACACCAGCCCGCATTTGGGTGTCGGCGGTGAAGTCAGCCAGCGCCTCGTGCAGTTCCGGCATCATCGTTCCGCCCAGCGCGTTCAGGCGCTCTGGGCGGTTCATGGTGAATACGGCGTAGTGCTCGTGCTTGTCGTACAGCAGGTCCGGCATCGGCATCTCCGATCAGTCCATTCGTCCATCAGTCGATCAGGCAAGTAGCGAGTGGGCGCACAGTCTCGCACGACTTGATCGCTTTCTGGGGAGCAGGAGGAAATGCTAGTAGCCGACCCGCTGTCGCGACCGGGCGTCGAAGAGCATCACCAACAGGGCCAGCGCTGCGAAGCCAATCGCGACGCCGATCAGGGAATGCTCCCAGGCTGAGCTCAGGTCGTTGCTCTGACTGATCGGGATCAGGATCGCGCCCATCATCAGCGCGAGCCAAACCTGCAGCCAATGCCGGACGTACTGGGCGAGGAACTGCACCGCGAGGCCCACGACGATGGCCACGTTGACGACGATCAGCAGATGCACATCTTCCAGCCGGCTCCAGCCGCCGCGCTGCTCTCCAGTCAGCTCGTTGATCACGACCGAATCGCCGCCACGAACCGCCAGGAACGCGGCGACGAACGCAAACGCGACAAAGCCACCGATCAAGGGCTTCAAGGTCCGCGCGCCCTGCCACGCGAAGCCGAGCGTCTTAAACGACGGATGGCTCTGGCGAGAATGTTCGTAGCCTCGGAATCCGCTCTCGTCAGCCATTACCTGCTCCGCTAGTTGATCGGCAGTTGCCGTCCGTCGATCTAACTAATCGACATTGGCTATCTCGTCGCTCTAGTTGATCGACACTGATTAGCTCGTCGATCTAATTGATCGAAACCGTCTGACCGCCGTCTACGTTAATGCATGCGCCCGTCACCCACGAGGCCCTTGGCGACGCCAGGAACGCGACCAAGTTCGCAACCTCTTCCGGTGCCCCGAAACGGCCGAAGGCGATCGTATCCAAGACGGTGCGCTGGATCGTCTCAGGATCAGCGTCGTAGCGGGTTTGCCACTTGCTTCCGGGCCAGGCGATGGAGCCGGGCGCGATCGCGTTCACACGGATGTTGGCGCCCGCTAGCTGCAGCGCGAGCGCCTTGGCGTGGCTATGGACGGCCGACTTCATTGTTTGATATCCAGCCGCGCCGCCCGCCTCGCGACCGAAGATCGATCCGACGTGGATGATCACACTGGCGTCCTGGGTGCCGGAAGCGGCCTCCGTGAGATGCGGCAGCGCCGCGTTCGACGCCCGGATCGCGGCGAACAGATTCAGCTCGAACATCTGCTGCCAAACGTCGTCCTCTTCGCCCCGCAAGGAGGCGCCCATGTTGTTGATCAGAATGTCGAGGCGACCCAGTCCCTCGGCCGCCGAGTCGACCATCTGGCGAACTGCGTCGCCGTCACCCATGTCCATCTCGAACGCGAGTGCCTTGCCGGGGCCGGCCGCGTCGATCTCAGCCCGCGCCGCTTCCAGGACATCGGGTCGACGAGCACAGATCGCCACATCCGCGCCCTCCGCCGCGAGGGCGAGCCCGCAATACTTGCCGATGCCTTCCGAGGCGCCGGTAATCAGCACTGCTTTCCCCGCGAGACCGAGATCCATAGTTGTTCCTTCGTGGCGGCCGCTTGGTATCATGTCCTTCATGGCGCGATTGGGGCTCAGTTCAGCGGGAGGCTAGCAGTCGACCGGGATACAATCGGCAACGATGACTGCTTACGATGCTCTCCATCCCCCGGGCCTTCGGCCACGACTACGGACCGCGCGGCTACGTGTGGCGCAGGTCGGGTCGTTCCTCTCCGCGGTGGTCGGGGAGAAGCTTCCGGGTGGCGCCACTCTCCAACTCGATGGAGAATTTCGCGTGGAGGGCCCCCAGGGCCCCCAGGGCCCCATCGAGATCCTGCGGGATGCCTCGGGCGTGCCCCACTGCTTCGCTCAGAACTCGGACGACGCCTTCTTCGCCCTGGGCTTCGTGCACGGCCAAGATCGGGCTTGGCAGATGGAATTCTACCGTCGCGCCACGGCGGGTCGGATGTCGGAGATCACGGGACCCAAGGGGCTGCCCACCGATCGTTTCATGCGCCATGTGGGGATCCATCGGGCAGCGGAGCAGGCTTGGGATGCCATGCTCCCCGAGGTCCGAGACCGGTTCGTCCCCTATGTGAACGGTGTCAACGCCGCGTTTGCGAGCAGTCCTCGCCCGCTCGAGATGCGCGTCCTCAACTACCAACCCGAGCCGTGGCGTGGTCAGGATTCTGTGCTCTGGGCCAAGATGCTCTCGTTTATGTTGACCCCCGCCTGGGAGGCGCAGATCCTCCGCGCCCGTCTGATCGAGGTTGCCGGTTTAGAGGCGGTACGTGCGATTGACCCCGGCTATCCGGCCGATGCGCCGGTCCACGATCCGCCCGGCGCGCCCTATGGCGCATTGACGACGGATCTGACAGAGGCGTACCAAGGCATCGTCCGGGAGGCGCTGTTTGGAGGCCCGGGCCTTGGGAGCAACAACTGGGTGGTCGCCCCCGAACAGAGCGACACTGGACGTGCGCTCCTCGCCTGTGATCCGCACCTCAACCCTGTCGCCCCCGCCAATGGATACATGGTGCATCTCGATTGCCCGGAGTTCACGGTTTCTGGCGCCAGCGTGCCAGGGCTCCCCGGAGTGATCTGGGGTTTCAACCGCCACATCGCCTGGGGGCCCACGGCGGGGTTGGCGTCGGTTCAGGATGTCGTCGTCGAGCATTTCGAGAATGGCTCCAATCGCTATCGCACATCCGAGGGCAGCGCCGAGGCCGAGATCGTGGAAGAGAACATCGAGGTACGCGGACATCCCCTGGAAACACACGCAATCCGGATCACGCGAAACGGCCCCGTGATCTCTCCGCAGATTCCCGGCGTTCCGCAAGCCCTGGCCCTGCGCTCGCCGATTCTCGACGCGGTCACCAGCGGTGCGGGTCTTGTCGGGCTATTCACCGCATCTAATGTCGACGAGTTCCGCCAAGCGATTGCCGGGTTCGAGGACTACAACCTGGCTTTTGGCTATGCCGATGTCGAGGGACACATCGGCCTCCAGACGAGTGGCCGCATCCCGCGTCGCAATCCGGGAACCGCCTGGCTCCCTCTGCCTGGATGGGACGCCGCATTCGATCGGGATCCTGATGGCGGCCTGGTCCCGTTCGAGGAGCTTCCGCACGTTTTCGATCCACCCGGCGGCATCGTCTGGAGCGCCAACAACGCCCCCGCACCTATCGATGCCCTGCCGTTCGCCGGAGAGTTCCTCGATGGCTACCGGGCCCGTCGTATCGGCGAAGGCGTCGTGGAGACGCTTCCCCACTCTGTCGATGCTGCTCGCGGACTGCAGGTCGACCGACGCTCCCTCCCCATGGTGCAGCTCGCTGGATTCTTGGCGACGGTCGAGCCCGCTGATGAGCGCGACCGTGGTTTGCTGGCTGAGGTGGCGGCCTGGGACGGTGTGATGTCTCCCGAGTCCGTTCCGGCGGCGGTGGTCGCCGTGACGTTCGCGCGCCTCTTCGATCAGGTCCTGCGGGCCAAGCTCGGGGACGCGGTGGAGCTCTATTTCCGGGATGTGCACGCGATCCCTAACCTCAATATGATCGCTGCGCGCGGCGCCTCGCTCGTAATTGGCTTGCTCGAATCCGAGCCAGACGACTGGTTTGGAGCTGCGTCCAGCAGCGTCATGGGGCACGATATCTGGCTGGCCGCCCTCACACGGGCCTTCCGAGACGGTGTTCAGCTCCTCCGCGATCGCCTCGGAAGCGACACAAGCCGTTGGACTTGGGGGCGATGTCACCAACTCACCCTGCGCCACGGTCTCCACGATGAACCAGCGACCGCGCGTCTCCTCGATCTGGGTCCCTTCCCCTTCGGCGGCGATGCCAACACCGTCTTTCAGGCGGGCACCATCAGCACGGACCCCTTTGTGCCCGTGACCGCGATTCCCGCTTTGCGACTGATCATCGAAATGACGGATCCTCCGACCGCCGAGTTCGCGCTTGCTGGTGGCCAGAGCGAACGCCTCGGAGATCGTCACCATCACGATCTGCTCGATGATTGGCGGGAGGGTCGCACCCGCCCGCTTCTTACCGAGCGGAGTGCGGTGGAGGCGGTGTCGGTACACCGGCTGAAGCTGATTCCCGGCTAGCCCGGCAAGCCCAGATGGCGCGCGAGCCGCTTGATCTCGTCGACGACGAGATCGGGCCGTTCCATCGGGATGAAGTGATTGCAGTCCGCGACGGGGATGTCTTCGCCCTTGGGGATTGCACCCGCGGTCCGCTTGCTCGTCGTCGAGGGCAGACCGTGCATCTTGAGGCCGCGCATGACCGAGACCGGGCCGCCGAGCCGGGCCAGGCCAGGCCAGGGGTTGGTGTTCATCGTGTGGGCGAAGGTCGCCGCTTCCGCGAACGGCGGGCAAGCCAGACGCATCCCCTCACCGTCGTGGGGGAGTAGCCCGTATTCGCAATAGTCACGCAGCACCCCTTCGTTCCAGGTATCGAAGGGCACCCGCGGGCGAAGCGACGCGAACATGACGGCTGGCGACTCCCACGTGGGGCGGCGGCGGCGCGCCCCATCGGCGATGTTCGGCCGGCCCTCGTCCTCAGCGCTCCCGGTGGAAGGGATTCGCGGGCGCCTGGCCGGATCTTGCTCGTCGATGATCGATGGGTCCACAAGGACCAAGGCTTGAAAGCGGTAATCCTTCTGCGTCCGTGCCGCGGCCCCGGCGATGACGAAGCCACCCATGGAGTGCCCGACGCCCAGCGCGGCCTTCAGATCGAGCGCATCCGCGACCGCCGCCGTGTCAGCCACGTGTTCACTCCAGAGGTAGTCGGCGTCATCGGGCGGGGCCTCGCTGCGGCCGTGTCCGCGCAGGTCCAGCGCCACGCATCGCCACGAACGCGGGAGCGATCGAATCACCGCGTCCCAGAGGCGCGCGTGGAAGCCGGTCGCGTGCGTCAAGAGGACGGTGACCCGCGGTGGCGAAGGGTCCGAAGGCCAGTCCCAATAGTGCAGGGCGATTCCCCGCACGGAGATCGTATGAGAGATTGCTTCGGTTCGTTGGTCGCTCATGCCGGGTACGCTAGCTCAGGTCCCCATCACGAAACATGCCCACGCGGTCTGAGATCGTTGATGGGTCCGGGGACCACTTCCTGCGGTCGCGGTCTATGCGGACCGCGCCGCTCGCCCGGAACACGGTTTGGAGACTAGGGTCATGCCGAGCGCGCTGGACATCGACGGCCCCATTGCCACCATCACGCTGGATGGTCCGCTCGACGCGAATCGAGTCGCCGAGCTTTCCGGCTTCTGTGACCACATCGCCGATGACGACGGAGTACGCGCCTGCGTGCTGATCGCCGCTCCCGAGACGTGGGCTGGCTGGAGCCACGACGCTTTGGCGGCTGCCGAAGCGCTCGGTCTGATTGGCGACCCATTCGCCAGCTTCGCTACGCTCCCCCAAGTGACAATCGCAGTGCTCGACGCAAAGATTCAGGATGCGGGCTTCGAACTTGCACTCTGTGCGGACTTTCGCCTTGCCGCCTCGGACGCCACCCTCGGGCTCCCAGGCGCGGGGCTGAGTCTGCCGATCGCGGGCGGGCTGCAGCGCCTCTCACGCGCCGTGGGGCGCGTGCATGCCCTGGAACTCGTCCTCACCGGTGATGCAGTCGATGCGGCGACGGCTCGGTCTTGGGGGCTCCTCAGCGAGGTCAGCGCCGATCCGCGCGCGGCCGCGCGCGAGCTCGCTGCCCGCATCGCCGCCCGCGGCCCGATCGCCACGCGGTTCGCGAAGGAGGCGGTGCGTCGCGGAGTGGAGATGCCCCTCGAACAGGCCCTTCGCTACGAAACGGACCTTACCGTCCTCCTCCAGACCACCGAAGATCGGGCCGAAGGCGTCCAGGCGTTTATCGAGAAACGCGCCCCGAACTTCAAGGGCCATTGACGCAAGGAGGTTCCGCGCAGGCTTCGGATCAGCGAAGATTCGTTCCACAGCGTTTTCGCAGTCCGGCCAGCGGTCCGGCCAGCAGCCGGTCATGGTGTGACGAACAATGATGTAACGAAGACCGCCGAGCGAGACCAGTACGGTGGTAGTGCATAGAGGAGGCAACCAGCATGCGTGTCATTCTGGATGAAATGGAAACCCAGTCATTCATGGCCCTGATCACGTCGCAAGTGATCGACCAAGTGGAGCTCGGCGAGGATTCGCTCAAGAGCATCCGCGACTGGCGGTTGCATCTCGAGGAAGGCTCGGAGCAGCTGGGTGTCTTCGCCGAAGGCATGAACGAGGCCCTGGGCAACAAGATGGACGACGAAACCCGCAAGGTGATTCGCCGTCGCGACTACTACCGCAGCTAACCTGCCCAATCGGAAAGAGCCCCGCTATGGTTAAAGTCCAATTCGATCTTGATGAGTCCTGGGAGCTGTTGTCCTTCGTGGTCAACCAGATGCTCAAAGACGTCGATCTCGGCAAGTCAGACAAAGCCAGCGTCCGGCGCTGGAAGTCGAAGGAGATGCGGACGGGCAGCGAAGAGATGAAGGCGTTGCACGAGAAGCTCAACGCGGACATGGCCCGTATCTGGGAGGTCCGCAAAAAGAGCAATATCAGCGCCTCCGACCGCCGCTAATCGGCTCTCCGCGTCCGGGGGCATCTCCCATGGACCTGGTTCTCTACGAGAAGACCGCGCCCGGCGTCGCCACGATCACGCTGAATCGCCCGGACGCCCTCAACGCCATCAACATGACGATGCGCGACGAACTCTGGACGTATCTCCAAGCCGCCGCATGGGATCCAGATGTCCGCGTTCTCTGCTTCTTCGGCGCTGGCCGGGCCTTTTCCGCCGGCGCCGACATCACGGAGTTTGGGTCCGCTCCCTCCTATATCGAATCGCGCAGGGCCCGTCACGACCGCGACCTCTGGGCGCTGCTGGAAGGTTTGCCGGTCGTCACGATCGCCGGGCTGCACGGCTATTGCTTCGGCGCCGGAATCGAGCTGCCGCTCTACTGCGACTTCCGCATCGCTGCCAGCGACACGCAGATCGGCTTGCCCGAAGTGACCCTGGGCTACATCCCCTCGGCCGGCGGCACCCAGATGATGCCGCGGACCGTTCCACCCGGAGTCGGTCTGGGGCTCGTTTTGTCGGGCGATCGGATTGATGCGGCTCAGGCGCTGGAGTGGGGGTTGGTCAACCGCGTTGTTGAGCCGGATGAACTGAACGCGGCGGTGAGGGATCTGGCCGCCAGACTCGCCGTCCGTGACGCTCCAGCGCTCGCTGCCGCGAAGCAGTCCCTGCGCCAGGGATTGGACCTCGGCATCGCGGACGCGATCGCGCGCGATGCCGCTTCTGCACTGCGCCAACGGCAGCAGACCCTCCTGCGCCAACCGCGGGAGACGCAGCCAGGCGCTGGGCAAGACTAGACAGAGTGGCCTCCAGCCCTTAGACCAAATACTTGGTTGCGGCACGCATCCCAATGCGACGCTTGTCCATGCGGCCCGATTCCAACGGCGTCACCCGCGGTTTGACGGGTGCTCTGGTACTGGCAGCTGGACCGTGGGGCGGTGCCCGTCAGCACGACGATTCAACGTTTGCCGGAAGGATCACTTCATGAACACTGCTGAGTTCCTCGACATCTCCGCTGCCGTCGTGCCGGAGCGTGTCGCGCTCGTTACCGAGGGCGCCACCAAGAGTTTTTTGGATGTCCAAACCGAAGTCACGAAAATGGCCAATGCATTGCAGGGGCTCGGGATCGCGAAGAGCGAACACGTCGGCGTGATGGCCGTCAACTCCTCTGAGTACGTGGTCCTCTACTACGCCTGCGCCAAGCTCGGTGCCACCTTCGTCCCGCTCAACTATCGGGCGAAGGAAGAGGAGTTGACCTACATGGTCAACACCGCCGAGATCAAGGTGTTGTTCATTTCGGACCGCTACCAAGACCTGCTGGCGAAGATCGGCCCCGGCCTCGCCTCCGTCGAACATTTGGTCGCCTTGGAGACTGCGACCGGCGATCAGAAGCACTACGACGATGTCCTGGCCTCCGGCAGCGATGACTTCGTCTACACAGAAGTCGACGACGACGACGCCACCCTGATCATCTACACCTCCGGCACGACGGCCATGCCGAAGGGTGTCATCGTCACCTACGGCGACCTCACCGTGTACGTGACGAATACCATGTCGCCCGCCGACCCGGATGGGGAGCACAGCAAGACGCTGCTCAGCGTGCCGCTCTTCCACATTGCCGGCGCCACCGCCATGATCTCCGCGATTTGGGGCGGGCGCACTCTGGTCATTTTGCCTCAATTCTCCCCAGAGGACTGGATGAACGCCGTCGAGACCCAGGGCGTCACCCACAGCATGGTCGTTCCCACCATGCTCAAGCGGGTCATGGACCACGCCGACTTCCCCACCTTCAAGGGCGAGAGTCTGAAGCTCATCGCCTACGGCGCCGCCCCCATGCCCTATGAGGTGGTGCGCCAGGCCATCGATGCGTTTGACTGTGATCTGATGAACGCCTACGGGCAGACCGAGTCGACCTCCTCGATCACATTCCTGGGCCCGGACGACCACCGCCTTGCGGGCAGCGCCGACGAGATCGAGATGAAGGAGCGGCGGCTGCGGTCCGTGGGTCGAATCATGGACGACGTGGATGTCGCCATTCAGGCTCCAGACGGCGCCGTTCTGGAAAGTGGTGTCGAGGGTGAGATCTGCGTGATGAGTGCCCGCACGATGAAGGGCTACTACAAGCAGGAGGACGCGACCGCGGAAGCCATCCGCGATGGCTGGCTGCACACGGGGGACGTGGGCTACATCGACGGCGATGGTTACCTCTTCATCACGGGGCGTACGAAAGACCTGATCATTCGCGGCGGCGAGAACATCGCCCCCGGCGAGATCGAGCAGGTCCTGGAAGACCATCCCAGCATCGAAGATGCGGCAGTGATCGGTGTCGAGGACAACGAGTGGGGCGAGACCGTGAAGGCGGTTATCGTTCTCAAGGACGGCGCATCGGTCAGCCTCGACGACGTGGTCGACCATTGCAAGAGCCGCTTGGCTTCGTACAAGGCTCCCCAATACCTCGCTGTCGTCAACGAGGTGCCTCGCAATCACATGGGCAAGCTGCTCAAGAACGACTTGCGGAAGCTCCACGGGAACGCGGACAACAAGTAGTCTTTGGCAAGACGACTGGCGACGGATCCTGTGGCTGCGTGCGCGCCTGCCACGGCAACGAGAGACGTTCGTATGGCGGGCCCAATTGACATGGACACAGGCCGGGTGTTGGGCGTGCCCAAGGCCGCGCCGCGCCTCAGTCGGCGCGATCCGGACGCTGCGCTCGAGTCAGACGGCCCGCGGCCTGCGGAGAAGTCCGCGGGCAAGAAGAGGGGGCTGCGGTCCACCAAGCGCGTCGCCGGTCTCGCTATTCCCATGTGGATACCGTTGGGCGGGCTCGCCGTGGTATCGGCGGTGGAGACCGGCCGCATCGACGGCCCCCACCGCGAGCTCTTTTACAACATCGACAACTTCTGGGTGCTCTACGGCCTGCTCCCGATCATGGCCGTCATCCTCACGTACGGGATTCTGCGTCGCTCGCGAGTCTGGTTTCTCGGCCGGCATAGCCTCAGCCTCAACCCCCGCGAGATGCGGGCCACGCTGGCGTCGATCAAAGACCCCAAGGCGCGGTTAGCGCGGCTGCGCCGCGGCGGGATTGGTACGGAGCGGGTCCTGCAGGATCCCTACTCGGGGATCATGCATCTCTGCATCATGTCCAGCATGATCGTGCTCTTCCTCGTCACGGCGGTCCTGGCGATTGACGACTACCTGCCCAATGACAAGGTCCAGATTCTCGTTGGCGATCGGTATCTCGGCTACTCCCTGGTCGCCGATATCTTCGGTCTGATCGGCATCGTCGGGGTTGGCATGGCGATCGCCCATCGCTGGGTCCGGCCACGTACCACCTGGCTGATGACTTGGGAGGATTACCTGATCGTGGGCGGACTGGCGACGCTGCTGATCAGCGGCTTCCTGGTGGAGGGGCTGCGCATCCAGACTTCGGAGATCGACCTGCACCCCAGTTGGTCGCACTGGTCCCCGGCCGGGTTCGTCGTCGCCGAGATCTTCTCGGATACCAACACCAGCACTCTGCTCGATGCCCACAAGGTGCTTTGGTGGTTCCACATGGTGGCGGCGCTGTCGTGGATCAGCCTGCTCGCCCTGACCAAGCTCAATCACCTCATCTACGCGCCGATTAACGCCTTCCTCAAGAGCCCCGAAGCGCCCGGCAAGCTTCGAATGATCGAAAACATCGAGGAGCAGGAGCACTTCGGCGTCAGCCAGATCGAGCACTTCTCCGCCAAGCAGCTCTTCGAACTGGACGCCTGCGTGCGCTGTGGCCGCTGCACGGATGTCTGCCCGGCTGACATTGCCGGTCAGCCGCTCTCGCCCATGCACATCATCCAGGACCTCAAGAAGCACCTCACCGACGTCGGCGAGCGGAAGGTCGCGAACCTTGCGCAGGGCCTCCCCATCGACGACGGGCTGGAGAATGCCCCAGCCCTCGTGGGGGACGTAATCCGAGACGAATCGCTTTGGGCCTGCCGCACCTGCGGCGCCTGCCAAACGGCCTGCCCCGTCTTCATCGAACACGTTCCCACCATCGTCGACATGCGGCGCAGCCTTGTCATGGAAGAGGCGCGCATGCCAGAGAGCGTCCAGGGCACGCTTGAAACGCTGGAGCGCCAGGGCCATCCCTGGCGCGGCACGCCGTACACGCGCGAGTCATGGATGGAGGACATGGATGTCCCAACCTGGACCGGCGACGAAGAGTATCTCTACTTCGTGGGCTGCACCGGCGCCATGGTCGATCGGGCGATGGAGATCTCCAAGTCCGTGGTCAAGCTCTTGCGCGAGGCGGACGTCTCCTTCGGCGTGCTGGGCGGCAACGAATCGTGCAACGGGGATCCGGCGCGCCGGCTGGGGAACGAGTACCTCTACCAGATCCTCGCCGAGCAGTTGATTAGCACTTTCAACGAAGCCGGCGTCAAGAAGATCATCACCCACTGCCCGCACTGCCTCAACACCTTCCTCAACGAGTATCCGGACATGGGCGGCAACTACGAAGTCCTGCATCACGCCCAGTTGCTTGAGAAGCTCATCGATGACGGCAAGCTCCGTCCCAAGCCCGGTGCGGATCCCCAAACCATCACCTTCCACGACTCCTGCTACCTCGGCCGCCACAATGGGCTCTACGATTCGCCGCGCCGCATCCTGGAGGCCATCCCCACGATCAAGCTGGTGGAAATGCCGCGCAACCGTGAGCAGGGCCTCTGCTGTGGCGCAGGCGGTGGCAACATGTGGATGGAGGAGCAGGGCAAGGAGCGCGTCAACGAAGTGCGCGTCCAAGAGGCTATCGACACGGGTGCCGATGCCGCCTGCTCCGCCTGCCCCTTCTGCATTCAGATGTTTGATTCTGGGATTGACACCGTGCAAATGGACCGCGAAGGCGAGGACCGTCTCAAGGTCTTCGATGTCGTGGAGCTGCTCGAGGTCTCTGTGGCGCCTTCTGCCCAAGCGCCGGTCTCGGCCGCGGCGGACTCCGAAGGCGACTCCGAGTAGTCCGGGTCCGGATCGCGGCGAATCCATTCCCCACCGGATAGCCCGCTCCGGCGGAGTTGTCCCCGTCATTGCTTCCAGGCATTTGCAGCGCGAGAATGGCCGCGCTTTACCCAGAGTTCGTGTGACCCAACTCGCTGGTCACGAGACATAGCATTGGTTCGCCGCGCGCCCGATCCGCGAAACGGGAGTGGCCCGGCGAGCTTCGAGGAGGTTGGTTCGTGGACGCCATTGTTTGCGTGAAGCAGATTCCAGACCCAGAAGCCCCCGCGGCGGCGTTCAAGGTGGACGAAGCGGCGATGAAAGTCGCCGATGCGCCGGGTATCTCTCCCGTCATCAACCCCTTCGACGCCCAAGCGGTGGAAGCGGCCCTCCAACTCCGCGACGCCGTGGGTGGCGAGGGCACGATTCGCCTCGTCTCTCTCGGACCGGATTCGGCGCGCGACGCGATCAAGCACGGTTTAGCGATGGGCGCCGATGAGGGTTACCACCTCAACGATGACGCTTTCGCAGACGGTGATGCCTGGACCATCGCGCTCGCGTTATCAAAGGCGATCGAGTCCATCGGCATCCCGGATGTTCTGCTCTTTGGCCGCCAAGCCGCCGACTGGGACCAAGGCATGGTGGGCAGCATCGTCGCTGAGCTTCTGGACCTGCCGTCCGCTACGGTGCTGCGCTCCGTAGAACTCGACGGTGAAGCGATCAAGGTCTCGCGCGTCGTCGCTGACGGTTTCGAGAACATCTTGTTGCCGACGCCCTGCGTCCTGACCATCAGCAACGAGTTCGGCGACCCCCGCTACCCGCAACTGAAACAGATCATGCAGGCCGCCAAGAAACAGGTCACTGTTTGGGGCCCCGGAGATATCGGTCTGGACGCCAGCGATGTCGGAGCCGCCGGTCGCCGCGTCCAGATGGAAGCGCTCTACCAACCGGATGCGACCGTAGAGACCGAGTTCATCGAGGGCGATACCGCGGAAGAAAAAGCCGCCGCGCTTGTCGGACGCCTCCGCGACGAGAAGATTCTTTAGCGCCCCCTTGCATCCATTTCCTTTCCCTGTTTCGAAACTTGAGGAGTTGAGTTATGGCTAGCATCCTGGTAATCGGCGAGATGGAAGGCGGCAATCTCACCGCGACGACCTCTGAACTGCTCGGCGCGGCTTCGCGCCTCAGTGGTGAGCTGGGTGGTGGCGTTTCCTGCGCGTTGATTGGCGCTGGCGTCGCCACTGGAGCAGACGCTGCCATCGCCGCGGGCGCGGACACCGTCTATGTGGCGGAGGACGACGGACTCGCGCAGTACCAAACCGAAACCTACGTCCCCGTCGCGGTGTCGATTACTGAACAGGATGCGCCCAAGGTCATCCTGACCGCGCAGAGCAGTATTGGCCGTGATTTGGCCCCCCGCTTGGCGACGCGTCTCCAGAGCGCCGCGATCATGGACGCGCTCAACCTCGAAGTTTCCGGTGACCGCGTGAAAGCGACGCGGTCCTCTTACGGAGGCAACGCCCGGCAGGTGGTGACCGTCCAAACCAACCCGCAGGTCATTACGGTGCGGGCAAAATCTCAAGATGCGTTGCCGGAAGATGCCGGTCGCTCCGGAAACGTGGAGACCGTCACCGTGGATCTCGCCACTGCCAAGGCGCAAGTCCTCGGGAAGGATCAGGCGGAGGCCGAAGGCGTCCGCCTCGAGGACGCGGAGATCGTCATCTCTGGTGGCCGCGGCTTGGGTGCCCCGGAAGCGTTTGCGGATCTGGAACGGTTGGCCGGAATCGTCGGCGCTGCGGTTGGCGCGAGTCGAGCGGCCTGCGATTTGGGTTGGTACCCGCCCAGCCAGCAAGTGGGTCTCACGGGGACCGTCGTTTCGCCCACGCTCTACGTGGCCATCGCCATCAGCGGCGCTAGCCAGCACATGGCGGGCTGTGGCGGGAGCAAGAACATCATCGCGATTAACAAGGACCCCGACGCCAACATTTTCCGGTTCTGCAAGTTCGGCATTGTCGACGACTACAAGAAGGTCTTGCCGGCCTTGGAGGAAGAGCTCAAGAAGGCCGTTGCCAACTAGCTCGCGGCATCCCCGGGGCAAAGAAAAACGCGGCGTGCGCCGCGTCCACCGTTCAGCGCCGTCTGGTCCACCACCTACAGCCCTTTGGCCTTTCGCCAGGCGCGGATCTCCGAGGCATGCTCCAGATCGTGCTCGATAAACATGTCAACGAAGTCGTTGGCGGACATTTGTTTGTCGGCGAGCGTGTAGCGCTTCTCGCGCCGCTCGTCGTCGGTCATTGCCGCCAGCCGCCCCAGGATCAAGCGGCGGGCATCCATGAGTTGCTGCACCAACGTCTCGGCGGAGACGGAGGCCACGGCTTCGACCGCGCTTGAGTTCATCGCGTCTTCAGCTGGGATCGGGACCGCTTCACCGCGCTCCAACGCCGCCAGTGTCTCTTCCGCCCATCCATCCCAAGCAAGAAGATGCGCGAGTGTCTGCCGTATCGACCACGCCCCGATGACATTCGGCTCGTCCAGCATCTCCCGAACCGGAGCGAAGCTCTGCACGAGCTTCTCGCGGGCATCTTCCAGGTCTGCGGTACTGCTGAGCGCCTCAACGGTCATGTCGTCGCCCTCACCCCCGCCGCGACGCCAGAGTCCTGGTGCGCTTCGGGCGGATGCGCGAACGCCCACCCAAGGGTGGACGCGTCTTGCACTTATTATCGCATCGGGCGGACCTCGCCGTTAGCCGACAGTCGCGCGCGCTACACGCCGTGTGTCGAGTAGTCGGCTGGCGGTGAAATCCTCCTGATGGCGCTGAAACTACCAACATTGGCGCTGCGAACGCAGTGTCGTGCGGCACAGTTCCGCGCTGGCACGTCGTTCTGTTCAGCCAAGGTGTTCCGACCCCACATTTTCCACGGCCCCACTGTTTGACGCATGGAACAGCCGTGGTTAGCCTCCCGCGAGGTTCGATCAAGACCTTCCTTGCGCTTTGCGTCGCTGGCACTTGGCGACTTTGGTGCGCGTATCGAGATGGGGGCACTATGCGGTCAATTGGCCTCACCGGCGGAATCGCCTCCGGCAAATCCACTGTCAGCAAGACTCTGGCTGACCATGGTGCCGCGCTGATTGATGCCGATCTGCTCGGGCATCGCACCTACGAACCCGGCAGTGAGACCTTCAAGCAGGTCGTGGAGCGCTTCGGCGCCGACCTTGTGGGCGAAGACGGGCAGATCGATCGCAAGATCCTTGGTGGCAAGGTCTTCGGCGAGCCCGATGGCATGAAGAAGCTCACCGATATCGTTTGGCCAGGCATCCGCGAACTGGCGACGGAGGAGCTACAACGGCTCGCTGCGGAGGGGGCGGAGGTTGCGATCTTGGAGGCCGCCGTCATGATCGAGGCGGGTTGGCAAGACCTCGTCGACGAGGTTTGGGTCACTACCGTGCCTCCCGAGATAGCCCGGGAACGGCTGATGGAACGTAACGGACTGAGCGCCGAAGACGCCGACAAACGGATAAACTCTCAATTGACCAACGATGAGCGCTCCAAGCATGCCGATGTCATCATCAGCACGGATTGCTCGTTCGACGAGGTGACGAACCGCGTCAACGAGGTGTGGAGCGCTTTGCAAGAGCGGATTGCCGGCGGCGCGTGATGAACCGTGCGGGCGCTGGGTTGTATTGACTAGTCGAGTAGCGAGCAGAGGAACAGACCTATGACGACCGCCTCCAAGCCAATGACCGAGTATCGCTCATGGGCGGTGGAAGAGTTCCGTGCGGAAACCGAGCCCTACTACGTCGCCGTGAGTGACGAGATTGATCTCTTCCGCGCAGCCTGGGAAGCCAAGATTCCGGTCCTGCTCAAGGGTCCGACCGGCTGTGGCAAGACCCGTTTCGTCGAACACATGGCCTACCATCTCAACCGGCCAGTGGCGGATGAAGACGGAAACATCTCGCTCGAGGACAATCTCCCCCTCGTCACCGTGGCCTGCCACGAAGACCTCACCGCCAGCGACCTCGTTGGCCGCTATCTGCTGGAAGGGCAAGAGACCGTCTGGATCGACGGACCCCTCACCCGTGCAGTCAAGGCGGGCGCGATTTGCTACCTGGACGAGGTTGTGGAGGCCCGGAAGGACACCACGGTCCTCATTCACCCCCTCACCGACCATCGACGCATCTTGCCGATCGAGAAGAAGTCACAGCTCCTTCAGGCGCGCGATGGCTTTCTCATGGTCATCTCCTTCAACCCTGGCTACCAGAGCGCCCTGAAGGACCTCAAACAGTCCACGCGGCAGCGCTTCATCTCCATCGAATTCGACTACCCGCCGCGTGACACGGAAGCCGAGATCGTGGCGCATGAGGCGGGCATCGAGTTGCCGCTCGCGACAGACCTCGCGCGACTTGGCGAGAAAGTCCGCAACCTGCGTGAGCATGGACTCAGCGAGGGCGCCAGCACCCGGCTGCTGATCTACGCGGGCAAGATGATCGCCGGCGGGACCGCGCCGCGCCGCGCCTGCCAGGTCGCCGTCGCCTGGGCCCTGACCGATGACGCCGAAGTCCAGCGCAGCGTTGAAGAGGTCATCACCTCGATCTTCGAGGACTAGACCGGATGCGCCTGCAGATCGTGCCGGATCATGCGGATTCCCCCTCCCGACGGGGGGCAGCCGAACTGGGCGCGATCCGGTTGGGCCGCTTCGCCCTGGTTGATGGGGCACCCCTGTGCGGATAGGGATCGTTTCCGACATTCACGACAACATCCAAGCGCTCGACATGGCGATCGAAGGCATGGGCAAGCTGGATGAGTTGATCTGCGCCGGCGACGCCTGCTACCAGTTCCGCTTTTCCAATGCCGTCGCCGAACGGCTCCGTGAATGCGGGGCGCGTTACGTCCTAGGCAACCACGAAGACATCTTGCTCAGCCCCGCGGGCATCCGAGCCCAGCAGTCGGCCAAGGTCAATCAGGATTTGCTGGAGTGGACCCGCGGCCATCCGCAGTACTTGCGAACCACGGTGAGCGGCAAGCGGTTGTTGCTGTTTCACGCGACGCCGTGGGCGCCCCACAAGGAATACCTCTACCCCAACAGCCCAGATCTCAAGCGCCTGGCCGAAGAAGAGGCGGACATCATCATCTTTGGGCACACGCACTACCAGCTTGAGGCGCGGATCGGCGGGGCCCTGGTGATCAATCCCGGATCGACAGGGGAACCACGCGATCCCGGCAATGACTTCCAGGTTTCGTATGCTGTACTCGAGACCGAGACCGACGAGGTCACTTTCGGGAACTTCCCAGATCCGACGCGCGTTATCCGGAAAAATTCGGGGTAAGACCATGGCTGATTCTCAGAGCAACGCACTCGCCCAGGCACGCGAAGCGCTTCGTGCGTTTCCCCCCGCGCTCCTGCAGGAGTTCGAAACCGCCAACGACAAGTTGGCCGAGATGCTGTCCAGCGCAGAGCAAGAATCCTGGGCCCAGGATGGCGTCAGCATCGCGCGCCACTCCTTGCGTTCCTGGGAGGCCGCCGGGGACTATTTCCGCGCCAGCCCGGCCATGTTGGATCAGCTCACCTATCCGCGGTTCCGCGATTGGATCGGGACCGGGAATGAACTGCTTGAAGCGTCGCCCGCCCTGGCTGGCGCCTACTACCGGTCGAGCCCTTCTGCGCTGGAGTATCTCTCCGTCACGCAGGCGAAGGACTGGGGAGAGCAGGGGCGCTCGCTGTATAAGGGCACCTGGAAGTCAGGCTCGTTGGCCGCGCAGTATTTTGAGGTTAGTCCCAGCGTCTTGCCGCAGCTCCCGCTGAGCCAGACGCGGCTCCTGGTTGACGTCATCGACGCGCTGGCGAGTCACTCCTACGAACTCGCCAGCGCTTGTCTGACGATGTCTCCGAACGTGCTCGAACAGCTCGACCGCCCCGACCGCGCTCCCTTCTTGGAGTTCGGCTCGGTCGTGGCCAACACCGCCTGGGTCGACGCCCGCGTCTACTTCGAGCGGGGCCCCACGCTGGTGCGACAGGTGCACCCGCAACAACGTGCTCGATATCTTGCCTTGGCGAGCCGTGTGGCGCTGAACGTGGGTCGTCTGGGACATCCGTATTTCATGGAGGCCGCCCAAGCGCTCGCGGAAGTGGATCGGGATTCGCACCGGGAGCTGCTGGAGCTGGCGGAAGGCATTGTGCCGCAATCGGGGATCGCGGCGATGGAGTTCATCAAGGCCAGCCCCAATGTCCTGCGACGTCTGCGTCCGGAGGACCTGCCTCGCTGGCAGGAGAAGGGCCGCGAGATCCTCGAATCCAGCGTCGACGGCGGCGAAGCCTTCTTCCGGCTCGAGTCCTCCAAGGGCGAAGATATTATTGAGAGCCTCTCCTCACGCGTGGAGCTGGAACGCGTCAGTGAATTGATCCGCATGTACGCCAAGGCGTTGACGGGTACCGACGTTTCCATCCAGAGCGCGGAGAACCTTGCTGAGAAGGGCGTGGGCTGGGTGGACGGTCAGAGTCCCACAACCGAGGGGACGTCGATCTACTTGCCCCCGATGGTTGAGAAGTACGCCAGCAAGGAAGACAACTTCGCGGTCTACAAGGTGTTCGCCACCCATCAGGCGGCACGCCTGGAGTTCGGGTCCTTCGGTTTCGAATTCGATCGCCCGGGCGGCATCTTCGGAGCGAAGCAGCGCGAGGGTGGACAGTCGGTCGTGCCGCGGCCTCAGACAGACGGTGAGACGAGTGGGCCGATCACGGATATGGAGCGGTTCTTCGATCTCTTCGAAGACCGGCTGCTCGCCCACGATCTGTTTACGATTATCGAAGACACGCGCATTGATAACACGGTCAAGCGCGAATACGCCGGGATCCGAAAGTCGTTTAGCCGCCTCCAGGATGAGGCGATGGAGCGGCGCCGGCCCGTGGAAGAGATGCCTGCCCGCCAGGCCATGGTCGAGAATCTGCTGCGTGCCAGTTTGGATGCGCGGTCGCAGATCAAGTGGCCCGGACAGCTTTCCTCTTTGATGGAAGAGCCGCTTCGTGTCTTGGAGCGCCTCCGCGACGGCGAGGCCACGGTGGAAGACTCCGCCGAGGCCACCCTCATGCTTTACGACTGGCTGTCGCGCGTTCCCAACGTCAAGCTCGAAAGTCCCGACTGGGAGGACCTCGACCTCCCGCCCACGGAAATGGACGGCGAGGAAGAGGGCGACCTCATGCCTGGCGCATCCGGGGGGGAGGGCGAAGAGTCCTCCATGCCGAACATGCCGGGCAGCGAAGAGCCATACGAGTCCCCCGACCCCGTCGACTTCCGCGGCGACTTCAAGCCCGAGCTCGTCCAGTTGTTGATGAAGCTCAAGTCACAAGACGGCACGGGCGATCAACCCCCGGTCCCGCTCACGAAGGAACAACTGCAAGAATTGCTGGAGAAGAACGTCGAGATCTCGATCAACGAGATGACGGACGGAGATCTCTCTGAGTCGTCGGGTATGTTCCTCGACAACCTCATGAAGGAAGTGGAGCAGGCGCAGCAAGCCGCGCAGAACGCGCAGAAGCAGAATGGCGAGGATCCGGGTGGGGAAGAGGATGACACGCCGCTGGAGGAAGAGCCGGAGTCGTTCTACTACGACGAGTGGGACTTCCGCGCCAACGATTACAAGCCGCGCTGGTGCCGCGTGCAGGAGCAGCGCATTGAGTCTGGCTCGACCGAGTTCTACGACAAGATCTTGCACGAAAACAGCGCCCTTGTCCGCGAGACTCGCAAGCAGTTCGAGTTACTGAAGCCGGAAACGTTCCGCAAGATCAAGCGTCTCCCCGACGGTGAGGACTTCGATTTGGACGCGGTGATCGAGTGGTACGTCGAGCGCATCGCGGGCGCCGTGTCGGAGCAGAAGCTCTTCTACCGCCGCAACAAGGTGGAGCGCGATGTCGCGGTCGCCTTCCTCCTGGACATGTCCGCCTCCACCGATGAGGAGATTCAGAAGACGCAGCACCGTGCGGGGGACGACGACCAGTTTGACGACGATCCGCGCAAGTACCTCAGTTGGTGGGCGCAACGCCGGGCGCAAGAGGCCAAGAACCCTGGCAAGCGCATCATTGATTTAGAGAAAGAGGCGGTGGTCCTTCTGATTGAGGCGCTGGAGACCATTGGCGACACCTACGGGGTCTACGGCTTCTCGGGCTATGGCCGCGACAACGTCGAGTTCTACGTCATCAAGGACACCGATGAGCCCTTCGATGACAAGATCAAAAAACGCGTCGACAAGATCGCGCCCGTGCGCTCCACGCGTATGGGCCCGGCTATCCGGCACACCGTGGCGAAGCTCAAGGAGACCGGGGCGAAGATCAAGATTCTGGTCCTGATCTCGGATGGACGACCGCAGGACCACGGCTACGGCCGCGACCGCACCGAGAAGGAATACGCGATCCACGACACGAAGATGGCGCTGACGGAGGCGCGGCGGGAAGGGATGACCCCCTTCGCCCTCACCGTGGACCGCGCCGGTCACGACTACTTGCAGCAGATGTGCACGGACATGGGCTACGAAGTCGTGAGCGACATTGAGTCCTTGCCCCGGCGTTTGCCCACGCTCTACAGAAGCCTGACGCAGTAGCCCGCTGACTAACTCGGGCCGCCATGCCGGTCATCGATCATCGCCGCCACTCGCTGCGAGCCAAGCCTGGCCCAGATCTCACGCCGGAGGGCGTGGCACTCGCGCGGAGGGTGGGTGCGGGCGAGTTCGGCGCCGTTCCGGTCTACGACCGCGTCCTCACCAGTACCCTGCCGCGAGCATTCCAGACGGCCATCGCCATGGGCGTTGCCGTCGATGAGCAGCTCGATTCTCTGGCGATGATGGGTAGTGCCGCCTTCGCCGAATATCGCTGGCCACAGCCCATAGCTGTCGCCGCGCGGGCGCTGCTCGGTAGTGGTCCGGCGGGCACGTTTGCGGCCGCGCAGGCGGAGTTGTTGGCGGACGTCGCCGCCAGCTTGTTGCCGGAAGGCAGCGCATTGATCGTCTCACACGGCGGCATCGTCGAGGCAGGTGCGGTCGCGCTTCTGCCTGACGCCGACCACGCGGCTTGGGGACAGGCGATTGGCTACGTCGAGGGCATCCGTCTCCACTTCGAAGGTGCCCACTGCCAACGTGCGGAGCTCCTACGCCTACCATCCGACCTCTACGTGGTCGAGAGCTGACGCAATCTAGGGCAGGCGGATCAAGATTCGTCCGCTCTCATCCCGCTCTTCGACTACCAATTCCTCTTCCGCCAGCGCATCGATGTGCCCCACGATCTCGGCCGTCGCCTGCCAGAGTCGCGTGTCCGGTAGGTGCGGAAAGAACTTTTCCATGACCGCGTACGGGGTGAGTGGCCCCTCGCGCAGGAAGCGGAGGACGCGCTGCTGCCGCTTGTGGTGATGTTCCAGGGTCTTTTCGATCAGGGGCGTGACGCCCGACACGTGCTCGCCATGGCCGGGGTAGAGATGCGTGGCGCTCAAGGCCCGGAGCTTCTCCATCGATCGCGTGAAGGCGGGCAAGCTGCGAAAACGTTCGCCGCTGCCGTCCGTCGCGAAATGGATGCCGGGGTTGGGGGTGATGTGTGGGAGTAGTTGGTCGCCGCTGAAGAGGGCACCGGTCGCTTCTTCGTAGAGCACCGCGTTGCCGGGGGTGTGCCCCGGCGCGGTGAGGAACTGAATCGACCGCGCGCCCACTTCGAGGATGCGCCCATCCACCAGAATGCCCTGCGGCGTGAACGGCGTCCCCTTCAGCATTCCGGGCCAGCGCTCCCGCCGCCGGTTGCGTTCTCGCTTTGGATCGGGCTGCCGGGTCGAGTCGCGAAGGCGAGCCCGGCGTTCCTGGAAGTTGGCGATCCGTTCCGCTGGAGTCCCGCAGGCCGCCATGAGCTTGAAGACCAGATCGGATTGGAAGCCGATGACCCGGTCGCCCTGCTCGAAGCGCGGGAACTCCGCCTCTGCCCCAAAGATTGTGACGCCCATCTCCTGCCACTGGGCGGCGAGCCCGCAGTGATCGATGTGTGCGTGCGTGATCACGACGCCCCAGATCTCGCCGGGCCACAACCCCGCCGCCTCAAGCTGTGCGATCAGCGTGTCCCAGGCCCCGGGGTAATCGGGACCGGCGTCGATCAGGAGCGTGCCATCGTTGGAGGGCAGCGCGTAGACCCAGTTGTCGCCCAAAGCGATGGGGAGGACGTTGTGCGTGGTGAGCATGGCGGACGAAGTCACGACGCACGTCGAAGCATCATCGCCGTAGCGTCGCTGCCGGAGTCGGCCGGAGCAAGAGGCTGGGATGGGGGCGAGTGGGCGGCGACGCGGAGTCAGGCCCGGACGATCGCGGTTCGGCCCAGCCAATAGCGCTGCCGAATCACCCAAGCCAGCGGCCCGGAACCGATAGCGACCAGCGCTACCAGGCCCAAGGCCGAGGTGAATGACAGGCCGGCGCCATGAACGACGCTTTGAACGACGCCTTGCGGCGCGACGAAGTTCAAACTCCCGGAGCCATCGACAACGAACGTCGTGTCGAAAGCATCGAGCAACTCTCCCCAGACAACGAGAAAGAGAACGATCGCCAGCAGGCCGAAGGCAGCGGTCGCCAGCCACCATCCCGCGCGTAGGCGTAGCGGTTCATCGCTGCCCGCGCGGGCACTGGGTGTCCAGGCGAACCAGCGGCGGTTGTAGACCAGCGCCATCGGGACCACACCGAAGAGCAGCCCAACGGCGATCACACCCGTGGCATCGCCGGTCACGGCGTGCGTGTCGACCAGATCGATCAGCGCCGATATCCCCGTCAGCCATGTCACCAACGCGATGATCGTCACGGCGGCGAGGGTGAGAGCGAAGCCAAACTGGCGCATGGCGCCTTGCGGACCGGCAGACCCCGCTCTTGGGGGCGGACCTTCGGGTGGCTCTCCCCCGGTCTCCGTTGCGGGAGTGGATTCAGCTTCTGACTGTGCGGACGCGAAACGTGGGAGATGCGCGAAGAAGGCGATGGCGCGTCGCCAGCGGGCGGCGCCGGTGGTGGAGGAGAGTTCGTCGTGCAAGGACCAGACAACCACGGATCGACTTCCTGGGTAGGCAGCAAGCCAGAAACGAAGCCACAGGCCACCGAAGATCTGGACGACGAGGACGTTCATGAACTCGTCGAAGCTGCGCTTGCCCGAGCGGCCCTGGACCAACGGATTCAGGCTCATGCCGTCCCCTCCACGTATGCCCGTGTCCCCGGCGTCATCAGTTCAACTTCAACGACGAGCGCCGAGCGGCCGGCGCGACTGATTTGGACCATCCGCTTGGGATGGGAACCGGAATGATCCCACTCCGCTTCCACCATCCCGTCGCGTTGCAGCGCCGCCAGCGCGGCATAGACGCTGCTCCGCCCCATCTGCTCGATCCTATCCGCGACATCGATCCCCGCGACGGAGTCGGGCTGCCCGGCAAGGAAATCAAGAATGCGGTACTGGTTCTTCGCGAGGCCCATGTTGTCCTCCGACCTGTATATCTGGAATAGTCCAAAGTATGGAACGTTCCAATAATATTGTCAATCGATCGAAGTGATCCTGGATCCAGAACCGGTGCGGCGATCGGGTATCTCGGGGAGACGGCGGGCACGGCCAGGCACGATGAGATGATGGAACGCAGCGGGCGGAATTCCGGCTCTAGCTTCGGCGGGCCATCGGGCGGGACGCCGCTGGCGAGACCCGCTAGCCTTCGCTGAGCTCTCCCAGCGCCGCCCGTCGCATCAGCAGCAGGGCCGTCATCACGGCGCGATTCTTGAACGCTTCGCGCGTTTGGGCGAAGACGTAACCAGCGTGCGCGGACGCCTCAGGTGCCTCGATCGCGATGTGGGTCGTGCCCACCGATTCACCACCATGCGAATCCGGTCCGGCGACGCCCGTGATCCCCACGCCGATGTCGGCGTTGAGTTCCGTGCGCACGGCCTTCGCCATCGCCCGCGCCGTCTCCTCACTCACCACACCGTGTTCCAGGATCACTTCGCCCGGCACTCCGTATTGCTGCTTCGCTTCCTCCGTGTACGTGACCAAACCACCCTTGAAGTACTCGCTGGACCCTGCCACGTCAGTCAGGCGACTCGCCAGCAATCCCCCGGTGCAGGATTCCATCACCGCAACGGTGAGCCCACGCTCCTTCAGCAGATCGCCGATCGATCCCTGCAATGTGTCTTCGTCGGCGCCCCACACGGCCGTGCCGAACATCTTCCGGATCTCGTCCTCCACCGGGCGGATGGCGCGATAGGCGTCGGCTTCCTCGAGTGATTTCGCGGTCAGCCGCAGGTGTACGCCGTCGCGCTTCGCGTAGACGCCGACCGTTGGGTTCGTGGACTTGAGCAGCGGCCCCATCATGTCGTCGACGTTGCCCTCGCCGATCCCCACAGTTTTCAGCGTGCGGCTGATGATCACTTCGCCTGTACTGCGCTCCGCCAGGCGCAAGGAGACATCGTTGTCCCACATCCCGGTCAATTCGGCGGGCGGCCCCGGCATCGCGATGATGATCGTGTCGTCCTTCTCCACCCACCAGCCCGGTGCGGTGCCACGTGGGTTGAGGATGGCCTCGCCGGAGGGAACGACGGTGGCTTGCTTGATGTTTTTTTCCGGCATCGGATAGCCACGTCGTTTGAAGAAGCCCCGCAACGTCTCTTCCAATTCAGGCACCACGTAGGCCTCCTCCCCCACCGCCGCCGCAATGGCGTCACGCGTGATGTCGTCCTCCGTCGGCCCCAGTCCGCCCGTGCAAATCACCACGTCGGACCGCTTGATTGCCGTGGCGATGAGATCGCGCAACCGCTCCACGTTGTCGCCGATCTGGTGCATGTAGTAGAGGTCGATGCCCAGAGCGGGCAGCCGGGTCGCCACGTAGTGAGAGTTGGTGTCCTGGATGTCCCCCAGCAGGATCTCGGTCCCTACCGCGATAATCTCCGCCCGCATCGGTCCTCCTTCATCGGCGCATGTCTGCGGCGAGCCTGCCACGCTCCCCTCTTCACGGCAACCTCCTGCGGTCGAACTTCCCTTGTCGTTGCCAATCTTCGGTGTCGCCTGGGGCTGCATGGAACGCTGACTGCGCTAGGCTTCCTGGACTCATCCACCACCGTCTAGTGCACAAACTTTCCGGGGGCCCGCGTGACTGACTCCAGCGTCGCCGATACCAAATCGCTTCCCTCCCTCAGCGAAGTGGCCGAGGCCGCGGAACGCATCCGCGAGAACGTCTCGCGGGTCATCGTGGGCAAGGAACAGGTCATCGACCAAGTCCTGGTCGCCCTGTTCTCGGAGGGACATATTCTGCTCGACGATGTGCCGGGCTTGGGCAAGACGGTGCTGGCGAAATCACTGGCCCGCTCGCTGGGGATGGCC
>Ga0209501_10001503_pt1 | contig 25654 bp, 29 predicted proteins | sample ArcticOcean_MG_C_4_FD_187434 | JGI IMG/M metagenome (GOLD analysis project Ga0209501, IMG submission 187434) | Marine microbial communities from western Arctic Ocean - ArcticOcean_MG_CB4_134 (SPAdes) (version 2) | ecosystem: Environmental > Aquatic > Marine > Oceanic | place: Arctic Ocean...
TTTCCAGACTTTATGGAAACTTCACTCTCCTCTGAATTTCCTCCATATATAATTCCTATATTGATGTTATTTCCTTTGATGCATGTAATAAATCTTTTGCTATAAAATTAGGGTCACATTTTTCTTGTACTTCGTTTAAATATTCTTTTCCAAAGCCTGTAAGTAAAAAAATAGTTTTCATATTAAGCCTATCTCCTACTTGCATATCCACAATCGAGTCTCCAATCATTAAACTTTTTGATAAATCAATATTAAAATCTTCTTTTGCTTTTACAAACATTCCTATTCCAGGTTTTCTCATAAAATTATAACCTTCATCATAATTATCAGCAAAATATATTTTTTTCAAAGGAAGGTCTCTTTTTTCAAACTCTTGGTAAATAAAGCTATTTATTTTTTCTAAATTTTCTATATCAATTTTTCCTGAAGCTAAACCTGATTGATTGGTAACAATTACAAACTTATCAGTGTATTTGTTTAATATTTCTAATGCCTCAAATGTATAATCAAAAAAATTATAATCAGAAAGACTGTTTATATAGCCATAAATATCATGACTTATTGTTCCATCTCTATCTAAAAATATTGCATCAAACATCTTACTCATTTTCTCTCCAATCTAAGACTTTCCAAGATTCAAAACTGTTTTTATCGACATAAGAATTAAAAATTGAAATATCTTTTATACGAGATTTAAATAAAATAATATCGCTATCTTTTACTTCGATTGATATAATCTCTTTGGAAGTCATATCAAATTCAATCGATGTCAATAGTGATTCAAATTCATAATCAATTATACATATTCTATGTTGAATATTTTTTCCTACAACATTGTATTTTGATAAATTATTACTATTAAAAATATCTAAAAAAGTATTATCTACGGTTTCCATAATTATCACTTCATCATTAAAGTCATATGTTATAATACTTACACTATCTATAATAGCGATTGTTCCATCTTCGCTTAATGTATCAAAATAAATTTTTTCGTTTGATACTGATAGAGTTGCATCGCTATTAACACCATCTTTTTGAATAATTAATGTTAAGGTTTTATTATCTAGATTTTCAATAAATGAAGCAATATTATCTTCAATCATATTTTGGGTAAATGATATACTAAATAAGAGAATTAAACTATACTTCTTGATCATCTTTGATTGTTTCTAGATAAGATTCATCAACAAGAACTTCGCGTGCTTTACTTCCAGTAAAAGGTCCTACAATTTTTAATCTTTCCATCTCATCTATAAGCCTAGCAGCTCTAGAATAGCCTACAGACAACCTTCTTTGTAACAATGAAATAGATCCTTGCTTGCTCATCACTACAATTTCAATTGCCTGCTCAAGAAGTTCATCTTCAATACCACTCTCATTGCCATTCAAAGTACTCGTATTGCTTCTAACAGTTTCAAGTATAATTTCATTTGGTTTTGGTTGTTTTGATATATATTCCACTAGATCTTCAATCTCTTTTAGAGTAACAAAAGCACCATGCATTCTAACAGGAGAAGAAGATCCTGGCTTTTGATAAAGCATGTCTCCTTTTCCAATTAATTTATCTGCCCCGTTAACATCTAAAATTGTTCTAGAGTCAATCTTTGTAGCAACTTGAAATGCTATTCTAGCAGGAAAGTTTGCCTTAATAATACCTGTAATTACATCAACAGAAGGTCTTTGAGTTGCAATGACTAAATGAATACCAACAGCTCTTGCTAATTGAGCTAATCTAGCAATAGGCGCTTCAACATCTCTAGGGCTATACATCATCAAATCAGCCAATTCGTCAATCATCAATACAATGTATGGCATTAAATCCTTCTTAGTCTTTTTCATCATACTGTTATATTCAGCAATATTTCTTTTACCAGACTCAGCAAGTAAATCGTATCTTGCATCCATTTCTTTCTCTAGCGATCTTAAAGCAAGAATTGCATTATCTTTCTTGGTAATAATCGATTCATCAATGCCGTCAAATTTTAATAAATAATGATCTTCAAGCCCTTTATATAAAGACATTTCTACTTTTTTAGGATCAATAATTACAAATTTTACCTCATCTGGTTTTAATTGATAAAGAAGGCTAACGATAATAGCATTTAATGATACAGACTTTCCGGAACCGGTTGTTCCAGCAATTAGAAGGTGGGGCATTTCCACTAAATCGAGAATAGCAATATCGCCAAGAATTCCCTTTCCTATAGCTAGCTTTAATTTTGCATTTGATTTTAAATACTTCTCAGAATTAATCACTGACTTTAAATAAATTGTTTGGGGGTTATCATTAGGGATCTCAACCCCAACAAGAGATGTTCCAGGTATAGGTGCTAAAACTCTTACCCTATCCGCTTCCATTACTCTTGCAATATCATCTGAAAGTTGAACAAACTTATTTACCCTTACTCCTTCGGCTGGTTCTATCTCAAATAATGTAATAATTGGACCTGTTTTAATTGAACCCGTCTTTCCCTCTACTCCAAATGTTGAAATAGAATTACGTAAAAATTCAGCTCTATCTTTTAGATAGTCTGTACTCAATTCTTCTGATTCATCTGAGATAAATTCTAATAGATCTGTGGATGGAAACTTCCAATCTTTTCTAATAATAGAACTTGATCTTTTTTGATCAATATCAACTTCTTTTTCAATGATTCCTTTTTCAATCGATAATTCAGTCTCAGATTCTACATCATTGATAGCTTCCCCCTTCACTTCTTCAGTTATTTCTTCTTTTGATTCTTCTTCAGTTATGTCATCTAGGAAAGATTCATCATCAATGATTTTTTTAACTTCTACTGCTTTAGGTTTGTCTTCATTTTTTAAACTAACTCGCCAATTAATCTCGCTTAATGACTTAATTTTAGATTGAATAAAAGATGCTGCAGATTGAAAACTACTATAAAGATCTAAGTTAAAAAATCCTACAAAAAGAAGTATCCACAACGCAACCATCAAGCTAATGGCGCCAATTGGTCCAATCCAATCATGTAATAAGCTCAATACTAGTCCCCCTAATAACCCTGAATATTCATAGCTAATCTGAGAAGAAAATGAATTATAGTTCTGGAATAAACCTAATGTAATTGATAAGTAGAAAAGAAATGCTAATTGATAGCTCACGAGCCTTGATAGCATAAAACTAAAATTTGAAATCAAATAAAAAGATATAGTCAAACCAATAAGTGGTATTATGTAAGCAGCATATCCAAAACCTAGTTTGACAAAATAATATCCAACATAAACTCCCACGATATTAAAAGGGTTATTAATTGAATTTGAAACCAAAGAAGGCTCTTCTGATGCATCATACCCAACCATAGATCCTAAAATCAAAAGAGAGCAAAAACCCAGCAACCATCCAATAATCTGTATTCGCGTCTTATCCATTATTTTAAATATGTTCCATCTTTATAAAATGGAAGTTTTGCTTTATCCATACTAAAAGTATTATTGCGTATTTTAACATTAAAAGAATTTAATTCTTTTGCATAAGGCAAGTCTATATAAGCTAAAGCTATACCAAATTGCAAACTAGGAGACATTGCACCGCTTGTAATCAATCCAATTTCTTTATTATTGTTATCAAAAATTTTATAGTCAGCCCTAGGAATTGCCCTTTCTTTTAAAACTAGTGGTACTAATTTTTTTTCTATACTCGCATGAGCTAAAGATTCAGATCCAATAAATTCTGTATCTAGTTTTGTAATCCAAGAAAGTCCTGCTTCTATAGGATTAATTGATTCATTTAATTCATGACCATATAAACAATATCCCATTTCCAGCCTAAGCGAATCTCTACATCCTAAACCAACAGGTCTAATATCGTCAGATGCGCTTAATAATTGATTCCATAAATCAATAATTTTATCGTTTGATATATATATCTCAAATCCTAATTCACCTGAATATCCTGTTCGAGCAACAACAGTGTCATCAGAGTCTGGCATTAAAGTTTCATAATACTTTAAGGAATCAATATTAGGATAAAAATCTTGCAATATATCCCTAGCCATAGGACCCTGTATTGCTAATAAACCTATATCATTTGAGATATCTTTTAATACTACATCATCTAATAAATGTCTTTGAAGCCAATTAAAATTCTTTTCAATATTTGAAGCATTAACTACCAACATGTAATAATCTAATAAATCATATATCAATAAATCGTCAAGGATACCGCCATTTTCATTACAAAATGCGCTATATTGTGCCTTTCCAGGCTTCAACGCATTGATATCATTGATAGTAACGTTTTGTAGAAATTTCTTAGCATTTTTTCCACTTACAATAAATTCTCCCATATGACTCACATCAAATAAACCTACTTTAGACCTAACATGTTTATGCTCGTCGATGATTCCAGAGTACTGTAATGGCATCAAAAATCCCGCGAAAGGAACTAGCTTTGCTCCCAATTGATCATGATGGTTATATAATGTTGTTTTTAAAGACTCGCTCATCGAATTATGCTTAATATACTTTTAATTACATCCTCAATATTGCCTTCGAAACTATTTTCTTTAGTTAGTTGTTTTATTGCCTTATCAATTTGATTTTTTCTATAACCCAAAGAAGAAAGTGCTGTATAAATATCATCGTATGTAAAATTAATATTTGAAGTATCTAAATTGTCTGTTGTTGCTTTGTCTTTTGTTATTTTCTCTCTTATATCGAGAATAATTCTCTTTGCAGTTTTAGGCCCAATGCCTGGAATTAAACTTAAAGATTTTACATCTTCAGCAATAATATTGTCTTTAAAGCTGGCAACAGAAATGTTTGAAAGCAAATTGATGGCTGTTCTAGGCCCAATGCCTGAAACTCCTATCAATTGAATAAATAGGCGCCTTCTCTCATACTCTAAGAATCCATATAACTCCATTAAATCTTCTCTTACATTTAAATAAGTTAAAATTGTAATCTCTTGATTCAGTCCAGGAAGCTGTTCATAATCTCTGAGACAAATAGATATATTAAAAACTAGCCCATTCATATCAATAAAAAGGTTGGTAGGTTCTTTTCTTTGAATAATACCTGTAATTGAATCAATCATTTTAATTTCCTATTTGCTCCACACCAAGCCACCGCAATAGCATCTGAAACATCAGTGCTTTTCAAAGCTTCGTCTTTTAACTTAAAAATCTTTTTTACCATAAAAGCAACTTGCTCTTTTGAGGCAGCTCCGTTTCCCACAATTGATTGTTTAATTTCTCGAGGAGAATAATCAACCAAATCAATGTTATGTTTTTCTGCTGATAGCATTATCGATGCTTTTGCTTGCCCCAATTTTATAGCAGATTGCACATTCTTACCATAAAATACATCTTCAACAACTACCAAATTAGGACTAAAAATTTCAATTAACTTACTTGTTTCTGAGAAAATAGTAAATAATCGAGCTGAAAGAGCTTTGTCTTTTTTAGGTTTAACTAAACCTGCCTCAATGAAAGTAATATTATTTGATTCTTTTTTGAGAACTGCATAACCTGTATTGGTTAGTCCTGGATCAAATCCCAATATAATCATAAAGATTGCTCAATTTCATAATTTGAATAAACATTTTGTACATCTTCTAAATCGTCTAATGCATCTATAAGCTTTTCAACTTTAACACCTTCTTCTTCTGAAACTTTAATAGAATCTTTTGGTACAAATGCGATAAATGAAGAATCAACTTCTATAGGAATTTTTTCAATAAGCTCAATCTTCTGATAAAGAACATTGTGATCAAAAAATAACTTATAATATCCATCTTCTAGCTTAAAATCTTTTGCATCGTTTTCAATAGAAACATTAAATATTTGATCTTCTTCTATCATAGATTCTTCAATAAGAATAATGCCCATTCTGTCAAAATTCCATGCAACACTTCCCGACTGGCCAAGTGATCCACCGGCTTTTGAAAGCACATGCCTAATTTCGCCTACAGTTCTATTTTTATTATCGGTAATAGTTTCTATAAAAACGGCTATACCATTTGGGCCGTATCCTTCATAAGAAGCTTCTTCGTAAGTAACGTTATCTAGATTTCCAGTTCCTTTTTTAACAGCTTTATCAATATTTGCGCTAGGCATATTTATAGATTTAGCTTTTTTTACAGCTTGACGCAATCTGGCATTCACCTCTATATCTCCGCCAAAAAGCCTTGCAGATATAGTTATTTCTCTACCAATAGAAGAAAAAAGTTTTCCTCTTTTTTGATCAAGAGCACCTTTTTTTCGCTTGATTGTTGACCACTTACTATGACCGGACATTAATAATCCAGCTCAATTAAAGTAGGAACAACCCATGCAGATCTATACCCAAGTTGAATTACTTTATTGCGATAAGCTTCCGCTTTTTTTCTACTATCAAAATTACCAACTCTCAATTTATAGTTTGGTAGTTCAAATTTGATATATATTTTTTCTTTTACAACCACTTCAAGCTTTTCTTTGATATCTATTAAATCTTTTTCGTTTTGTGAAATTGCTACTTGTATGCGATAACCTTTCACCGAATTGATAAGATTCGTATCAATAGATACTTCAGAATCGCTATTATCATCATCAAAAGAAGGTAAAACAACGTTTGGTAAATTTGGTGGGCTATCCACAAAATCGCTAGGGAGAATAAAATCACTTTGTCCATAAATAGAGCTAGTGATAAATAAAATAATTAGAAGTTTCATATCAGTCTAAAGTTCTTATATCTTCTAGTCTAATCCAACCTTTTCTTCCATCCATAGAAGATATTTCTAACCATTTATCGGTGGTTTGTTCAATTTTTACTTTATTACCTGAAAAAAATATAGAGATTTTAATATTATCATTTAAAAATGGTGCTGAATATAATTGAGTTTCATCGTTTAAAATAATTCCAAAACTATTATTTCTTTCCCATAAAAACTTGATGACAGAGGATGATGTACCTAGAAAAAATAATACCATGCATAGATAATAAGATATGATTATAGATCTAGAAGGATTAAGCCTGTAAATAATAAAAGATATAGAATAGAGCAAAAACATTAATGAGCTAAAGAAGATAAAATCTCCATATGTAAAGCTTGATAAAAAATTATTAATTAGATTTAGAATTTGTGAATCTGGAGTTTCTAATGTATGTGGAATTTTCTGCTTTGTTAGCATCAAGTTGTGAACGATATCTTTATTTCTAGGATCAATACCAATGCCCATCTCATAAGACCATCGCGCATTTGCAAAATCTTCCAACCTATAATAAGTATTTCCGAGATTGTAGTATAAATCTGAACTATAAAAACCTTGATTAAGAATGCGCTCATATGCCTCAACAGCATCATTAAATTGATTCTTATTATAGTATTCATTTCCATCAGAAAATAATGAATCCATATTCTGTGAATAAACCATTCCCATCGTTAATAAAATTATATTAAATATTTTAAGCATAGCCATTAATTTTAGTTAATATTTTGATCGTTTTTTGTTGAATTTTTATACTTTCTTTCATAGATATATCTGCATAATTATACTTACTACATTCATCTAGAATAGCTTCAATAATATTAAGATCTTTTAATTTAACTCTGTCTTTGATTTGTTCCATCAAAGAGAGTGAATCTAAATTGGTAGAATCAATTAAATCTTTATCCTTACAAAAAGCCCTGATTGCTTTAGGACAATCTGTATATAAATTATCTGAAGACTCTAATAATTTCATTGCATTTGATAAAGCAGATTTATTTTTAAATACTAATGACTGACTTCCAATAAAATGGTTTAATGGCTTGATAAATAAAGGCGCTAGAAAGATAAGTATGGATCCAATAATAATAAAAAAGGATACATTATAAACATTGTTGGAATTTGCAGTTTTCCATAAAGTATCACCTAACTTTATATACCTAATATCTTTATTATCAATTAGTCCATTGTTGTTAGCATTTTTCTCAATATAACTACTCTTAGTAACATCTAATGTAATTGGATTAGATGTTGTTGAATTCCAATTTTCTATCTTAGTATCAAAGAATGGAATTGATATAGCTTTGATTGTATAATTTCCCTCTTTTCTAGGGATTAAATTATACTCCCAAGCAATTGTTCCTGATACAGAATCAGTAATATCCCTTTGTGTTAATATTTCTCCATCAAACACATCAAAATCGTCTGGAAAATCAATAATAGGTCTACCAATATTATTCAAGTTCCCTTCGCCCTTCAATCTTAAATAAAAGGTCATTGGGGTGCCATTTTCGACACTTTCAGAAGATGTTGATGAGACAACACTAAAATTACCTACAGCGCCAGTAAAATTTTGAGGTTGGTTTAAAAGCTTAGATACTTTAATTGTTTTCTGCTCTGAAACAAGGATTCTAGCCTTAGTTCTTTGAGAAAAAGTATCAAAAAATGGGTCATCCCAAAATAATCTCCTAATCCCAGGATCTTTTTCTTTGGTTTCAATTTTCATAATCATAGAGTTTAAATCAAATGTACCTTCTGATAATGGAAACAATGCAACTTCATACATCTTAATAGACTTATATTTGTAACCATTAATTTCTATGTCATTCCAAGCGTCTGGAGTAATTTCTTTTCCTGCTGGATCAAATAATTTTTCAACCCAAAAATCTTTATACTTTGGAAATTCTGTCGATAAAACTTTTGATGCAATCCTTGTAAAGAAGGTATACGTAACAATAACCTGCTCTCCTATCTTAACATCGAGATCGCTTACTTCTATTTTCAAAAACATATCACTAGAAACTGTATCTGTCGCTTTTTTTGAAACATTCATAATCAGTTCATCTGTAAAATATGGCTTTCCAGCTAATATCACTTTAAGCTTTGGAATTTTTACTTCTCCTATTTTTTTAGATATGACAGTCCAAGATATAGATCTTGAAGTGCTCTTTTTTCCATTAATAAATTTATATTCACTTCCTATATTAGGTCCCATGATAATTGAAAAATTATCAAGCATTGGAGAGATATCAACTTCAGGATCTACGTCTATATCCTTAATTTTAATTGTAAAATTAAATGATTGATCTATATCAATATTTCTACTGACTACAAAAGTCTCAATCTCTTGGGAAAGCAAACAAGAAGTTAAAATTATACTAACTAATAAATGTCTTATCACCAGTCTTTACCCGATTCGTTATTATAATTAGTTTGCTTTCTTTTCTTATTCACTTTTTCATTCTCTTTTATAGCATTAAGTATATTTTCAGCGCTTTGCTTTGATTGAATCTCACGATTTTGTTCATTTTGTTGATCTGGCGATTTAGAGTTTTGATTGTCGGTAGGTCCATTGTCATTGTTCTTGGAGTCATTTTTATCTTCTTTATTATTAGATTTATCATTCTGACTATCATCTTTTTTATCTTTCTCTTTATCTTTCTCTTTATCTTTATCATTCTCTTCTTCATCAGATTCTTTACTTTTATCTTTCTTCTTTTGCATGCTTTTATTTCTTTTAATCTCATTCTTTACAAACTCATAATTTTTTCGAGCGTCTAAATCGTCAGGATTTTTTAACAATGTTTCTCTAAAAGCTTTTAAGCTTTCTTCAAGCTTCTGAGATCGATAGAGTGTATTTCCATAATTATAGCTCAATTCTGAAGAATATCCAGATGAATCTTGATATGCTTCTTCAAATATAGAGCTTGCTTCGCTTGCGCTATCCATCTGTGCATAAATAGTGCCTATATTATATAACAACTCCTCATTAGATAAATTTTCATTATCAACATTGACTAATTGTTTATAATATTTTAAAGCCGATTCAATGTCTCCATTTTTATACATCTTATATCCCATATCTTGAGACAGTAAACCTGATAGTGAAATAATGATTATAAATAATATTTTCATACTTGTCTTCTTCCTGAAGGTAAAATATATGCGATAAATAAGAAAAATATAGCAAAAAATAAAGGATACTGATATTTATGGTCATATTCTGAAAATTCATAAGAACTAATCAATGAGGCCTCTCCTTTGCTTATGACGTCGTTAATTTCTTCGCTTATTGATTCACTATTGACAATTCTAAAAAAACTACCTTTTCCAACCTGTGATATCTCTCCTAAAAAAATATCATTTAATTTGCTCATAATCAATTCACCTGAATTATCTTTTAAAAACGCATTCTCTTTTCTTCCATCCGGAATTAGAGAACCTTTTACACTACCTACGCCAATAACATGAATGGCTATATCATCAGATAAAGCCATATTAATTGCATCTAACGAACTAGAACTATGGTCTTCACCATCAGAAAAAAGGAATATCATTTTTTGCTGGTCACTCTCTTTTTCGAATGCAAGAATAGACGTTTCTATTGCTTGTCCAATAACAGTCCCTTTTGAAGAAATCATCTCAGTATCTATACTTTTAACAAATAATTTTGCTGCATCATAGTCCATAGTTAGTGGTAGATATAAGAAATTTGATCCAGAAAAAACTACAATACCTAACCTATCGCCCTTTAGATTATCTATAACTTTACTAATTTCAAATTTTACCTTATCAATTCTAGATGGTTTTACGTCTTGAGCATTCATGCTTGTAGATACGTCAACACAAAATACAATGTCTACACCCTTTCTCTCTACGGGCTTAACTGTAGTTCCAGTTTTTAATCCTGCTATTGAAAAAACTAAAATAAATAAGGAAAAATATCTTAAGAAAAATTTCAATCTTATTGTCTGTAAGTTTCTTCTGGAGAATAAGTTATCTATAAATTTTGGATTAAAATTGTCTGGTCCAAAAATTTTATTGGATCTTCCTCTATAGTAATAGACTACTAAGGTTGAAAGTGTCAATAACAGAGATAAAAAAGCTAAATTTAGATTTTCAAATGTCATATAATCCTTCTAAAATAAATAATTCTAAACAACTCACTCAATAACAAGAATATAAATCCAGCATATAAAAACCATAAATAAACTTCTCGATACTCTGAATAGTAGTTCACAATTACTTCAGATTTTTCTAAATCATTGATTTCGGCATATATCCCTGCCAAGCTCTGTTTATCGATAGCTCTAAAATATTTTCCACCTGTCTCTGAAGCAATTCCTTTGAGTGACTCTTCATCAATCTCATTTCTAATATATCTTCCTCCAGGTATTTGTGTTACTGCTTGCCTTGTACCGGCACCTATTGTATAAATTCTTATGTTATAGTCTTTTGCTATTTTTGCAGCGGCTATGGGATCAATAGCTCCCGCATTGTTACTTCCATCGGATAGTAGGATAATTACCTTGCTCTTTGAATCATTTACTCTCAATCTATTAATAGCATTAGCAATAGCTATACCTATTGCCGTTCCATCATACTTAGGCTCTACTACAGTGACTTCGCTTAATAAGTTGCTTAAAACACCATAATCAACCGTTAAAGGGCATTGAATAAATGTCTCTTTTCCAAATACTAAAAGACCAACCCTATCTCCTTTTCTATTATCAATAAAGTCTTTAGCTGCCTGTTTTACAGCTTCTAAACGATTAGGCTTAAAATCTTCTGCAAGCATACTACTACTAGCATCCAATACTAGCATAATATCTACAACTTCGATTGTTATATTTTTATCATTTGTAGATATTCTTGGTCTTGCAATAGCAATAATTAGACAAACTAAAGAAGAAATAAAGAGAAATCTGAATAATCCAATTTTAACAATACCAGATCTTCCAAAAAAAGATTTTAAATGTTTTGTATTTGATACTTGGAAAGATGCGGTCTTATTAGAAGAATAAAAATTTTTAAATATTGATAGCAATATTAATAGAGCTAGTAAATACAAAAAATTTGGATGTAGAAATTCCATTTATTACCTATTTAAATAATTCTCCTTTATTCAATGAATGCGCGAAATTGAATAAAGTTTCCTCTTTAAATGAATTACCTGCAATCTGAAATCCTATAGGTAATTTGTCTTTCGTCGTTCCAGCTGGAACACTAAGCGAAGGAGTTCCTATTAAGTTAAATGGAACAGTAAATATATCAGCAAGATACATTTTAATAGGATTGTCTAAATTATTTTTTAATGGAAATGCTGGTGTAGAAGTAGTTGGTATAAATAAGCAATCTACCTTAGAAAATAGCTTATTGTATTCATTCTTTATTACTCTTCGCACTTTTAATGCTTTTGAGTAATATGCATCATAATACCCAGAAGATAAAATATATGTTCCAGTCATAATTCTTCTTTTAACCTCTTCAGAAAAACCTTCCGATCTGGATTTAATATATGTTTCATTTAAATCTTTAGAGGTTGCTCTTCTTCCATATCTCACTCCATCAAAACGAGATAGATTTGACGAAGCTTCCGCCATAGTTAATACATAATAAGTAGCAATACAATAATCAAAGTACGGTAAGTCAATTTCAATGAGGTTTACCTTTTTCTTTCTTAGAAAGTCCAAGACTGTATGATATCTATCTGCAATTTCACTATCTATATCAGATAGTAGATCGTTACTTAAAACGCCAACATTTTTAGGGAGCTTATCTTTATTGTATCTGTTTAAAGATAGAACTGCTTCTGTAGATGATGTTGCATCTTTAGGATCATTTCCAGACATTACACTGAATGCTGATGTTATATTTTCAAGATGCTTTGACAATATTCCTATGGTATCAAAAGATGATGCATGGGCTACTAAGCCATATCTAGAAATTCTACCGTATGTAGGTTTGAGACCATATATACCACAGAATGCAGCTGGCTGTCTTATAGACCCTCCAGTATCAGATCCTAATGCAATATCGCACAAATCTTCTGCTACAGCTGCAGCAGATCCACCGCTCGATCCTCCTGCTACTTTTGTTAAGTCATGAGGATTTTTCACAGAACCATAGATTGAATATTCTGATGATGAACCCATAGCAAATTCATCCATATTGGTTTGCCCTGTTATTAGAGCTCCCTGAGATTCTAGACGATCTATTGCAGTAGCGCTGTATGGAGACTTATAAGATTCTAAAAGATTAGATGCACATGTTAAAGGCTCTCCCTTTATAGCAATATTATCTTTTACTAATATAGTTTTACCTGATAAGATATTGCTACTATCAAATATTTCTGATGAAACTTTATCAAATCTTGTTCTTATAATAGCATTTGTTTTACTATTAGCAATTCTATCTTGCTGAGAAACAAGCTTTTGTTTTAAAGCATTAGATGGGGACATCTAATTTATTCTTCGGATTTTTCAGATTTTCTTAATTCATCTTTCGTGTCATCTAATGCGCCACGAAATTCTCTTAATGATTTAGCAAATCCTCTCGCTAAACCAGGAAGTCTTTTACCGCCAAAAAGGAGTAAAAGAATAAGAAAAATTATTACTAATTCACCTGTACCTAAATTAAACATATCAAAACCTCTTTTTTTATCTAAAATATCTTAATAAATAATATGCAATCGCAAAACCAATAACGCTACAAACATTAAATCTTAAAACAAATCCAAAATCAAGTGCGATAACGCCTAAATCTACTAAAAATCCACTATCACCGAAACCAAAAGATTTTTCAAATGTAGTGAGGAAAAATTGCTTTACTGTACTTCCTTCAGGTAATACATAACCTAAAAATTGACCCAAAGCAGTTCCAAGCATTGCTCCAACCAATATCCCTATACCTACCAAGCTAATGCTTCTATTCCTCATTCTTTTCCTAACACTAAGTTAACTATTTTTATTTCATTTTCTCTTTGAATTCTTAATTTGATGATATCGCCCGGTCTTGTATCTCTGTTAGCAAGAACAAGTTGGAGTTGCTCATAACTTTGTATTTGATACCCTTCAACTCCTATAATAATATCGCCTTTATATAATGCTTTATTATCTCCAGAATTATCATAATCAATAGAATTAATATATAGTCCTACCTCACCATTCACACCATATCGATATGGTGTGGCGTTAACTCCAAAAGAAAATCTTCTATCAACAAATCCCTTTAATTTTAATTCTTCCCCAATTTTTTTTGCATAATTGATTGGAATTGCAAACCCAAGATTTTCTGAATCGTTCCTTACAAAAGTATTAATACCTAGCACTCTTCCGTTTGCATCTACCAATGGCCCACCGCTATTGCCAGAATTTAAAGAAGCATCCGTTTGGATCATATCGTTCATCAATCTTCCACTACCACTATCAATACCAAAATCTGCATCAATAGCACTTATAATACCTGCTGATGCTATTGGTTGATAGTTTGCAGCAGCAAACAAACTTTTTGGATTTCCTAGTGCGACAACCCATTCTCCTACTATGACTGTATCTGAGTCACCAAGTTCACAAGGCTCAAAATCTTTTCCTTCAATCTTCAATAAAGCCACATCTGATCTGCTGTCAACCCCTACTATAGAAGCTGTATAATGATTTCCTCCAGGAAGAACTACGTCAATCTTAATATTTGTTATCGATAAGGAAGGATCTGAGAATTCAGTAACTATATTATGAGCATTTGTTAAAATATATCCATCTTTACTTATAATAAAACCAGAACCACTAGACTGTATTGGCTTAAGAGACTTTAATCGTCCTGTCCAACGGTTTATCTGAGCTATTTCTTGATTCCTATATATACTCACCACGCCAGGACTAGCTTTTTCTATCGCTGTAGTAATAGCTGTAACTTTTGACTGAGAAACAGTAGAAACTGTCGCTTCAGATTGGTTACAACCAATCATTAAAAATAATGCTATAGTTAGTATTTTAATTTTCATAAAAAATTCTGTTTAATATTAGTCCATGCGCAGGAGCTTTTAACAATTTTCCATCTTTTCTTGGATTATCCAATAAAGATATAAAATCTTTTTTACTTATTTTCTGTTCCATGCAACCTATCATTGTTCCCACTAAATATCGCACCATATGATGCAAAAATCTATTGCCTTCAATAATATAAAATAATTTATCATCTTCCAACGTCCATTTTGATTTGAATATTTGACATACAGTATTCTTTTTTTCTATATCAAACTTTGAAAAAGATAAAAAATCATGCTTTCCCAGTAACTCACTCTCAATATCTTTCAGCATATCAAAATCTATTTTTTTCACTATAAAATGATTTTTACTTAATAATGGATTATCAGTTAGGGAGCATTGATATAAATATTCCTTCTTAATAGCATCAAATCTTGAATGAAATCTAGCATCCACCTCCATAATATCTATAATGCGTATCTCGATGGGTAATCTAGCGTTTAGGGCCCTTTTAATAGCATTTAAGGACAACTCTGTATCAAAATCAAAGTGAGCTACCTGACCCAAAGCATGCACCCCAGCATCTGTTCTACTTGCACCTAACACTCTAATGAGATTATTATGATTTAAAAAAGACAAAGAATGTTCAATCTTATCTTGGATTGTATTTAAGTTTTTTTGTGATTGGAATCCAGAAAAATCTAATCCATCATACTGAATTATAATTTTGTATCTACTCATAAACAGGAACCTCAACAGTAAATACAATTCTTTCGTTTAAGTTTGAGCGATAGATAATCTCTCCAGATGGTAAGATTATTCCTGAAATACCTGTATTTGCACTTTGAATAACTGGAACCCTTTGTTCAACCGCTCTTAATCTTGCTAATTGAAAGTGTTGATATGGCATAAATTGACCTACATAAGAATCATTTGTAATTATAAAAAGCATTTCTGCTCCATTATTAACCATAGTTTTTACAATCTGAGGACTGCTAGAATCATAACAAATTAAAATTGAAGCTTTAAAATCTTTGATATCAAAAGTTTTATATTCGTAACCTGGATAAAAACTCCCTATATCGTCAAATTGATTCATCTTAGTGACCCAGTTCTTAAAAAATGGAACATACTCAGCAAATGGTACCAAAAATATCTTTTGATAAGTGTCAAACGATCCATCTGGTTTCAATATGATAGAGCTATTAAAATTTTGATTTATCCCATCAATATACTTTCTTTCAGGTATTCCAGTGATAAGATAAGTATCAGATAGTTTATCTTGATATCTAATCCTGTCATAAACATTATTTGCTAAAAATGATGTAACCGCTACTTCTGGCCAAACAATAATATCTGCCTCATCTTCTAGAGATTTTGTTAACAACGAATCCATCACTGTAAGATTTTTTAACCTCAAGTTTGGATCCCATTTTTCATCTGGAAAGATAGAAGGCTGACCTATTGATATATTCACTGAACTCTCTACCAATCTATTATTCTGATAGTTAATATGATAATTTCCGAAAAATAAGATAGAGCATAGGATAAAAATAAAATATTTTAAAAATATTGTCTTCTTTTCTATGAAATACCTATACAACATGATATTAAATAAGATAATAACAAATGAAATTATATGTGTCTCTATGCTAGCTAACTGAATAATTCTTATATATTCAGACTGTGTTAATGACAAATTCATCCACGGACCTGCCAAAGGACCAATATTTCTTAAAAACTCAACAAAAAATATCCAAGAGAAAGGAGTTAGAAGCAATTCTATCTTCTTGGGAATAAAATGAGTAGAAACAATAAATGCCATCCAAAAAAGAGTTAAATATAGAGATAATGCCAAATAAGATATGATTGCTGTTACTGCTGATGTACCAGAATTCAACCCCATCCAGTTTAAAATAATCAAATTACTAGAAAAACAAGCTATGAATGCAAACAATGCTTTTTGACTAATTTTTTCTTCTTTAGATATACTATGGAATAAAGGAATAAAAGCAACCCAAGCAAGAAATCCAAAACTAAATGGTGGATATGCAAGACCTACTAATAACCCCGACAATAATGGAAGGATTAATTTATTTATTTTCATTATTTCTTTCTATCAAGATAGGTTTGAAGAATAATAGAAGCGGCTAACACATCAACCATCTCTTTATTTTTACCAGTTTTAATATTTTGCTGTATCATAATCTTTTTAGCATATTCACTAGATAATCTTTCATCTTCTAAATATATCTCAAAATCATTTTTTTCCATTATAATTTTAAACTTATCAATAATTTCAGTCATATTATTTTCTTTGTAATTCATATTTAATGGATATCCAATAACCAATGTTTTAACATTTTTCTCTAGTGCAATTTTTTTTAAGCTTTTAACTAAATCTTTTTGCTCTTTATAACGAATAACTTCTAACGGCATAGAGATAATTCCAGATGGATCGGAGATTGCTACACCTACCTTAGATAAACCAAAATCTATTCCTATAATTCTACGCATATCTTAAGAATGTATTCTTTCAACAGAGTCTACATTTTTCAGCTTTAAAATAGATTTCATAATCATTTCCAATTGAGATACGTCTCCAATTTTACAAATAATCCAAATATTCGCTAGCCCTCCTTCTGTAACGTCTGTTTTAACATCTACTATATTTACCTTATTCTTTGAAATTATATCAGCAATTTCATTTAAGACTCCAGCAGAATCAATACAAGTGATATGCATTTTTGCTTTAAAAAAAATATTCTTTTTTGTATCCCAATTTACAGAAACGATTCTATCGCTTGCTTCAGATAATGAAGAAAGATTTGAACAAGAGAGTCTATGAACAATAAGACCTCTTCCTCTTGATATATAACCTATTACATCATCTCCTGGAATTGGATTACAGCATTTTCCATAATCGACAACAAGATTGTTTACTCCGTCTAGATTAATTCCTTCGAAATCAGACCTTGCTGAATCTATAAACTCTTTATCATGTGAAACTTTATCTGGAGATGTTTTAATATCTGGGAACATCTTTGTTACTACATCTTTTACAGTTGATCCACCTCTACCTAAGTCTGATAATAATTCATTAAAATTTTTATATCCTATATCGTCATACTTCTTCTTAATATCATTAAGCTTATCATAAATTTTTAACTTTCTTAGTCCTTTCTCAAGTAACTGACTCCCTATCTTTATACTTTCTTCGACTTCAATTTTTCTAAGATATTTTGCAATGGCATGTGATGCTCTTGAAGTTTTTACAAAATTTAACCAACCGCTATTCGGTTTTTGGTTTTTACTTGTCTCCATCTCTACTATATCGCCATTATTTAGTTTGTAGCTCAACGGAACAAGCTTTTTATTAACTTTAGCTCTCACGCAAGAAAAACCTAGTTCACTGTGTATTGCAAAAGCAAAGTCTAATGGTGTTGAATCAACTGGAAGCTTAATTAAATCTCCCTTTGGAGTAAAAATAAAAATCTCATCTTCGAACATATCAATTTTTAAAAGCTCAATAAGCTCTTCTGGATCAGTGTTATCGCTACTCATCATTGCTAATAGATCTCTTAACCAAGGAACCTGCTCATCAAAACGATCCATTTCAGAATTTCCTTTATAGAGCCAATGTGCAGCTACCCCTACTTCAGCTGTATAATCCATTTCTTTTGTCCTAATTTGAACCTCTGTTAACCTATTATCTTTAGTCATCACTGTGGTATGTATAGATTGGTAACCATTGGTTTTAGGCATAGCAATAAAGTCTTTAAAACGATCTTGAACTGGTGGATATATACTATGGATAACCCCTAATGCAAGATAACATTCTTCAATTTTATCTACTACAATCCTAATAGCATATAAATCGTATATCTCTTCAAATTTTTTATTTCTTATCTCTAGTTTTCTATTAATAGAAGATATTGATTTATACCTACCTGAAATATCAGATTGTATTTTATACGAATCTAATTCTTTTTTAACTGGAGAAATGGTAGATCTCAAAATCTTTTGATTTGACTTGGAAGATCCTTCAATTTTTTTCTTGATACTGTTATATGATTTTAAATCTAAGCATTTTAAGGCTAGATCTTCGAATCTCCATTTGAGATTTGCCATACCAAGCCTATGCGCCAAAGGAACGAAGATTTCTTTTGTTTCTGATGCAATCTCTTTACGCTTTTTTAAAGATAAATATTCAATTGTTTCCATATTATTTAAACGATCTGCAAATTTGATAATAATGACTCTTAAATCTTTAGCCAAAGAAAGAAATAATTTAGTAAAATTTTCAGCCTGCTTATGCTCTTGAGATCTAAATGCTATATGGTCAATCTTTGTAACTCCATCGACAAGAAAAGCTACATCACTACCAAATTCTTTATCAATATCCTCTAAAGAGACATTAGTATCTTCGACAAGATCGTGCAATAAAGCGCTTATAATAGTTGTACAGTCCATATTCCAATCCAGTAGAATATTAGCAACATCTATACAATGACTGACATAAGGAAGTCCTGATTTCCTTTTTTGACCCTCATGCATCTTAATAGAAAAATCTAAAGCATTTTGTACAACAATCTTGATATCTTTTGATGAAATTCTAGCAAGAAGATCCTTACCTTTTTTATCTATCAACTCTTCATGAGAGCTATCATATTTTACTGAATCCATTATTGACTCATATCATTAGATTCAAAAAAATCAGAATAATTTTCAAACCTTGTATATGCGTCTACAAAAGTAGCTCTTACAGTCTTGGTAGGGCCATTTCTTTGTTTTGCGACAATTAAAAATGCCAATCCCTTTTCTTCATCTTTTTGATTATATACATAAGGACGATAAAGAAAGATTACAACATCTGCATCTTGTTCAATTGCACCACTTTCTCTAAGATCTGATAATTGAGGTCTTTTATCTGTTCTTGACTCTACAGCTCTTGAAAGCTGAGAAAGAGCAATAATAGGAATATCTAATTCTTTAGCGAGAGCTTTTAAAGATTGAGTAATTGATGAGATTTCATACTGCCTATTTTCAGTTTTAGGTCCTTGCATCAATTGAAGGTAATCCACAACAATTAACTCTATGTCTTTTTCTCTTTTTAATCTTCTTGCTCTTGATCTTAAATCTAAAATTGATAGAGCAGGTGTATCATCTATATAAAGAGGAGCCTGCGCTAATTTTCCGGAAGCAATATTAATATTCTTCCATTTTGAAGTAGCTAATCGTCCACTTCTTGCTTCTGACTGGTCTATTTTAGCCTCTGACGCAAGAAGTCTAGTACCTAATTGATCGCTTGACATCTCAAGACTAAAGATAGCTACAGGTGAATTATTCTCTAGTGCAGCATTTCTAGCTATCGATAATGCCAAAGATGTTTTACCCATAGAAGGTCGACCTGCAATAATAATTAAGTCACTTTTCTGGAATCCAGAAGTTACTTTATCTAAATCAATAATACCTGATGGGACACCAACAACACTGCCTGGATTAGCAGCAATACTTTCTAACCTTTTTACTGTATCAGCTAAGATTGGCTCAATATGCGAATAAATTTTAGTATCTTTTTGTTCTGTAAGATTAAATATAGACTGTTCAGCTTCATCGAGAATAGATCCAACAGCATCTCCTGCATCAAATGCTTTCTTAGAAATTTGATGTGAAGCTGAAATTAAGTCACGAAGTATTCCTTTTTCTTTAACTATTGAGGCATACACTTCAACATTTGCAGAAGTAGGAACTTTATCTACTAAACCAGTTAAATAATACAAACCTCCTGCAGATTTCAATGACTTAGTTTTCTTCAACTCATCAGACACAGAAACAGTATCAATCGGACTATTTTTAGAGGATAAAGAAAGCATGGCCTCAAAAATTTTCTTATGGGAATCTTTATAAAAGTAATGACTAGACCTTAATAAAGTTATTGCTTTATTAGTAGCATCTTCATCAATCATCATAGAACCAAGAACTGCTTCTTCTGCTTCTATAGCCTGTGGCTGTAAGTTTATATCGTTATTTTTATTATTTGCCATTTTTCTTAAAGTTTATGTTTATCCACATACTTTCAACATAGTTAAATTGCCTCTTTAATAGATTAGCAATCTTTTTGACATCTGACAAGTTAATCCTTTATATCCATATTTATTTTTTTGGCCTTTTATGTCTAAAAGCATTCATTATATGCTCCAATCTATAGGAGTCTTACCTTGTTTGATTAGATAATCATTAGCCTTAGAAAAGTGTTTGCATCCAAAAAATCCATTATGCGCTGATAATGGTGAAGGATGCACAGAAGAAAGGATGTAATGGATATCTTCATTTAGAATAGTAGAAAAAGACTGTGCTTGCTTTCCCCATAGTATAAATACTACATTTTCTAATTCTTTGGATACGACTTTAATAGCTGCCTTCGTAAATTTTTCCCATCCTAACTCCTTATGTGAATTAGCCTGATTAGCTTCAACAGTTAGTACTGTATTTAACATTAAAACTCCTTGATCCGCCCAAGATTGCAAGTTACCGGTAGTTGGAATAGATATATCTACATCTGAGTTCAACTCCTTGTAGATATTTCGCAAAGTAGGAGGTATTTTAGTATCTTTCTCAACACTAAAACATAATCCATGTGCCTGTCCAGCACCATGATATGGATCTTGTCCTATAATAACTACTTTAACTTTATTAAACGGCGTAGAATCAAAAGCATTAAATACCTTTTTAGGATCGGGATATACTACCTTTGTCTTGTAGAGTTTGCGTATAGTGTCTGTTAAAGATTTCCAGTAATCCTTTGAAAATTCGTTCTGAAGCGCATGATACCACGTATCATCGATTACTACAGTTTTTGATAATTTAGATTTTTTGTCTAATTTGAGAAAGATTTCTTCGCCAAATAATTTTTTATTTTGAAAGAGATATTGTTTTTTTAAACTGAGATTATTTGTCAATTGATTCGTCTGACTTTTTCCAATCAATTTTTCCATCTAAAAATTCGTCAAGAGCAATGCTTGTAACTTTTTCTTCTTTATCGTAGTCGATATTTTCTCTAACAACAGGTTCTGCAAAAATCCCATTATCATCTACTATTTCTTCATTCTCATCAATCATTTGTTTCACAACGCGATCTTGTAAAATCTGCTTAGCTCTTTTAGAAGAAACAAGAACTGCTTCGTAGATATCATCAGTTTTTTTTAATAATTTTTTAAAAGAAATTGCTTCAATTGCCATTTTCTAATCCTTTTCTTTAAATGAAATAACCATTTTTTTTAGCTTTTCAAACGTGGTTTCGAAATTATCATTAATAAGTGTATAGTCAAATTCTTTTTTTAAATTGTCTTCTTCTTCAAATCTGCTCAATCTTTTCTCAATTTCATCAGTAGATTCAGTAGATCTATTTACCAATCTATTTCTTAATTCTTCTAAGTTTGGAGGTGAAAGAAAGATAGATATTGTATTTGATGGGTATATTTTTTTAAAGCTTAACGCTCCTTTTACATCTAATTCTAGAAAAATAGATTTATTTTCTTCCATATATCTCGTTACACTATCTAATGGCGTTCCATACAGATCGCCATGAACATTTTCATATTCAAGAAACTTATTCTCATCAATAATATCCTGAAATTTTTCTTCTGACACAAAGGAATAATGTACTCCATCAATTTCATATTTTCTCTTATTTCGAGTTGTGCATGAAACTGAGATATCCATATTCAAATCACGAGAAAGCGATTCTAATAATGTTGTTTTTCCTGAACCTGAAGATCCCGATATAACAAAGAAATTTTTCATAAAATGTTACTCACTTGTTCTCTTAATTTTTCTGCCTGCATCTTTAAACTTATCGCATGTTTAGCAATATTTTTATCTAAAAATTTAGATAATATTGTATTCGATTCTCTATTAATCTCTTGTAAAATGAAGTTTATTTTTTTTCCTGAAAGATCCTTCGATTTAACAGAAAGAACTATTTGATTAAAATGACTATTTGTTCTGTCAATTTCCTCGGTTACATCAAGCTTCTCTAATTCTTCTACTTTAGATTCACTTGTCTTTTTTGAATTAACTTTCTTACTAACCAATTTTAAATAAATAGATTCAATCTTATTTAAATCCTTCTTGGCAATAGAAATATATTTCATAAACTCTTTTTCAATAGACTTGCCCTCCTTTGATCTCATATCTAAAACTTGATCTGTGGCAAGCTTTACAGCCTTCAGAACCTTATTCTCCACCGATTTAGGTAGCGTTCTAAAACTCATCATATCATTGTTTCTAAGCAAGTGACTATAGTTTAGATCTAAACCGTATTCCTCTTCTATAGCTCTATATGAATTCAAAATACTTTCTAATTTATGCTTATTTAATTTTAACTGGTCTTTAGAATCAATTTTAACACTCAGATTTATAGAGCCTCTCTTCAGTTTATTTTTTAAAAAAGTTCTTATTTTATATTCTGATTCTCCCGATAGATCGAATGATCTAGTATTTAATTCAAAATATCTTGAATTAAATGACTTAAGTTCTACGTCTATGGAAACGCTATTATCTTCATAGCGCCCAATACCAAAACCTGTCATGCTTACTAACATTATGCCTCTATCACTTTTTTGTTTTTATACAATAAATACAATAAAAAAATTCCTAACGGAAATAATATCGAGAATATAGGGAAAATTAACTGAAAACTATACAAATCTGCAATTAATCCTCCTAATGCTGCCACAAGCCCTGATACTCCAAACATTAAGAAGAAGTTTATTCCAAAAACTACAGAACGAATTTTTGCAGTAGTAATATCTTTAATAATTGAATTTATCAGAGGCTGAATAGCATACATAAAAATGGCCAATAATACTGAAACTGCCACTAATGAAAAATTGCTTAAAAAATAGGTAGCAATAAATAATGGGCATAATATCATGAGAACAAATGATAATAATTTCATTCTATTAAACTTATCTCCAAAAAATCCTGATAATATTTGTCCAAAAATTCCACATATTAAAATTCCTGATACAAATAAGTTTGATTGTTCTCCAATTGCAACTTTAAAAACGGATGGAATAAAGGTATTAAAAATGGTAAAGACGATACCTACAATTAAAGATATAAGAAAGAATATTTTTAACATCTTTAATTGATTTCCCATTTTAAAGTCTAACATATTCAACGATTCTTTTGTTTTGACTTTAGGAATCACAAAATAGGTTATAGGTGCAATTATTAAATTAAAGATAGCTATGAGAAAGAATGAAAATTGCCAATCAAAATTAGTAATTGCATAATAGCATATCAATGGCCCAATAGAAACACCTAAGCTTCCAAAGACACCATGAAATGCATTTGCTTTTGATATATTCTTATCAAACACTTCTGATATAAGAGTTAGCGATACAGGGTGATGAATACTTGCAAAGAGACCTAAAAAAATATTAAATATTGCAAAACTTTCGACACTCTGAGAACTGGATACTAAAAAAGCGGAAACAAAGATTCCTAATTGAGAGAATACTAGAAGTTTTCTTGGACCATACTTATTGTAAAGTAGAGACATAGGTAAAGAACCAAGTCCAAAACAAAAACTACTAATGCTAAAAATTAATCCAAGAGATGCTTTGGTAAGATCATAATAATTTACGAGATCAATAAACATACTTGGAATTAACATCATTACGACGTGTACAGACATGTGGGATAAACTTAGAACAAACAGTAGGGTATTATAAATCAATCTCTATTTTTTTTCAGCTAATCTTGCTGCTCTACCAGAAAGACCTCTTAAGTAATAAAGTTTTGCTCTTCTAACTTTATTTACTCTATCTACTTTCATAGAAGCAATAACCGGTGAATGAAGAGGAAATACCCTTTCAACTCCTATGCCATCTGACATCTTTCTAACAGTAATAGTCTCTGAAATACCAGAGCCTTTACGTGCGATAACAGTACCTTTAAAAAGCTGTTGTCGAACCTTCTTTCCTTCTCTTACATTAACATTGATAGATAATGTATCTCCGGTCTTAAAATTTGGAATATCGTCTCTTAAATTATCTTTAATCATTTAATTTCTTATACTTTCTCCAAAGATCAGGTCTTCTGTCTTTGGTTATTTCAATCTTTTTCTTTTTTTTCCAATCCTCAATAGACTTGTGATTGCCTGATAATAGCACATCTGGCACTTTTAATCCATCTATTTGATTAGGCCGCGTAAAATAAGGAGCATCAAGTAAATCGTCAACAAAAGAATCAGTCATTGCAGAATTTAAATCATTTAATACTCCCGGTATTAAACGAACAATAGAATCAAACACAATCATAGACGATAGTTCGCCGTTTGAGATAATATAATCTCCAATAGATATCTCAAGATCTACATATTTATCAATAATTCTTTCATCTAATCCCTTGTAATGACCACAGATAAATATCAATGCTTCTTCTTTGCTGAGCTCAGATGAAATAGAATGATTTAATACTTCTCCTCTTGGAGATGGAAATATAATTCTTGGCTTATTATCAGACTTAGATATACAATAATCGATTGCATCAAAAAATGGCTGGCACATCATAACCATTCCACTTCCTCCGCCATAAGGCTCGTCATCTATTTTTTTATAAGAGTCTTTAGTGAAATCTCTAGGATTAACAATGTCAATACTTACTAACCCCTTCTTAACTCCTTGGTTAGCAATATTATTTTCGACTAAAGTCTTGATTGAGTCAGGAAATGGTGTAATAAAAAAAATATTCATATCTTAATTTACCAATACCAAAACTATAAATTTCAAACTTTATTTATCTGAATCTTCTTCAACTGGTGCTTCTTCAACTGGAGCTTCTTCTGCTACCGGCTCTTCTGCTGGAGCTTCTTCAACTGGAGCTTCTTCTGCTACCGGCTCTTCTGCTGGAGCTTCTTCAACTGGAGCTTCTTCTGCTACCGGC
>Ga0209501_10001504_pt1 | contig 25651 bp, 14 predicted proteins | sample ArcticOcean_MG_C_4_FD_187434 | JGI IMG/M metagenome (GOLD analysis project Ga0209501, IMG submission 187434) | Marine microbial communities from western Arctic Ocean - ArcticOcean_MG_CB4_134 (SPAdes) (version 2) | ecosystem: Environmental > Aquatic > Marine > Oceanic | place: Arctic Ocean...
ATTCCGGAAACTATCACAGCCACAACAATTGGTGAAAAACAAGTTGGGGGCAAAGTCAATCTTGAACTTGATTCGGCAACAGTTGCCGCTGTTGAAGCGGCAAAACAGATGTTAGCAAACCAACAATAAGGATGAAATCCAAGAAGCCTACCGAAAAATGGAAGTGAAGAGATGAGTAACAACATCGGCATCGTTTGTGGGGAATTCCACCGCGCTGAAGTTGAGCAGATGCTCGCTTTCGCTAACGATACCGCACAAGAGCTTGGCCTATCTGTCACAGAAGTGGTTTGGGTCCCAGGCTCGATGGAAGCACCATTAGCAGCCACGAGACTGCTTGAGCAAGATGATATCGCAGGTGTAGCCTGTCTAGGCATCATTGAGAAAGGTGAAACGCAACACGGTTTGGCAATGGGTCAAGCGGTCATAAAATCACTTATTGAAGCACAACTCGCTTTTGACAAACCGGTTGGACTTGGAATCATTGGACCGGGTGCTGAACCTCAGCACATAGCACCTCGGCTAGAACCTCACGCTCGCGCTTCAATAGCAGCAATCGCCAAGATGTTGAATTGAATTTCATTCTCAAGATTGATGAGGGGCCTACACCCCCGCCACCTCATGGCAGATGTCCACAACGTCATCATCATCGGCTCAGGACCGGCGGGATACACCGCAGGATTATACGCCGCAAGAGGAATGTTAGAGCCTCTGATGTTTGCCGGATATGCTTCTGGCGGCCAACTGATGCTAACATCTGACATTGAAAATTTTCCCGGTTACCCTGAGGGAATCGGTGGACCAGAAATGATGGTGGAACTCCGCCAACAAGCTGAAAGATTTGGATTGACAGTTGTTGACAAGAATGTTGAGAAAGTTGATTTTTCTTCACGCCCTTTCAAAATCACAGTTGAAGGTGAAGAACACCTTGCCAAAGCCGTCATCGTCACCACTGGAGCCGATGCAATCTGGCTCAATGCAGAAGGTGAAATGGAGCAGAAAGGAAAGGGCGTTAGCACCTGCGCAACCTGTGATGGATTCTTCTTTAGAGGCCAAGAAGTGATTGTGGTTGGAGGCGGGGATTCAGCAATGGAAGAGGCTCATTTCCTCACCCGATTTGCCTCCAAAGTAACCGTTGTTCACCGAAGAGATTACTTTCGCGCCTCACAGACAATGTATGACCGTGTGGCTAATCACCCGAAAATTGAGATCGCACTACACAGACAAGTCAAACGCTGGTTATCCGACGAATCCGGCCTTTCAGGAGCAATTCTTGAGGACCCACGGGATGGTTCAGAACACGAAATTTCCTGCACTGGAGCATTCATCGCAATAGGCCACACTCCGAACACCCCCTTCCTTGAAGGACAAGTTAAGACTGACGATAATGGATACATCATTCACTCTGAGCACACCATGACTTCAGTACCGGGAGTCTTTGCTGCAGGAGATGTGGTTGATACACGCTACCGCCAAGCGATTACGGCGGCTGGCATGGGATGCGAAGCAGCCATGGATGCCGAAAAATGGCTTGAAGAAAACTAGTGGCAAACCGAATAGGTGAGTGGCACCTCGGGTTGCCTAATGAGCGACCTAACAGCGGCTGAAAGAGGGCGCTACGCGCGCCATCTTATCCTCCCTGATGTTGGTATCGAAGGCCAGCAGAAATTGAAGGACGCAAGCGTGTGTATCATCGGTGCAGGCGGCTTGGGCTCGCCTGCACTTCTCTATCTTGCAGCGGCTGGAATCGGGCGCATCGGAATCGTCGATGACGACCTTGTAGATTTGACCAACCTACAGCGCCAAATCATCCACTCAAACGCTGCCATCGGAGAGTCAAAAGCAGAATCGGCTGCCCGCAGAATATCTGAACTTAATCCAGAAATTAAAGTTGAAATCCACAACTGTAGACTCGGAGTTGAAAACGGGCTTGAAATCCTCGCAGAATACGATGTCATCGTTGATGGGGTTGACAACATTCCAACTCGTTACATTATTTCAGACGCGTGTGAGATATTAGGCAAACCCTGGGTCTATGGAAGCATTTTCCGATTTGAAGGACAAACCTCTCTGTTCAACCACCTTGGCGGACCCAATTATCGTGACCTATTCCCTGACCCACCACCCCCTGAGGCGGTCCCCTCTTGTGCTGAGGCTGGAGTACTAGGCGTATTACCTGGTGTCATCGGATCTATTCAGGCCACAGAAGCGCTGAAAGTGATTCTTGAAATCGGTGAAACACTATCGGGAAGATTGCTAGTTTACGATGCGAAAAACCTCGACTTCAAGACCCTCAAGATTGGTGATTTGCCATCACGAGAACCGGTAACAAAACTTACACTTTTGGATGAATATTGTGAGGCAAAACCTGCCTCCAATTCTAGCCAGCCCACAAGTGACTTCCCAGCCGCGGGCTTAGGCACAATTCGGCCAGACGAATTTGTTGAAAAATTGAATGAAGGTTGGCAACCGTATCTGCTGGATGTTCGCGGCGCCAATGAAGCAGAAATTGTCACTTTGCCTGGCACCGATGCTAGAATTGGCATGATGTCATTGATGGGACGAATCCACGAGTTACCAACAGACCGCGATATCGTTGTCTATTGCCGTACTGGTGCGCGCTCGCTTTCAGCAACTCACGCCATCAAAAATGCTGGTTATTCTCACGCCATTTTGAATCTCAGCGGAGGAATCCACGCTTGGTCAGACCTCTTGGATTCAACTATCCCGAAGTATTGAGGGCTGTAAGGTTGAAGGCATCCCGGCTGTACGCTCGTCTTGAATGGCATCTGTCATAGTGGCTGATGAGAATGAGGGGCGGCGTAATCTGCTTGCTGGTTCTATTGAGCGGGAGGGTTACGAAGTAACCCGAACTGCGACTCTTAGACAATGTGAAGGCACTGCTTTGGCAACTATGCCAGATGTAGTGCTGATGAACAGTGATTGGAAATCAGGAGACGCAGTAGACACCGCGAGTAAACTGACATCTGATCCTGAATTTGACTTGAAATGCCGAGTTGTAATTATGTCCGGCGACTTTGGCCCTGACTTCCTAATGTCCGCAGCACAAGCCGGCGTAGCCGAAGTCTTAGAAAAACCGGTTGATATGAGCAAACTACTCACTCAACTTACAAAACACGCTAACAAATTATTTGTGCCGCCACCAGCAGATGTAGACAAAGGCTCACAAGGTGGGTTTTTTGACATCAAAGTCACCGCAGGTGACCCTTCTTGGAGCCTGCCAATTCTTGAGCAACTACTCGGTGAGGATTCGCTGGACGACGATTTCGTGAGTGAAATCATGAGTAAAGTCGAAGGCCAACTTGATGGCTTTGAAGACCTTGATGCTGAAACGGTGAAAACTATCCTCAGAACAACATTCGACGCACTAATTTTAGACGCGACTGAAGAGCACGGTGATGGTGAGGAATCACAACGCATGAGCCGCTTAGAAGAGGCTCTAGACAGGCAGGCCGAGCACATTGAGGCAGTCTTGGAAGCAGCACTTGACCCGGTGTTGGACGAACAACCAGAAAAAGTGGCATTACTAACTGAAGAGACTGGCCTAATCCCTACAGACCCAGACGCACTCAACATGACTGTGCGCACTCTCGAGATAATCCATGAACTTCTTTGGGAAATTGGAATACCAGGGAGATTGGCAGATTCTACACTAGCATATCGTGTTGAAGATGCGGTGGTTTTGGCCAAAGATGCAAAGGAAGCACTTGAGGGCTTCCTGCCTGAAAATGAAGATTAACTTGCGAATGAATTGAAGGCTGACTTCACCTCGCCGTAGTTAGGAGGAATGAGTTGTGGGTCAACAGGATGGTTTACCACCGATTTGGGGTGCTGAATGGGAACCTAATTTTCACCTTGAGTTTTCTTCGCCACTTTTAGTGGCGGATGCTCTCTCAATTATGATGGCTGAAGTCGCTCAACAACAAGATGGGCATCTGCGAGTTTTCGCCTTTATTTGGGATGATATGGCCAATGATATTGAGAGTTGGGATGGCGAAGAATTCCACGAATTTTCATCCCTATTATGTGAACGAATTAGAGGGAATCTAAACCGCCGTTCTGAAGAAGATCTAACTGAAGCAGTTTGTGCTGACGAGATAATTCCAAGACGCAGTGGAGAATTACACCTTATGCGGCGCACAACACGATTTGTCATTGACTTACGGCTCGCACTTCGCAGAATTGCTCACCTACAATCAGTAACCGTCGAACAGCGGCTTGATTGGCAACGGTGGATGCAACGCACTCGAAACCTTGACAATCACCTCAAAGACCTATTTATGGATGGACTTGAGACACCAGATGGTAGCAAATTTGGCGGCAAGGGTTTCCGCTCAACCTGGCAAGAAGCAGTGGTTGCTTGTGTTAGTGCATTGAATCGCGCAATAGACCAGCCATCTGGTCAACGCCACGTTGGTGATATTGTCGCACCAATGATTCGTGATGTCGGACTTGCTTTAGCGATGGGTCAAACTCCAGCAGAGATTTTTGCCGCTCAGATAGGCAAATCACAATCCTTGATGAGTGGAGGCCATGACAACGCTGGTGGCCGTGATTTACATATTGGCAACTGGCCGATTGGGGTTCTACCACCAACCGCGCCTCTACCAATTGCCTCAGCCACTACTACGGGAATCGCTCTTGCAAGTCAGCGAATGGAACTAGACCGCTTCCAACTAGCACCAGTTGGTGAGGGCTGTTCAAGCAGTGGTGAGTTTTGGGAAGCGATCAATTTTGCTGGTGCCAGAGGATTACCAATAGCATACATGATTCAAAACAATCAGATTGCATTGGACACATTTCCATCAGCTCAGAACAATGCTGAATTATGGGCTGACAAAGGTAAGGCAGTCGGACTGCCTTCTTGGACAATTGATGGCTCAGACCCGGCTGCATTCTACGCCTCTACCGCCACCGCCCGCGAATTCGCACTAACGGGTGGCGGTCCAACACTCATCCACGTTGAAACAATGCGTGGCTGTGGCCACGCACACCACCATGATGACCTATACCTAGGGGCAGAAAGTGGCAATCCCCCAGGTTATGTGGACCGGGAATTGTTAGACTATTGGGAGGCAAAAGACCCTCTACCCAATCATCGCTCTTTACTCAAAAAACTTGGAGTTGAGGGGGAAGAACTGGATCGCATTGAACAAGAGGAGAAGACCAATGTCAATGAGGCGCGCAAAACGATAGACGACATGCCATGGCCTGAAGGACAAAGTGTCACCAAAGGGATAACCAGTTTTCATGACTCTGACAGCCACGCTGACCAACTCTCACGATTAGCCGGAGAAGCGGGAGAAGAACTACCAGAAATTACCGTCTCATCAGGTGAAACTTATGTTGAATTTTCCTCTGAAACTGGCTCATCTTCTTTCAGCCGAGCAGTTCAGCAAGGAATGGTAGCCATTGCTGAGCGTTGGGGTAGCCGAACCGTTTTCATGGGTGAAGATATGGAACTTGCTGGCGCCTTTGGCATGAATTTGCCTCTAAAAGCCAAAGGCCATGGTGATTTATTGCTTGATATGCCTCTGTCTGAGGCGATTATCATTCATGCAGCCACCGGCGCTGCTTTGGCTGGAATGAGGCCGGTGGCTGAAATCCAGTTTGGTGGATTCGCGGCCTTAGCAATGAATCCACTGATTAACAACGCCGCTCAACTGCGTTGGCGGTGGGGCGCAGATGTGCCACTCGTAGTTAGGATTCCACTTGGCGGCAAAACTCGCTCTGGACCTTTCCATGCAAACATGATTGAGTCTTGGTTCGCAAATGACCCAGGACTGACAGTTCTGTTCCCATCAACGCCTCAAGACGCCTACGATATGCTAGTTGAAGCAGCAGCATTACCCGACCCTGTCGTGTTCCTTGAACACATTGGAATGTATGGGCTCAGAGGTGGATTGACTGGTTGGGGTGACAACATCAATCAGATGTTAGACAAAGAAAGTGTGCTCAACCACCTTGATTCTGGCTCGGGACAATTCAAAATCGGAAAGGCCAACATCATACGAGGTGGTGAAAATGCAACCATTATCACCTATGGGGCGATGGTTCACGTGGCTCTAAAAGCAGCACAAATCCTAGCCGCTGATGGAATTGAAATTGAAATTGTTGACCTCAGAACAATCTTACCTTTTGATGCTGCTACTTGCGTACAATCGGTCAAGAAAACGGGGCGTTTCATCATATTACAAGAGGCGCAATACACTGGTGGATTTGGTCACACGATTTCAAGCCGCATCCAAGAAGAAGCATTCTATCATCTTGAGGCGGCCCCAATAATCGTCGGGGCCTTGGATACACCTGTGCCATTTTCACCAACACTCGAAGACCACAGTATCCCTGATGTTGACTTGGTGGTTCAACACCTCCGAAATATCTGTTCAAATTGAAAAAAGTTTAGGCGATAGTGTATTGGGGTAACGGTGTTAGCGCAGGCTAGGTTTGAGCCATGACCGAGGGTGAAAAGAGCGACCTTGAGCAAACCTCAGAAACTGCCGAAGAGGGGGTCCCGGCTAGCCCTAAAAAGAACAACAAAGTGCGAGGCATTCTCTCCCTTTTTATGTGGAACCAGGTGCTGATAATCGCTTCACTGTTCCTTGCAATGATGGGTTTGCAGACAATTACTGCCGGTCAAACCACTATTCCCGGAATGGCTGTTACCGGTTTCCTTCTACTTCTTGCAATCGGACTTCTAATCACTTCAGCAGACTTCTTCGTTGAAGGCGCAAAAGGTTTGGCGCGCCGAGTTGGAATTGCTGAAATCATTATTGGGCTGACAATTGTCTCCCTAGGGACTTCACTTCCTGAAATTTTGATTTCAACTCAGGCTGCTTGGGAAGCACATCTAAATCCCTGCGAAGTAGGGGGTGCTGATTGTGCTACTGATTTTGCACTGGGGAACATCTATGGCTCTGTGTTAGTACAAATCACATTGATTCTAGGAATTGTTGTGATTATCAAACCAATGAAGGTGAAACCTGATTGGATCAAGCGAGATGGTACTATGATGTTCGCTGCTGTCCTCCTGCTCTCAATGTTGATAATGATTGATGGTGATTTGAATCGTATTGAAGGTGCATTGTTGTGTCTGCTATATGTTTTCTACATCACATATCTAGTGCAGCACAGAGACAAAATCCGATCTGAAGAATTTGAAATGATTGAGGACATACGTACCGAGACTGGATTTGAAATGAATTGGACTGGAGCCACATATTTCGTGATGTTAATTATCGGTCTGGGTCTTGCAATGTTTGCATCTGCAAGAGTCGTTGACTCTGCGGCGAGTATTGCATTACAACTACATGTGCCATCTGCAGTAGTAGGCACGACTCTAGCAGCAGTTGGTACCTCGGTACCAGAATTAGCAGTTGCAATTTTGGCCGCTCGAAAAAGCACCGGAGTCGCTGTTGGGACTCTGATTGGCTCAAACATCACCGACCCTCTTCTATCAGTTGGATTAGCTGCGCTAGTAAACCCAATTACTGTTTACAACACTGAATTATTCTACCGACTCATATTCCCCGCAACCCTGTTTTGTACAGCACTTGCATTAGTATTCATGTGGACTGATTTCAAATTTAACCGCCAAGAAGGTGGGATTTTAATTGGCTGCTATGCTATTTTCATAATGTTACTTTACTATCTTTCCTAGCGTTAACCTTGTGACAAATAAATGCCAATAGTAAAGGCAGAATGGCCTCTCCGATAACCATGGTTGACTTCTCTCTGTCTGAAGAACAAGAGATGTTGCGCGACCTTGCTCACGAATTTGCAGAGACTGAACTGCGCCCGAACTCAGAACACTGGGACAATAAACGTGAATACCCACGAGATGCAATTCGCCTGTGCCACGAAACCGGACTTACCAATTTACACATCCCTGAAACCTATGGTGGAATGGGGATGGGAGTGATGGCGGAAGTGATTGTTCAAGAGGAACTTGCGTGGGGTGACTCAGGATTTGCAACCGCCGCCTATGCCAATGGATTAACCGGCGCCCCCATCATCACTGGTGCAACTGAGGAACAGAAAGAAAAGTATCTTGGAATGTTGGTCAATGATGGCGCGCTTTGCTCGTATTGTGTTACCGAACCAGTTGCTGGAAGTGATGTGCAAGGAATCAATACAAATGCAGTACTGAATGGCGAACACTATGTTCTAAACGGTACAAAAATGTTCATCACTGGGGCAAAATATGCTGACTGGTTTTTTGTGCTCGCATACACCGATAAGGAGGCCGGCTACAAAGGGATGTCAGGATTCATCGTTGAGTCAAATTGGGATGGAGTCAGCATTGGCAAGAAGGAAGATGTCATGGGCCAACGTTGCTCTGACACTCGCTCAGTTATTTTCCAGGATGTCAAAGTGCCTGTTGAGAATCTCATAGGAGGCAAAGAAGGAAACGGCTGGTTCAATGCTATGAGTGCATTTGACCTTTCAAGACCCTGTGTGTCCGCACACGCAGTAGGAGTTGCTCGTGCGGCTTACGAACACGCACTCGCCTACTCCCTAGAGAGAGAGGCATTTGGCAAACCAATTTTTAATCACCAAATGATTATGGCAAAACTTGCTGACATGAAAACCAGTATTGAGGCTGGGAGATTATTGGTATGGAAATCTGCTTGGCTTGCTGATAATGGGCAGCCGAATACCGAAGCAGCAGCTCATGCCAAGCGATTTTGCGCCGATATGGCGACAGAAATCACCATTGAAGCCGTTCAAATATTTGGCGGATATGGATATTCAGAAGAATACCCTGTTGCTAGATTGATGAGGGCTGCGAAGGTGTTCCAAATCTACGAAGGCGCTTCTGAGATTCAGAGACTTATCATTGGCAGAGAAATTACTCGCTAATTTACATAATTAGAATTATTGATTTCTAGGGTTAAAACCATCAATAACTGACGCTTCGCAATAATGTGGCTAGCCAAAATAGACGGGTTGTATCCATTGTTGAATGGATAGTTCTAGCAATTATTGTACTAGCAACGATAACCTTAGGGGTGAAAGAGGAAACTGAAACTACGGATGATCTTGAAATCTCAAATATCTCAGGAACCATGATTCTTTCAACTAGAGCATCAATGGATGCTCTTGGATTAGATGATTACGAACGCGGGGCTATAGCTACTATCAATATGGATTCAATTTCAATCATCAGTGAAGGTTGTACAAACTGTGTAAATACACCCACTGGCTTACAGATTAGTGGTAATGTGAATCTTACTGAACTGATTGATGATGCAGGCCGTTTAGGAAGGATTGAAGCGGAATTGGATATCAAATATCTTCGAGAGGAACTGGATAATGGCATGATTGCAAGAGAGTGGTTATCCATAGACTGGGATGCAGGAGATATTTCACAACATTGGGAGGTGATAATCGCCCATAATCCACCAAAATGGGAGCCTGAAGGGAGATACGATGCTTCCTTTGTTACAGATGATGGGAATCAACATAGTCGTACAGGACCTTGGATAATAATAGAAGAATTAACAAAAAATGTACAGAACACTCGTGGCTGCCTTCCAGACAGTTTCACCTGCAGTTCATTGACTACACATGAAATAAATCTGACTTCAACATTCAAACAAGCCACCATACCCGTCAGTATTCAACACCCCAATAATTGGGAAATTATTGAAGGGGAACCTCAGACAAACAATTCACCAACAGATGTAGGAGGCATTCGAGAAATGATGAATTTAGGTGGCGAAGTTAACGAGGATTTCCCTTGGTGTATTTCGACTGAGGAAGAGATAATTGCCTCAAAATCGTGGGAAATTGCTGATTCTAGTGGCCCAATAATCTCCCCAATGGGTATCTGGTTTGAGGCTGTTGGATTGCCCAGTAGTTCATTCACACCCACCTCAGGAATATGGAATGAAGTCAATTTTCAAACTCAAGATTGTGGCTCATTAATGGATGATGATGGAAACTTAAGATTTGGCGTATCGGTATCAAAATAGACGATTTTTTGAAGAAAAACTTAGGAATGGGATAATAAAACCCGACCTCCTCGCGGACGCGTATGAAGAGAACCAGTCTGTTGATTGTAATTTTGATGGCATGCATGACATTTTCACCAGCCATAGCACAAATACCTGCACCAAATGACACCACTACCTTGAATCAAGTGAAAACCACTTTGAGTATTGATGGCTATGTGACAACCAAAATTGCCAGTGTAGGTTCTGATGTAGAAATAATGGCACTAACAAGAGGCCATACAGGTTCTACTATAGTGACTGCTGACATAATCAAATATCCAAATATCGACCCTATTGACTTGATTACTTCTGTTACTTTACCTGGCTCAGGTGTTGTCATAGATACAGTAGTGATGACCCAAGCTGGAGTTCACGATAACGATAGTAACACTATGACTTGGGAGGGTATATACAGCATTCCAAGCAACTCTGTTGGAGGCGTATATGGGGCTAGAGTGATTGCTGAAGATGGAAATTTAGTGGCGACTGATGACCCTACTCAATTATCTGAAGTATTGCGTGGTGAATTTGAGAAAGTCCTTCAAGCAATTGATGATGCATGGGACTCTGCAAATCCTTGCTTAGAAATCAAAGGTGAATTCGATTCTTTGGAGAACATTGTAGAAGCGAACGGTAATTGGTCCACATTCGTTGCTGTGGCTACTGAAGGGCAGGGCTTTGGTGGAAGCCAGCAATTATGGGATTCGATGATTAATGCTGGACACAATCAATACAATATGTCGGCCGGCGCTGACTTCCTGACTGCTTTGATGGAGTTTTTCGATTCTGATGATGTAGGGGCTGGTATGTCATTTATCACAGGACTGTTGCTTTATGCAGGGGAATTTCCAATTCCTAGAACATTCGATGATTTTGGAGTCGCTGCAGATTATGGTAAAACCTTTGATGCAATAGAAAATTACACCCGATTTGAAGGGACTGGCGATTTTGAAGCCGCTTACAACGCATTAGTTGGCAGTAACGAATGGGTCGCTCTGAAGCAGGCTATGGATGATCTTGCAAATAGTACCAAAGAGGCTGAAGCGATTCAAACTATCCTTCATAATTTTGCCCTACTTACTGTTTCAGGACATCCAGATGCAATTATTGATGCATTAGAAGTTTGGATTACACCATTAATCAACGGAGACCTTGGCAATATGACACCAGTACAAGTTTTGATTGTTCGCTGGTTTGAAATGGCTGAAAAACTAGAGGAAACGGATATTGTAGATACAGATGGAGACGAGGTCCCTGACCAAATTATATGGGAATATGAGAAACTACTGGAAACTAGTGAAGGGCAGGCATGGACTGCTAACATGGAAGCCGGTTCCTCTTCATCTTATGTCAACGACGCTTTTGATAATTTCAACACCCTACCAGAAGATGTTCTCAACGATCTCGCTGATTCTTTCAAGGATCCTGTATGGGAAGCAACTGGACAAATCCTAGGTGAATTTGGACAATGGATGGATAACGCAACTTTTGGTGACAAACATTTGGATTGGGAACCTATTGAAGAGGAAGAAGGCGAAACATCAGAATCTGATTCTGTGGTTTTTGAAGAACTATATGATGTTAGAACTACTCTCTATAATTCACATATCCTTGATATTGGAATCGAATTAAGATATTGGGGGCCTGATAATGAAAGTGACTACCCAAGCCAATATTCGATGAATATGACCAATAATCACGGAGTTACAATAAACACTATTTTGGAACAAAGCAGTAATGACAGGTCAAGATACATAGGACGTTTGACTGCTGAATCTATTGACGAATCAATATGGACATTCACGCAACCTTTGGAAAATTTCAATGGAGATATGTCAAGAATGGAAGGCGCTAATCTCAGACTAGAAAACATGAGGCCTTCTATGTTGGAGGCAATGTCATACGAAGGTGCTGATGAGACTTTCATTGTCTCTGCATTGGGAGTTATTGTTGAACAAGAAGAAACAACTCTAGTTAGCGCACCGTATTCTTTGAGTGCCACTTCATACAATTATACCGGACCTGTAGAGAACGCTGAAGTTGATATTGCAATTCTACGAATTTCACCTCAACTTGCTGAAGATGCCATTGCACAATTTTCACCTGATGGAGATGTGGAAATTACCTCAATTGAAGGACAGATGAATGGGCCGTCGCAGGAGTTCTCTGGAAATTATACTGGTAATGACCTCGCAGGGGATGTTCGTGTGACTATCAGCCCATACAGTGGTCATGATGACGACCGAGAATACCCACAAGCATCCAGTTTGGAAAATGATATCGAAGTTGCTGGCTCAGGTTCATCATGGGACGCTTCTAACCAAATCGGATCTATGCCGCCCCCCCCCGGAGGTTTGGTAGATGTTACAACTTCTGGAACTACTGTGAATGGCCTTGAATTCAAAATTATGAAGCAAGTCCCACTTCCCGACACTTCCGGCTGTTCTAGAACCGAAGGGAATGCCCACAGCGGGAATCACGTTGACATCGGATGGGGATATGAGAACTTTAGAAACGATGAAGGTGAATTAGATAAACCGGAACTCAGCAATGTAGAAGTTGATTGGGGTGATGGAAATACCACCGAACGGCCAACGGGTTCAACTGATCAAGACGGCTGGTGGAGCCATGACTATTCTACTGGAGACGGTGTGGATGAATATACCATTGTCATCACTTACTCTGATGTTGATGGAAGGGAAGTTATTCATTCTCAAAACGTTACTGAAGACCAAGGATTCTGGCACGATGGAGAAGATGGAGAAGGATGGTTTGAAGGGCACTTCGAAAAAGGTGAATGCGAACTGAGAATGGAAACATCTGTAATGCCAAATGCTCTGATAATTAATGGGTTTTTCACTGATGGACCTATGGAAGTAATGGACGAACAAATCCTAACCACCAATCAAAGTGGAGGAGTTGGCATGACTGTCACTCCAACCTTACCTGGGGCATATCTTAGCATTGTACAAACCAAAAATGTTGGAGAAAATGGAATCACATACACTGGTATGGGAATGAATTTCGTTATGGTCACAGAAGCATCTCTTGCTTTTGGTGGTTTGACTCAAGAAACAACTTTGTCTGGAGTACCGGTCTACTCGGTGCAAACTGGGGCCAGTGGTTTGACCACAATCTCTGTTACTCCATCAGGAGTGAGTGAGAATAATTACAATGTCAGCCTGATGGTTATGCCTATGGAAATGAGTGATGTATTCCAAAGCATTGATGAGGATGATTGGGGAGAAGAAGAAGAGCATACACTCGAATTCCAACAAGGAGATACAACACGCTCACAAGAAGTAAGAATCAAGGCACCTATCTCTATGATAGCGGCAATGATATTGGAAGATGGTGAATTATTCCCTACCGCTATTAGTGTTGGTCTGATTCTTAATAATCCTGAAGAATTGAATATGACTGGGGCACTTGGACCTGGGCAAGTCACAAATATCGCTCTTAGAAATGATACAGCCTCACGAATTCTGGCTATGGCGGCCCCACGCAGTGGTTTCGACCCAGCCACTCTAGACTTATCATCCATGACTGAACTATTCTACAAGGAAGGAGTTAGAGAAGGAGTTGGATGGATTCCTGTGGAGCAGGACCTAGAAAAAATTTGTGAAAAATTTGATGGTTGGGGTGAGGAACGCTGGGAAAATGGCACTTACAGCAATGTAAGATTATCTCTGAGACAAGAAATGAAGTCCGAATTTGTTCCCAAACAATCTCCATGGCCTAGTTATGACCCAATCAATGCAGTACTAACCAACAATGATGACGGTTCTCTAGTCACACCAATTTCAGATTGGGTACAAGAAACTGATGGTCGTTACTACGCCAATTATGATCTAGATGGGGGGATAAATTACCTTCTCAACTCCACTACAGATTATGGTGGAATGTTTGAATTTGACATATCTTATGAAGAAGGTTGGCTAAATGTAGAACGGCACAATGATGATACAGTGTGCTCAGGAGATAATGAAGAAATGTCTGACGATGAGATTTTTGACCTGTTTGATGAATTCTTAAGTGATTTCAGTTCTGTTGCATGGGGACAAGGATCAAGTGCAGATTTACGGCTTCCAATTCTTTCATCTCCCGGTGATGATTACACCGTATTAGCCATGGTTCAGATAGGTGAAGGCGAGAATGCAACAATGGTATCAGCATGGGGTTCAGAAATCTCAGTACCAAATCCAGAACCGCCTCAAATGCAGAACCTCACTCTCTCTTTCAGTCCTGCAAATCCACTACCCAATGACATTGTACAAGTTACTGCTACCGATGAAGGGGGGCAGCCTGTTGAGGGTTTATCTTTCACTGTTGTAAAAGATAACCAAACCCTAGTGGCTTTGATATCAAATGATTATGGGCAAGTAGAATTTGTAATTCCTGAAGGTATTATTATTGTAAGGGCTTCAGGAAGCAATTACTACCCTGCTGAACTGACCATTAATGTCACTGATAATGGAACCACTATTCCTTCTGACAATGATGGAGATGGTGTTGATGACAGCGTGGATGAATGCTCAAACACACCGGCTGGCACTACAGTTGATGATTTGGGTTGCCCTATTGTAATTATACCACCTTCAGATACAGATGGAGATGGTGTTGATGACAGCGTGGATCAATGCCCAAACACACCGCCTGGCACTACAGTTAATTCAGTTGGGTGTGAATTAACCACTCCGATTCTCGATGCAGATGGAGATGGCGTTAGTGACGCTATGGACACATGCCCAAACACACCGGCTGGCACTACAGTTGATTTCATCGGTTGTGCAATCAGTGATGGAACTGATAATACTAATAATACTGATAATACAGATAATACTGGCAGTACCGGTTCGAGTGACCCGATCATAAGCACCACTGTAATTATGGCAATTATCACAGGTCTGATATTAGCATCAATAGGTGTTGCCACAATGATTCTCTTCAGAAGGAGACAAAGTGATGAATTGGGCTATGAAGAACCAAGAACGGTATCTGATGATGTGATGTTTGATTCTCCGGAACAACCTCCTCCTAGTATCAAAGGAGAAATGAGGGATGGGTATGAGGTCATAGAATATCCACAAGGCACAGATGCATGGTGGTGGCGAGACCCTGAGACTGGCCACTGGATGGAATGGACTTAAATCCAAATATCATTTATTACCTAACTGAGGTAGCAAAATGGTGGCAGTCAATCTACGCCATATTTTAGTAGCGATTATGTTTGCTTGCTCTGGAATGTTGTTTTTCTTCCCTGTAGAACCAACAATGAATACTGATGTACTATTTGATGACCCTGTAAAGGAGCGAATAGAAAATGAACGAGTGGAGGTTGATCATTCATCAGAACTTATACTATTATTCCGGCATGATGATGGAAAGGAATTAACCAACAATTTGAGCCGTGTCCAAAGTTTGATTCAACTCGAAATAGAAGTAATGGATGGTTCCAACTCAAACACTTCTTTTGATTCTGAAGATGTTAGATTAAATAGAATTGAAACGCCATTAATGAGATGGTCAGATGCTTTTGCTTCACGAAACCGCTCACTGGAAAATGCATCGAGGTGGGTTGACGTACTACAACCAACCATTGAGGATGGGTGGTGTGGAGAAAATGCCACTGATGAAGAGAAAACGGCTTTTGAAGCAAGTATGTTGATGTTGCCTCAAGACTCAAATTATGGGGTGGCATGCCCTTCATTCTCTGGCGCATCTGTAAATCAACCCCCTGCTGCAAATGAATTGCTGTGGTTAATTTGGTTAGAAAGCGATAACAAAGAGACTGATTGGGGAGAGTTGTCAATTTGGGCGGATAAGATAAGTGAGGAAACCGAATTTGAAGTGACACCGGTTGGAATGAACATGTTATTCCAAAAATCAAAGGAAATGGCTGAAAATGATTTTCAAGTAATCCTCCCAATGACACTAATATTGCTATCGTTAATTCTTTTCTTTTGGATGAGAGATTTTCTTCTTACTGCCGTTACTCTTGGAGGAGTGGCATTAGTCATATGCTCTGAAATTGGATTTCTGTCATTAATTGGATTTGATTTTTCAATCCTTGATGGGATTGCTATTCCTATTATTATGGGAGTAGCGGTTGATGGGGCATTTTGGTATTGTAAATCATCACGAAATAAAGAAGAGGTGCGCAGTATGCTATTTATTGCCATGGTTACAACCATTGCGGCAGTATCATTAGCAATTTTCTCTCCTATTCGTGCAAATAGATCCATTGCCTTAGTAATGGCGATTGGCATATTCCTTGATTGGTTGGTAACTCGTTTTTTACTTGAAGAATTTTATCTCAGTAGACGCTCTTCCAATAATCCAATCTCTACGAAATCTCTAAAAATCCACCCTTCACTTTCTTGGTGTTGGCCTGTCTCTCTCTTGATGTTAGCATCTATTGCGGTAATTGCCCCTGGTGGGGTTGAAGTATTTGATATTCAACAACTCCTTCCCGAAGATGATCCTGGATACAAAGAAATGGAAGAATTACAATCAAAGTATATGCTAGCAACAAGTACTACTGCTTGGATTGTTGTTGATGTAGAAGGCGATTCAACTGAGGATTTGCAACAGGTTAGAGACCTTCAACAACAATTAGGTCGGCACCCGAGTGTAATCTCGTTTGACACGGGTCTAATCAAGACTCCAATGATCATGGGAATACCTGATGGTGGAGGAGCAGAAACAACCATTGATCAAGTATCTGAGATGAGCCCTGGAACGATTATGCTTGACGATGCAAGACTACAAAGAAATGGTGTTACAACCGGAATTTCAATTGCAGTATTAATTGATGTACAGAATACAGATGCTGGCTTAATCTTCGCCGATGATGTTGCAGAACTGCTGAATCAAATGGGAATTCAAGGAGATATTGGTGGCGATTTGCCAACAGGTGGGGGGCTCGCACGTACCTTTGAAGAAAATAGGGTGAGCCAGATATTATTTGCTGGATTAGCAATTTTCGTAGCATCCGTCTTTGTAACAAGAACACCCTCAAGAGCTGCACGTATAGCAATTGGAACGATTGCAATAGGTCTCGCAGTCGATGGGTTGGCTAACTTGTTTGGCGGGAGAAGTATCAACACGGCCCCTACTGTCCTTTTAGGAATGGGATTTGCCGCTGATTATCTATCACATGCTAGTGCTGAACATCTACCGACAAAAAATGATACTGCGGCCAGATGGGGTGCTGGAATTACTTCAATTTCAATCTTCTTTTTGCTTGGATTTGCTACTTGGCCTCTTGCAAAAAATTCAGGGAAATTATTGAGTATCAGTGTATTGATATCCATTATTTTAGCAACCTTCCTTTCCATGACTCATGTTTTGAAAATCGAACATGGTGAAGAAGAATGATTAACACTGTGAATCATATATTATTTTCAATTTGTTCACCAAACTCCAAAAGTAGTCGCGAATCAAGACCTAATAGGGACTATGAGATTAGGAGACTTATCATTGGCCGCGAAATCACTCGCTGAATAAAAGTGAGAACACGGGTTAATATCCTCAAGCAGGGACCCAACCCTCATGCACGAAAGCATCAATGTCCTTGGCACCGAACTTGCACCTTGCTCAATGGACCCCCTCACAGGTTGGCATCGTGATGGTTGTTGTAACACCGACAAGACTGACCGAGGACTACATGTTGTTTGCTGTATTTTAACCGAAGAATTCCTTGAATTCGCCCGCTCAAAGGGTAATGATTTGATCACCCCAGCCCCACAATCCAACTTTCCTGGGCTTGTTCCCGGAGACCGTTGGTGTGTGTGTGCCCAAACATGGATGGATGCAGCCGAAGAAGGTGTGGCGTGCCCAGTGAGCCTCGAAAGCACCCATGAAGAGGCATTAGCAATAATTCCTCTCGACCTATTGGAAGCACATGGTGAATGACAAAAAAAGGCTGAAAACGCTCAGAATTGCCAAAACGGATTACTAGGTAGAATCAATAGAATTTGAATAATAGAAATCCTCCCAATAATGTTTTTTTCAAAAAAGTGCGGGAAATCAATTTTTGAGGCCTAAAATAACTAGCAATGACAGAATCTATCCACCCAAACTCTCTTTGATGAGATGGCATATTCACAACCATGAGGATGAGAGCCGTACTGCTGTCATTTCTGATGCTGGCCACGATTCCTAATCTAATGATTAATCCAGCAACTGCTGGACAAGTTACTAATTTTGGGATGGCTGGTCAACCGTCTTCAGTGAACCTCACATTCTCCTCGGCTGGTTACAATATCAGCAGCAATTTCACTTTGGGCGCCAATGAAGTTGTTAGTTGGGCTGAATTAGATGTGAAGGGTTTGCCAGATAATCTTGGCAACAGCCCAAACACAATTTCCATTGATGTTGGAGATGACCAAGATTTGGAATGGGCCTTTGGGGGCCCAGGCAATGGATCATTTGGTCATTTGAATGAACTTTCAAATGGTTGGACTGGAGCTGGAGTTAACACCTCAACAGGATATAACACAAGTTATTCTCTACGCTTACCACTCAACGCTACGGTAAATTCCGCCACTGTCAATTTCTCAACCCTTAGTGAACTCACACTGTCAGGAAACAATATGCGCGACGCCTACATGCACAAACCAAATCCGACCTGGGGCAATGCAACCTACAAGGATTGCAATTATGGAAATTCAACGATAACTGTAGTTGGAAAAACTGAGTGGTCAAACTGGCATATTTATCGCAGTTTATACTGGTTTGACCTAACCCAACTTCCTTCTGTCACGGTACTAGACGCAAATCTCTCGTACTGGGTTGATGATGTTTCTAATAATGCAAATACAGGACAAGCAGTTACCGCACAACACACCTACACTGTTCGGCCACTTCTAAAGGACTGGCTTGAAGGATTGGATCACAATGTTCAGGTCACCCAAGGACCGGGGGTCACGTGGAACAAGGCAATTGACAATTTGACTGGAACTGATTACTCGTGGAGTTCGGCTGGTGCCTCAAGCAACCTTGACCGCGGAGCGACTGTTGCAAGTATTACTGAAAGTCCAGCCAACCTTGAGCAAACATGGATGGAATTCAATTCTCAAAGCCTAACCAACCTCGTTCAGAGTTGGGTAAATGGCAGCGTTACTAATCAAGGCATTCTTTTTCTGGGAGATGAAAATACCAACAAACCAGACGCTTCAATGCTCAAAATTATGTCCCGCGATAATTCAACACATGGTCCAAAATTAGTAATCCTGTTTGAAGGAACTAATGATGTCACGGCTGGATTTGATGTTGGCAACGACAATAGTTGGGAGTGGAGTCATGCAGGAAATCTCAGCAACGCAACGACAATACCTGATTTTTCCTCTACTCTAAATTCATTATTAGCAAATGCAAACCCAACTTTCACGGATGATTACGGCAACGAATTTGTCGACATCCCGCTAAATGTCAGCGGCAACGCAACATTAATTCTAAACGAAATTGACATCCGTTACGATTGGCAGCCAACCGTAAATATTTCTCCACACGGTGATTTGGTTAGTGAAATAAACCAGCATCTTTCAAATCTCACACCAGACGCGACCGGAAATGTCAGCATCACAATCAATGTCAGTTCTGGCTCCGCAGGGATTGTTGAATTATCTAATTTAATGATTAGTACAGGGGACCGCCCACCATCAATCAATACAATCACATTACCCGCTGAAACACTCGTGCCAAACGGTGTATCTCACCAATTTTCAGTGCAGGTTACCTCGTACCAAGAATTGGCTAACTTGTCATGGGTAGCCCTCACACCACAACTGCAAAATGTAGCACTGCGACCCACTTTATTGTACTCCCTCTCTAACTCTAGTGCCTGGGTAAATGACCCGGGAGGTTATGTTGAAAACTTATCCGGACAGTGGCAATCTCTTAACGCAGACACCGGTCTTATTCAATGGGATTTACAAGTTGATTGGGCTTGGCCGCCTGAGAAAGATATTGTTTGGGAGGCTCAGGCAGGGACTGTTGATTCTAATCACACTGAACGCCTCACAACTAGTACCACAGACCATGAAAGAATGATGGAAATTACTAGTTTCCATGTTATTGATGATACAAATCCAACCGATGGTAGCCCTGAAATTTTTGATAATGAATGGGTTGGGGGTGGAGATTTATTGAGCATTTCAGGCGATGTCAGATTCCTAAATGAGGGGAGTTATCCATTACCACAAGATGTGCAAATTGAATTAATCAATATCACTGGTAATGGAACGGTTGATGGCACTGGCGCATTCTCAATCAGCAGTCAGGCGCCAGGCGAAAATCGCTATGGCGGATTTACCATTGAAGCGGAAATCACAGGACCACTTGATGCGACGCCAGAGGGAACAAGTATCCTCACATTCAGGTTAGATAATACAATGCCTGGAATGGTGCTTAATGCCCCAATTCTTTCAAGGATGATTCCTAGTAATGACCAATTATTCAACGTTTCAATCGCTGAATCCACTGATGCAAGCGGCATTGCTGAAGGAACTCTTCAATTACGCTGGTGGGTTGAATCTCTTCATGATGATAATCAGAATGGAATTCCGGATGTAGACGAGTATCGGGCTAGACCACTAGTACGACAAGGAACTTCCGAACATTTCCACGCCACTTACGAAGACCTTCAAAACGTGCAGGGTGAACAAGTCTCACTCTTTGTTGAAGGCAAAGATAATGCAGGAAATCTGCTAAATGGTGGAGGAGCAGGATTTGACAATGACTTGCATCAGTACATATCTTTAGTTCCCGAACCAACAACCTTGACATCTGCGACTCTTGAATTCCCTGCAGGGAATGTGATTGTGCCAGCCTACGCGGGCTGGCTTAATGTCACACTTAACGATGTAAATGGTGGTGAAGACCTTGAAAGCGTCGTCATTGATATGGGTCAAGGTACATCGTTCACCTGGCAAAAAGGTGAACCGGTTTCATCAAATAATAATGCCGCGTTAATTGACGAATTCTCATTCGAAAGCGCTGGCGATGTTGTTTATGTGAATCTCTCATTTGTATTGACTTCACACTTCAATCCAACGACACCACAAGATGAATTTTTGCTTCACATTACGGATTCTTCAGGATTGGGAATAATTCCCACCGGCATCGAATGGCAATATAATTCAGATATAATGATTGAAGATTTCATGGTTTTCCTAGCCGATACTCATTCACAAAACCCTCTTGTCGACAACGCATACGTGAAATTAGAAGAAGACTTATTGATTGTTGGGAGAGTAAGATATGCCGTTATTGACCTACCACCTATTGAACAATATTATCAAGTTAGAATTGAAGTTCCGCTTGATTTACCTCTCTTAGTCAACTCAGATATGGATGGCATCTTCATTGGTGAAATGAATGCCCATGGTAGTGGAATATACCGAGCCACCTTAGAGGTAACTGTTGGCCCAGGAATGGTCATTCAATCGGATTCGTCAATCAGATTACAAGTTGATGACCAAGCGCCATTAATTGTCGGTTCCCAACCAAGTTTTATCGCCGCAAATTCGACCCAAGTTGTTTTTCAACTTGACATTCAAGAGGAAGACTCTGGGATTTCAACTTGGCAAGAAGTACAAGACCCTGACACAATTTACCCGTGTATAGATTGGCAATTCTGGAATCAAGACCTAGTTGACCCAAATTTGAATTGGTCTGGTTTGGGCCCAGACGGGATCCGGGTGTTTTATGGAGGCTGTCCACATTATAGGTCATCTGAGGTGACTTCGGATGATGAAATTCCAGTAACTTGCCAAGTTAGGCATGGATTCGAAATTGTTGGCTCCGAAATCCACGGAATTGCCGAGATGCAAGCCACTGGTGTTGTGTCGCGCCATCTTGTCAATCTTAGTTCAGCCCCTCTGCAAGAAGGGGATTCACTCGACTGCTGGCTGACATTGAGTGACCAGGCAGGAAATCACTTGGCTGGGCTTGGTTCATCACAAAACTGGCCAATCAGTTTCCCGGTTATTGAATTGAGGCCAGACCTTCACTCTAGCGATATTTCCTTATTTCCTGAAACACCTATCTACGGCAAAGAAGCCCTAGTGAACATAACCATAGTCAACCTCGGCAATTACACCTATCAACCATTTTTTGTTTCTCTTGAAACCTTAATTCAGCACCAAGGCGAACTACAGGTCTCTGAAATTAGTGTACAAGAAATAAGATTCTTAGAAGGTGAAACAACCACAATTATTTCATTTAGTTGGACCCCAGAATGGCACGGTCAACTTGATTTAATTGTCACACTTGACACAACGAATTTGATTACCGAACGTAACGAAAGCAATACCCAAAATTGGACCGTTTCTGTAGAAAAAACCTCAGCAGAGAAAGGCTTCTTCATTTCTCAATCTATGCTTGCTTTTGGTGGACTTAGTATCATAATTTTCTTCTCGGTAGCAATGTTCCTTGCTATGAGAGCAAAACGTGAAGAGGATACTGAAGGTGAATGGGAAGATGTCACCTATGATGGCGCCCCGGACCAGCAATTGAAGGGAAAATATGAGGATGATGGGCACGAATATCTCCAATGGCCAAAGGGAAGTGAAGATTGGTGGTATCGCAATAATTCCGATTCTCAATGGGCTCCTTGGGAAAAAGACTGAATTTTCAACAAATAAATTGAGGTAGATGAATATGGCCAAGCAAGAGCCCACAAACCGATTGTCAGAATGTACCTCACCTTACCTTCTCCAACATGCATCAAATCCGGTTGCATGGCAACCTTGGGACGATACATCAATTGAATTGGCTCGTAAATTGGATCGGCCTCTGCTGGTCTCAATCGGCTATGCAGCATGCCACTGGTGTCATGTGATGGAGCATGAATCATTTGATGATGAGCAAACTGCCGCATTGATGAATGAAAAATTAGTTTGCATCAAGGTCGATAGGGAGGAGCGACCTGATGTTGATGCACTTTACATGGCTGCTTGCCAAGTGATGACTGGACAAGGCGGATGGCCTCTCAATGCCTTTCTCGACCCACATACTCTGAAACCATTCTTTGCTGGTACTTACTTCCCACCTAAGCAAGGCTACGGAAGACCGTCGTGGCCTCAGTTAGTTATCGCCATGAGTGATGCTTGGAGTGGGCAACGAGAGGATTTGGTCAATAACTCTGATATGATAATCGAGCACATCAATAAAATGGCAGCAAACTCAAGTGGTGATGAAGTTGACTTACAAGAACTAATTGAGGTTGTGACCGAGGGGTCAATACAACATTCGTTGAAATTATTTGACCCACAAAATGGCGGCTTTGGTGGCGCCCCCAAGTTCCCTCACCCGATGGAACTTGAGGCTTTACTGAGATATGGCTCGGATGAATCTAGCAAAGCCGTTGAAGTATCACTACGTTATATGGCCAGTAGAGGCCTATTTGACCACCTTGGTGGCGGTTGGCACCGATACTGTGTTGACGACGCTTGGGCAGTGCCACACTTCGAGAAAATGCTGTATGATAATGCACTGCTCTTACCCATCCACAGCCGCGCATTACGAGATGGAGTAGGAGACAAATTAGTTCATCAAAGGGCTATCCAATTAACTCTTGAATGGCTAAAACGAGAGATGCTCGACCCTAACGGTGGGGTTTGGTCAACTCTAGATGCCGACTCAGATGACGGTACTGGGCACAAAGAGGAAGGCGTATTCTATGTCTGGACTCCAGAACAGATTGAATCTGCCTTAGGGGTGCAAGATGGGGAACTCGCTTGCTCCCGCTGGACAATTACGAAATCAGGGAACTTTGAGAATAGTGGAAGCAGCGTATTAGCACTTTCAGATGTTGAGAAACTTAGTGCAGAGAAAGAGGAAAAAATACGTCTTACTTTACTAGAAAAACGCGCAGAACGCGCTCGACCAGGAACAGATGACAAGGTTTTGACAACTTGGAACGGCATGTTGCTTGTCGCACTTAGCGAACTTGAAGGCGATTTAGCCAGTGAAATCGGTGAACATGTCACCCAAGGTCTCCTTGAACGCTCGACCAATGAAGATGGGGCTGTCTTACGAACTTGGCGCGGTGAAATTGATGGAGGGCCCGGTTTTTTGGATGACTATGCATGGGCCGCACTCGGCTTGTTAAATTGGGGAATCGCAACTGATAACAAAACCTGTATCAAAAGAGCGCTATCAATAACCAAGCGATTGTTGAAAGAATTCTCTGATGTAGATGGCGGGTTCTGGCTATCAACCTCCAATCATGGTGATTTACCAATTCGCCAACGCTGTGAAACTGACTCTGCTGTCCCAGGTTCAACTTCTATTGTTGTACGTCTTATCTCAAACCTGCTTGGGATATGGCCCGCCCACGAAGAAGCTGACTCGTGGCGCACCTATGCCTTGGATTCTATCTCTAAAGTTAGCGAAGGACTCAAACAGCGCGGCCCAGCATATTGGTCTCTTCTCAATGCTTCACAAGACCTGCTTAGACCATGGGCGGTGTGGCATATTCATCACGACGGTACTGAACCAGAGGAATTGAATCAACTACGCAGGACTGCAAGTGACTGTCAACTTGTCATTTCAACACAGAGTTCTAGTGATGGCAAAGACAGAGGAGATGCACCATGGATGGCCTGGCTATGTGAAGGTATGTCCTGTAAACCCCCAATCACCGAATCTTCTGATTTATCCTGGTAATTCATTCATAATGTGATATGACCAATCATCATTTCACTTTCAGTTATGTGACCGAACTCGTCAAGAACCTCCGCCGTGTGAATCAGGTTAGATGCAGCAATTCTACGCGGTTGTGCTAGCAGCGGGCTCTAGTGAGCGCCTAGGTCAACCAAAACCAATGCTACCTGTCAAACTAGGACACCGTGAAATCCCCCTTGTGAAGTGGATTGTTGAGCGATTAGAACTAGGTGGAATCACACCAATCGTAGTCACCAATCAAGAATTACTGATTGATGTCACCTTTGCAATTCCGGGGCGAACTGTAGTGCTGAATCCAGCCCCCGAAAAAGGTAGGACTGGTACAATCCAGTGCGGCCTTGCAAGCATCGTATCGAATATCAAGAGCAAGAGGGGGATGCAAGTATTGATAGCACCAGTTGACCGACCTGGATTCTCCAATTCAACCCTTGATATTCTGCGCCACACTGAACACTGTGCTTGCCCTGCTAAGGATGGACGCGGTGCTCATCCAGTTATAATCACCGAAAAAGAAGTTGAGAAAATCTTGCAGTCCACACCTGAAACACCACTTCGTGAAATTATTGCACCAATGAAAATCAACGTGGGTGATAAATTTCTTCATCTAAATGTTGATACTCCAGATGATTTAGAACAATTACAACAAGCAGCAGATGAATTGTAATCCAATTCTTACGCACGTAGAGAACGAATTAACCGAAGGCCACGTCTAAGACCATCATCACTGAGAATCCAATCATCACACCCATGGTAGCAATATCCCCATTGCCGCCGCGATGGGCTTCCGGAATCAGTTCCTCAGCGACTACGAATATCATCGCGCCGGCTGCAAATGCAAGGGCATATGGTAGGATTGGAGCCGCTGCAATAACCAATGCCGCACCCAAAACTGCAGCAATCGGCTCAACCGTAGCAGATAATTGTCCCCAAACGAAACTCTG
>Ga0209501_10001508_pt1 | contig 25624 bp, 20 predicted proteins | sample ArcticOcean_MG_C_4_FD_187434 | JGI IMG/M metagenome (GOLD analysis project Ga0209501, IMG submission 187434) | Marine microbial communities from western Arctic Ocean - ArcticOcean_MG_CB4_134 (SPAdes) (version 2) | ecosystem: Environmental > Aquatic > Marine > Oceanic | place: Arctic Ocean...
CAATCCATCAAGTCGAACGCCCGCGGCTTCCGCAACTTTGCGAACTACCGCACCCGCATCCTGTTCTTCTGTGGAAAACTGAAACTCAAACCGTGCTGAAAACACCCATTAAAATCGGTGAAGAACCACAATTCGCAACCTCTGCGGTGCATTACATCGCAGAGAGTTTGTTCTTCCCCTCTTCTATCTGCAGACAAGACAGCCATCTGCAAACAAGACAGCGCACCGTTCACGCATCATAAGCAATTATTGCAGCGCACAACGTAAGCCAGGAACATCAAAACCAAATCGTGGCGAGACCGTACGCCATCGATAGGGGCGAATTCGGCAGGATATTAGAGGAAAGCGGCCAACGTGTCAGCAGGAACCTCAACCCGGGGCGCGGGTTGATTTTGTCGTGCTCGGACTCCGCCCCGATCCGCCGTCTCTGTTGCGACCCGGAACGTCGCAACCGCCGTTCTTTATAGGGGTTACACTCCCGCTTGCTGAAACCCCCGTCGCCCGTCCTCCCCGCGAGTGACGGCACCTGCTACAATCGCCGCTCATCGCTACGGAACGACGATCCAATTGCTGGTGCAATCGCGATTAAGGAATAAGTCATTGACCGATCCACAACTACACGACTGCCGATTCCTGCGAGCGGCGCGGCGCGAACCGACCGACACCACACCGATCTGGATTATGCGTCAGGCGGGACGGTATCTGCCGGAATACATGGCCGTTCGCAGCAAGGTCACCTTTCTGGAGTTATGCAAAACGCCGGAATTGGCCGCTGAAGTCACGCTTTCTGCACAACGCGTGTTGGGCGTCGATGCGGCGATTCTGTTCGCCGATCTGTTGCCCATTCTGGAGCCAATGGGACTCGAACTGGAGTATCGTCCCGGTCCGGCCATTCTGAATCCGATTCGCGAAGCGGCAGACGTTGATCGCGTGACGGAATTGGAGGAGTTGGGCGAACTCGATTTCGTGTTCGAGGCGGTCCGTTTGATTCGCCGCGACCTGCCGAGGAACATTCCGCTGCTGGGATTTGCCGGCTGCCCGTTTACGTTGGCCTCGTACGCCATCGAAGGGGGTGGGTCGAGAAACTACATCCACACCAAGAAGTTAATGTACAACGACAGCGGCGCGTGGAACGCGTTGATGGGCAAGCTGACCGCGAGCTTGATCAAGTATCTCAAAGCCCAGATCGAAGCCGGCTGTCAGGCTGTGCAGATTTTCGACAGTTGGGCCGGCTGCCTGTCGCCATCGGATTACCGCCAATACGTGTTGCCGCATACGAAGGCAATTGTCGATGCCATGCCGACGGACACGCCGGTCATCAACTTCCTGACCGGTAACCCGGCACTGCTGCCGCTACTGCGCGAATCGGGTGGTAATGTCTTCGGGTTGGACTGGCGCGTCGATTTGAAAGACGCCTGGGCGACCGTGGGGCACGATGTCGCCGTGCAGGGTAACCTCGACCCGATCTCGCTGTTTGCCAATTTGGACACATTGAGGAGCCGCGCGAAAGCGGTGCTCGATGCCGCCGAAGGACGGCCGGGTCACATTTTCAACCTAGGACACGGCGTAACGCCCGAGATGGATCCGAACAACGTTAAAGCGTTGGTAGAAATGGTTCACGAAATGGGACAGCGCTAACCCGCATCCCGGTTCATCCCGCATCCACAAAGCCCACGGGTCGCGTCCCGTGGGGTCAAACTTTTATGGGTACAAATTCTCCAACACGCGTCGCCGTCATCGGCGGTGGCATCAGTGGACTGGCGGCCGCATATCGCTGCGTCGAGTTGGCCGACGAGTCGCAGCAGCCGTTGCAAATGACGATGTTCGAGGCGGGAGATCGCGTGGGTGGCGTTTTCGGCACGTCCCACATCGACGACTATCTCGTCGAGCGCGGCGCCGACATGTTCATTACAAACAAGCCGTGGGCGCTCGATTTGTGCCGGCGACTTGGGGTGGACGATCAACTCATTCCCACGGACGAAACGTTCCGGCGATCGCTCGTTTTGCGAAACGGCCGCCCGGTGCCGGTACCCGAGGGGTTCATGTTGCTCTCGCCGGCGAAGGTCTGGCCGATACTCTCATCGTCCCTCTTCAGCCCGTGGGGTAAACTGCGGATGGGGCTGGAATACATCATTCCCCGCCGCGCAGATAACGGCGATGAAAGTCTCGCATCGTTCGTCCGCCGCAGGTTTGGCAGGGAAGCGCTTGACCGGCTCGTTCAGCCGCTGGTGGGGGGGATTTACACATCCGATCCCGAGAAGTTGAGCCTGCGGGCGACGATGCCGAGATTCCTCGAAATGGAGAAGACGCATCGCAGTTTGATCCGCGCCTCGAAACGTCAGGCGTCCAAACAAGCGGCAGCCGAACAGCAGGGAAGCGGCGCGCGATACGGCCTGTTCGTCGCGCCCAAAGGCGGCATGACCGTCATCCTCGACGAACTCGAACGGCGAGTGAAAGAACGTGCGGAGATTCGGCTCGACACAAACATCCGCCGCATCGATCCCGTTGAGACGGGCGGATGGTCGCTGACACTCGACGACGGCAGCAACGAGCAATTCGACCGTGTCGTTATCGCGATTCGATCACATCAGGTGGCCGAACTGATCGGAGGATTCGACAATCAACTTGCTGAGTGCTTGCGGAAGATTCCCTACGCTTCCAGCGCAATTGTTGTCAGCGGCCATCGACTGGCCGACATTTCCAACCCGCTCGATGCGTTCGGATTGGTCATCCCGCATGCGGAGAAACGGAAGATACTGGCGGTGTCGTATGCCAGCCGCAAATTGGCAGGACGCGCTCCCGACGGACACGTATTGCTGCGAACGTTCGTCGGCGGAGCAATGCAGCCGGAACTGTTGGAACAAAGCGACGAAGAAATCTTGCGGATGGTTCGCGACGAGTTGAACGACATTCTGGGCGTCGGCGGCGATCCCGATTTTTCCGTCGTCGTTCGCTACCAAAACGCGATGCCGCAATATCACGTCGGCCATCTCGAATTGGTCGAACAGATTGAGAGTCGCACGGAAACTCACCTAGGGTTAGCGTTGGCGGGCAATGCCTATCGCGGCGTGGGAATTCCCGACTGCATTCACAGCGGCGAACAAGCCGCCGAACGCGTTTGGGCGGCAGATTTCGAGGCGACACATCAAAAGTGAAGCCAACGCCCACGGGCTGCGTCCCGTGGGAACCCAACGACAGACAGCGCAAAAAATCGCCGGCGCTACTGCCGTGCGGGGAGTTCTTCCGTTGCATGCTGCAACAGCGGCGTACGCTGATTGTTCACGGGGTCTTGGATCAGCCCGACGTCAATGAGAATTGCATAGGTGAACAACGTAAGCAGCGCGTAGGTGATAACGTTCGGCACGAGTTTCTTGCCGGAATATTTCAACGCGCTGCCGGCCGCCTTGTTCAACCTCAAGCGGATGCCGGTCCATTCGACGCTGTACACCTCGTCCAGCAACAGGTGTGAAAAGAAGCCCAAGGCCACTCCGCCGGCCATCAGCAATTTGACGTAGATCGAATCATGCTTGTAGCCGAGGTACGCGACTTCAGCCGCAATCAACAGTGCGGGAATGCTGTGGAACATGCCGCGATGCACAGAGACTTTGGCGAGCAGCATCGAACCGCCGTAACGGATGAGGGCGTAAGTCAACACGCCGAGCAGAACGGCCGTTTCCGTGTCACCCGCCCAACCGATCAAATGCCGCATCATCACCAACGGCACCATCGCCGCGAACAGCGAAGAGACTTCGCGCACCGGTTTTCCGGTTTGCGAATCGAGGTCGGGCAGCATGCCGGCCACCCATGTGAGTATGCCGGCCAACGCACCTTGCACCGGCGAAAACCCGAAGACCAACACCGAGCCTACGCCATAGAAGACGCCCAACACGCCGCTAACGCTGATGTGTTCACGATACCCGGCCATACGCGCGTCCTTCCTTGAACGGCTTGTCGGCGAGAAAACTGCAGAGAATCAAATCAAGGCGGAAAGATAACAGAACAGCCCGATAGACGGCAATGTGCATTCCTGCCCGGTCAGAAGATTCGTAGTGACCCGATTCATTGCCCCTTTTCTTAAACGAACAAGGGGATCGCTCCTTGAAGCAATCGAACCGCATGAATGCGGTCACTACGAACCGCCCCTCTGACAATCCGAGCCACCTCTCAATTCTTCAGCAGTCCGAGGACTTCGTCCTTCAGGCTGGAATTCACCGAGAGACCGTTGCCGCCGTCGATGGTGGTGTTGCCGGCCCAATCGACGAACTCCCCGCCCGCCTCTTGCACAATCGGTATCAGCGCGGCGATGTCCCAGGCGTTCATTTCGGGATCGACCATCACGTCGGCCCGACCGGTGGCGACGAGAATGTGGCCGTAGCAATCGCTCCAGCCGCGCACCAACTGTGCGGCATCACACAAGCGGTCGAATGCCGCGCGGTTGCCGGTGGTGTCCCAACCGGTGATGGTCGTCGTGCAGAACAGGGCGTCGGCCATTTGAGCAACATCGGTCACCTTCGCACGACGCGGCTCGTTTTCTCCCGTCTGCCACCAGGTTCCCTGTCCCGTCGCCGCATAGACGACTTCGTTCAATGCGGGAAATCGGCAAACGCCAGCGACCATCTCTCCGTCGTACTCCAGGCCAATCAACGTGCCGAACAACGGCACACCGTGCACGAACGACTTCGTACCATCGACGGGGTCGAGAATCCAGCGATAACCGTTGGTCGTCGGCTTGTCGTCGCACTCTTCGCCCAGCACGCCATCGTCGGGGAAAGTCTCGTCGATCAATTGACGAATCAATTCTTCCGCACCGCGATCGGCCGCAGTCACGGGTGACTCGTCACTCTTCAAATCGACTTGGAGGTCGTCCCGTTGATAGTAGGTAAGGATCAACTCGCCGGCGCGGCGAGCCGCTTCGACGGCAAAGTCGAGGCGTTGCGAAAGATCGGGGATGGATGAATTCATGTTGTGGTTTGGACTCGTTATGAAATGGATGCGACGTAAAAACGGTCAGCGCATCGAAGCCTGACGCGCAAGCGAAGGATGATTCCAAGGCGATGCCAGCAAGCTCCTTCGCTTGCGCTTCAGGCTTCAATGGCCGGATTGGTTATTTCTTGGTCTGCTCATTGTGAATCTTCAAGGCGGAACAACCGTTCGCCCGCTTTGCGAACTAGCAGGATTCCTTCGTCTTCGCGATCGGCGAAACTCTCAATGTCGATGTCGGCGGGGTTTCGATATCCGAGATTGATGCGCTCGCACGTTTCTTGCGAGAGACCCGACGCCAATGTGACTTGAATTCGTGGGTGTTCCACGCCGTCTTCAAATGTTCCCGTCCCGCGAACGTGTGTGGAATGTGCGAGCACGCCCCACGGAATGTCGCGGAAGCGGTCCCACTGTTTCGTGAAATATTCACAAACATGATATCCGACTTGTTCTATCTGCTTGCCGTGCGTCAGTGATATCTCTGTCAGATGCGGCGCGTAAATAATCAATTCGCCGCCGTCGGCTACCACCGGTTCCAGCTTGTACATACATTTGCCGGCCACCCACAACTCATCATACATGGGCGGCGCACAGGAGAGAATCTGTCGAAACGGCCGGGGACAACGTTCGATGTGGACGCGGGCGGACAAATCGGCCGCCTGATCCCAAGCGTCTTCCGGTGTGCCATAGAACATGCCGTAGAGTTCGGCCTGCGCGTTGACGACGAATGTCAGGCATCTCTTTTCGTTGGGAATCATCGATGCTGCCTGATTGACAACCTCGCGCACCGGGGTTTGTTTCACGCCGATGATGCCCACGTTGGTAATGAGGGCACCGAGCCAGTGGAAGAAATTGAGTAGCTGCGGCCCGGAAATTCCCGGGAAGAAATACTTGTTGCCGCCGGAGAAACCCACGACCTCGTGTGGAAAGACCGGCCCCAGCACCAGCAGCACGTCGTAATCCTGAATGCGGGAATTGATTTCAATCGGAACTTCGAGCGACAACAGGCCGCTGGAAACTTCTTCCGTATCCTGTTTGGTCAACGTGCCGATGCGGGTTAGTTCTTCGGGCCGATCCCAGTGGTGATTGAAGAATCGCGTTCCGCCATCAGCGTCACCGCCATTTGTATCACTGCCATTTGTATCACTGCCATTTTCGACTGTTACGCCGAGCAGGCTGCCGATTTGCTCGTCGGTCATGGACGGATGCGTTCCCAACGCGACCAACACGTCGAGAGCCGTAACCGCTGGCTGCAAGTGTTCCTTGATCGCTGCAAACAACAATGGCAGTGGAGCGGTGCGAGTGGCATCGGGAACGATCAGCAGCACACGTTTTCCCGAAAAATCGGCGGTGGGAACGTTGCTCGCAATCCAATCGCGAATTGCTGCTGCCGATAGAGTTGGTTTTTGTTCAGTCATGAGTGTTCCTCATCATTCGCGTTACCCGCCAGCGTCATGTTTCCCGGCTTGAATCTTCTATATCACACCGGTTTGTCACTGAACAGAGAGCAGCTCGCGGCGCGAGTTTTGAAGTAGCGCACTGGGCTTGACGGGAGACAAAAACCCCAAGTATTTAAGCCTGAAGTGCAAGCGACGGATGATTACAGGGCGGTGCCAGCAAGCTCCTTCGCTTGCACTTCAGGCTTCGATAATCGGGGGATTTTAGCCCTTAATCTCCAACCTGAACACTGAAATTCGCAACTTCGAAAGAGCGCAAGCGACGGTTTTCAATCACAATCGTATCTGCGTGCTTCGATTGCATCGCTGGATGAATTTCTCGTTTTTTCAGGTGAGGTCGGAAAAAGTTCGGCCATTCGGGTCCCAAAGCCGGGCTGATTTCGATAGGCTCGCGGGAAGCGCTAGAAATCTTCCACACACGATATATAACCCGGCAGGATATTGCGGATGTCGCTCGCTGATTTGTTGCAACCTTCCTTTCGTGCCGACATTCGTTTTCGGGGCGATGCGTACCTCAAAGCCGACCGCGTGGCGATCACGCGCGTCACGTCCGACGAGTTGTTCGGCATCGTCCGCGACGGCGTCGAATATCAGACGACGCTGACTCGCAACGACGGCGAGTTGAAGATGTACTGCAACTGCGAGCAGATGCAGAAGACGGGCGTCTGCAAACATTTGTGGGCAACAATTCTGGCCGTCGATGAAGAAGGCTGTCTTTCAGCGACGACCCGACCGGGACACGTTCCTCCGTTCACAACCGAGCCGAGTTCGTTTCCGCTGGTGTTCGACGACGACGAAGATGGTTTCGAGGCTGAGACGGGACTTCCGCACTCGAGTGGATCGCCGAACCGCGCGGAAGCACCAGCGCAGCCGCTTCGCCCCTGGGAGGCCTCGCTCACCGACGTCCGCACCGACATGGCCGGCCTCGATGCAAAAAAAACATCGGCCGGCCGCGACCGGGAAGTCTTTTACGAAATCGACGCAAACGCCAGCCGCGAGGCGGGCCGATTGATCGTGCAGACGTCGCAACGGCAGCGGCGAGCCAACGGTCAATGGGGCAAGCTGAAACCACTCAAACTGCGGCACGGCGAATACGAGGAACTGGAGCACGCCGACGACCGCGCGATTTTAGCTTACATGTTCGGCGGCGCGCCCGAGCGATCGAACTGGTATGCGCAGCAAGCGGAGACGCAGACGCTCGTCTACCGCTACCGAGTGGCCTACGAGCTATGCGAATTGATTCTGCCCATGATGTGCCGTACTGGGCGGGTGCGTTTTCTGGGTGATCACGAGAAGAAACCCAAACCGCTGGAATGGGACGATGGCTCGCCTTGGGAATTGAGCCTGTGCATCGAGCAAGATAAGGAAACGAGTGAGTGGGTTCCCTTTGGGCGACTGCGCCGCGATGGCGAGACACTGCCGATTCAGGAGGCTGAATTTCTGTTACCCGGCGGATTGGTGGTGTGCGGTGAGCAAATCAGCCGGTTGCAGGATTTCGGTGCGTTTGAGTGGGTGAAACTGCTCATGCGAAAGGAACCCCTGACAATTCCCGACGGAGAACAGGAAGATTTCGTCGATCACTTGCTCGACATGCCGGTTCTGCCGCGACTGGAATTGCCCGAAGAACTGCGTTTGGAAGAAGTGGTCGGCACGCCGGAGTTTCATCTCACTTTGCGTTCCCCGCGCAGCGGTCGTTGGCACCTGGAACGGTTAACCGGACAGGTGCAATTCGAGTACATGGGGACGCGTTTGTCGGGATCGAGTACCCAATGGGCCATTGTTCAACGAGAAGAGGGGCGTTGCATTCTGCGCGACCGCGCTGCCGAAACGCGGGCGTGGGGAACTTTGCAGGATTGCGGATTTCGTCGGTTGATCGACCGCCGCCGTGACGGCCAGGATGTTGAAGTCGCAGCCCGCGATCTTGGTCCGGCCGTTCGCCGTCTGATCGAATTCGGATGGCAGGTGCACGCCGACGGACAACGCGTTCGCCAGCCGCAGGAGCTGAAGTTTCAACTCAAATCGGGCATCGACTGGTTTGAATTACACGCAGACGTTCAATTCGAGCAATCGCAAGTCTCGTTCCCCGAGTTGCTCTCTGCCTTGGCGCGGGGGGACACCACGGTGCGGCTCGACGATGGCTCGCTGGGTATCCTGCCGGAAGAATGGGCGAAAAAGGTTGGATTGCTGGGCGGATTGGGAGTGGTCGGCGAAGATCACGTGCGGTTTGAGCATAATCAGGTTGCGATGCTGGACGCGCTGCTGGCAGCGCAGGAATCGGTCGATCTCGACGACCAATTCATTGAAATGCGCGACAAGTTTCGCCAGTTCGCCGGCGTTGTCTCTGTGACGGAGCCGAAGGAGTTCAAGGGGGAATTGCGCGAATACCAGCGAACCGGATTGGGGTGGCTCGACTTTCTGCAACAGTTTGGGTTCGGCGGATGTTTGGCCGACGACATGGGTCTGGGCAAGACGGTACAGCTGATTGCCTTACTGGTGGAACGCGTTAAGGAGCGTGAGAAACCAATGCCGTCGCTCATCGTCGTTCCCAAATCGCTGATGTTCAACTGGCATCAGGAATGCACTCGATTCGCCCCGCAGTTGAACGTGATGGAGTACACTGGCCTGGATCGAGCCAAGTTGCTGGATGACTTTTCCAACCAGGATGTTGTTCTGGCAACCTACGGAACGGTGCGGCGCGATATTTTGCAGTTGCAGGAAATCGAGTTCGATTACATTGTTCTCGACGAAGCGCAGATGATAAAGAACTCCGGGTCGCAGGTCGCCAAGGCCTCGCGTTTGCTGAAAGCCAAACACCGTGTCGCCCTGTCGGGAACGCCGATTGAAAACCATCTCGGCGACTTGTGGTCGATCTTCGAGTTTCTCAACCCCGGCATGCTCGGCCGCAGTTCCGTCTTCAAAACCTACGCAACCGACGTCGAGGACAAGGATTCGCGGAAACTGCTTTCAACCGCTTTGCAGCCGTTCATTCTCCGTCGCACCAAAGCGCAGGTCGCCAGCGAACTGCCCGAAAAAATCGAGCAGACAATTTACTGCGACATGAGCGACGACCAGCGAAAAATGTACGACGAGCTGCGCGAACACTATCGCAGTTCGCTGCTGGGAATGGTGCACGATCAAGGGTTGGGCAAAACGAAGATGCACGTGCTCGAAGCCCTGCTGCGTTTGCGGCAGGCAGCGTGTCACCCCGGTTTGCTCAACAATTCCAAGCAGGACGACCCGTCGGCCAAGCTCGACGTGCTGGTTCCGCACATCGAGGAATTGATCGACGAAGGGCACAAGACTTTGGTCTTTTCACAGTTCACCAGCATGCTGGCCATCGTCCGTCGGCATCTCGATCGGCGGAACATCGTCTACGAGTATCTCGACGGCCAAACGAGAAATCGCAAAGACCACATCGAACGATTCCAAGAGGACCCCGATTGCCGCGTCTTTCTCATCAGCCTGAAAGCGGGTGGGTTGGGGCTGAACCTGACTGCAGCAGACTATGTCTTTCTGCTTGATCCCTGGTGGAATCCGGCCGTCGAAGCGCAGGCCATCGACCGGGCGCACCGTGTGGGACAAACGCGACAGGTCATGGCCTACCGCCTAATTTGCCGCGATACGGTGGAAGAGAAAATTGCCAAATTGCAGTCGAAGAAGCGTTCGCTGGTTGATGCGATTCTAACGGTCGATAAGAACCTGCTAAGCGACCTCTCCACCGACGACCTGGAAATGCTGCTGTCGTAATTGTGTTACCTCCTTCCCATGCTCCGCGTGGGAACGCATGTTTTCGACGCTCGGCGTCGCGGTACATGGATTGGTAATACCGCTGTTCGACAATCCGATTCGGGACGCAGAGCGTCCGGTCTTGCGTTCCGACGCGGAGCGTCGGAACGAGGAGTTCGTCCGTGGCCAACTCGACCGTTTCACCCATCGTCGCCGACGTCTTGCGATGTTTCGGGCAAACGCAAGACGTGACGTCGGCCTCTTTTCCCACGCCAGGTTTCAGCGGTGCAATTGTTGTTCGCGTGAACGGCCCGGTTGGCGAATTCTGCCTGCGTGGCTGGCCGCCCGATGAGTTGCCGGAACGGCGAATTCGCGGTCTGCATCGATTGCTGCAGCACATTCACCAACAGGGGGTCGGCTGCGTGTCTGTCCCGGTGCGAAGTGAAATGGGCGACACGCTCGTCAGGCGGCGTGGCCGTTGTTGGCAACTGGAACCGTGGCTGCCAGGAGCCGCCGATTTCTGGTCGAATCCCAGCGAAAGCCGTCTGCGGTCAGCCGCACGTTGTCTGGCGGAATGGCATCGCGCAACAAAGTTATTCGTCCCGCGCCAATCCGAATCCGAGTGGTTTGCCTGCCGCGTTCAATGCGAGTCGCCCGCCGTTCGCGAACGCTTGCAGCGTGTTCGCGATCTCCAGCACGGCGGCATTCACCGCCTCAGGGCCAGCCTCCCAACAAGCGGCCGCTCCGAATTTCATGACATCGGAAGACACATCCTCGAACTATTCCCGCACGCCGCGTCCGCTATTGAGAGCGAATTGATCGCCGCGAAACATTTCGCGTTCGATCTTCAACCTTGTCTGCGCGACATCTGGCACGATCACATTCTTTTCACTGGCGATGAAGTCACAGGGCTTATCGACGCTTCAGCTTGCCGTTACGAAAACGTGGCCACCGATCTGGCCCGATTGTTCGGCAGTCTCATTGAAGATGAGCCGGATGGATGGGAGATCGCACTGGATGAGTACCAGCGGCATTCCCCGCTCACCACGGAGGAACTGGCGCTCGTGCAAACACTCGATCGCAGTGCAGTTCTGCTGGCCGGAATCACCTGGCTTCGCCGCAGTGTCATCGAAAACAAGCCAGTCGCGAACGACGAACGCGTTGTGCTACGAATGCAAACCATCGCCACCCGCCTCGAACGGCTGATGCGAACGTTGTGATTCAACTGCCATCTTGGACACGAGTTGCGACGCTTCCCCCCACGCGATTCGGAACGTCATTCGGTTCCTCTATCCCCTCAAACAAGCCTGTGTTAACATCCCCCCTCGAACCGGCGACGCCTTGAAGTTCGCCGACTGATCAGCGCGCTTTCGTGTTCCTGTCCCAATATCGCGGCGTCCGCCGTCGGCAGTTCCTATCGATGAATAGTTGGCCGGGAAAGCAACTCAACTTGCTCATTGCGGCCTGCTGCGCGCTGTCGGCCTGCTGCGCGCTGTCCGGATGCTCGTGGCTGGACAAGGTGCGGGGGCATCCCAGCCTGGAAGCACAAAGTCTGATGGAACAGGCGCAACGTGCCGAGTCCGAGGGCGATTTGGAGCAGGCTGGCAGCTTGTTACATCAGGCCATTGAAGCAAATCCCGAAGACGTCGAAGCCCATCGCGAGTTGGCACGTTTGCTGCTTGCCCAGGGAGCGGTTGACGCAGCCGTCGATCAACTGCGGCTTGCCGTCGGTCAAAGTCCTGACGACATCGACAGCTACACACAGCTGGCGAGAATCCAACTCGATCACGGTCGATTTCGCGGTGCGGAACACGACATCACTTCGGCACTGGCCATCGATCCCGAACACGTGGAATCACTGTTGTTAAAAGCGGAATTGGCGGAACACCACGGCCGGGATGCCTTGGCGATGGCAACATACTACCGCGTGCTGTCACGCGAACCGGAAAGCAATGTGGCTCGACTGCGGTTAGCGTATCTGCAAATCGCCACCGGTCACCCGGATCGTGCTGCCCCACTACTGCGCGCGCTGTGCGAATGCACGGCAGCAAGCAAGCAACAGCGCGCTGCGGCGCTCTGGTCGCTGGGAATTGTCTACGGTCTGCGGGGACGCTGGAGCGACGCAGCGACTTCCCTTGCCGCATCGGTACCCGGTCACCGCACAATGACTGCTGACGACTGGTATCGGTTGGCCTATGCAAGGTACTCAGCGGGCGATTTCAACGGTGCATGGTCCGACGCCGAGCGCGTCCTGCGATTGCGTCCCGGCCACCGTCGCGCAGTCGCTATGCGCAACTCGCTACAAGCAATCGCCGACCGTCGCAGTCCCAACGCCCCAAACCAACGAGTTGCAACGGTCGTTCCAACTCCCACCGGTTGGTGAACCCACACACCACGGCGAGCGGCCGGTTAAGTCTCGATTGACAGCTTGGGTGCCACTGGCGTGTCGCCAGTGTCCACCGCGCTGCACTGGCGACACGCCAGTGGCACCCGTCAACTGAGAATGGACACGGAATTAGTTCATTTCTTTCAGGTTCGTCACTCTGCCTCAACCGGGTTCCGCAACGTTCCCAGGCCTTCAATCTGGACTTCCGCCGTGTCGCCTGGCTTCAAAAAGACCGGCGGCTTGCGGGCGGCCCCGACACCGGGAGGCGTCCCGGTGAAAATCACGTCTCCCGGCTGCAAAGTAATCAGTTGCGAAAGATGCGCAATGAGTTGTTCGATTGTGAAAATGAGTTGCGCGGTGGTGGAATCCTGCATTGTCTCGCCGTTTAGCCGCAGAGCAATTCTCAAATTATGCGGGTCGGCGACTTCGTCGGCCGTCACCATCCACGGACCGGTCGGGGCAAAACTATCGGGCGTTTTTCCGAGCAGCCACTGACCGCCGGGACGTCCGGCTTGCCAATCGCGGGCCGAAACATCGTGCCCGTTCATATAGCCTGCCACATGGCTGAGGGCGTCGGCTTCGGCGATGTGCTTGCCCGCTCGGCCGATAACAACCACCAATTCCGCTTCGTAATCCACCTGTTTAGAGACGCGCGGCAACTGAATCGCATCGTCCGGCCCGATAATCGTCTGCGAGAACTTGCTGAAGCAAACCGGCTCGGTGGGAATTTCCGCTCCGCTTTCGATGGCGTGATCGCGGTAATTTAACCCGATGCAAATCACTTTGCCCGGTGAAACAATCGGCGCCCGTAGGCGTCCGGTCACAAACGCGCCGGCTGCGGTCGCCTCGCTCATTGCGGTAGCCGCTCGCGACAACCCGTCGGATTGCTCCAGCAGCGCCTTGAGAGAGCGCGGAATCGAATTGTCCGCCGATGACAGATCGACAAACCGTGTTTCGCCGCCGTCGCCAGTCACACCGACGACGCGGTCGCCGTCGTTGGTGTTTAGTGTCGCCAAACGCATGTTGCTGTCCCTTCGGTGTTGAGCTTGCCACGGTTTCTGGAACCGTGATTCTGTGCAATCGTGGTTTTGGCCACAACTATGCGGTATTCTGAACAAGGATGCAATCCGACCGAATCAAGAACACCAAGCCCACGGGCCGCGCCCCGTAGGATCAAACGGCCATCAAACATCGTCCAAACAGGCAAACCCCAAAATGAATCGACCTCTGCAATGCATCGTCAGTTGCATCACTTCGCTGGCAAGTCTCTGTCTGGCGACTAACCTGCAAGCTGGCGATTTCAACGTGACGGAGAACGACGACGAAATCCGTCTCTCCACGCCGTTGCTGGAAGCGGCAATTCGCAAGCGCGGTTATGTCACTGGCGTATATCGACAGACGTTCCTCGATAAGAAAACCGGTTTCCGCGACGCCGGCTTCGGGCTGGACATTGCCGACTGGATTATGGAACCGGGCAGCGACAAGGCATATCGCGACAAACTCGATCCGGAACTCGTCTACCGTTATGGCAATCCCTATCACGGTAAGGGACAAAAACGGTCCATCGAAGGGCCGCAGATTTGCACTCAGGCGAAAGTACTCAAACCCGAAGTGATTCGCGGGAAGGATTTTGTCGCCGTCAAACAAACGTTTCAATATCGCACGGCCGCACCGGGGAAGAAAACCGGTTCGATTTGGACGCAATGGTTGGTGTTTCCCAACAACACGCGGTATTTCATTTCGATGGACCGCATCGACGCCGTCAATTCGAGCGAAGCCATGTTCCTGCGGCTCGACATGCCGGGCCACATCCGCCACAAGCAGGGCGACACGTTCGCGCAGATTTACCTGAGCTACTACGGCAAGATTCCTGCGAGCGAATTCGCCGAGAATTTCGCGCCCGATGAGAAATTCAACTACCGCCGCGACCGCAACAAGCTGCCGCAACGTTTCATCCGCGGCTATCAGATGCGCGATCCCAAGACGGGCAAAGCCGGGCCGTGGCTGGCAGGCATGACGCTCGATCCTTCGGTCGTTCACGAAGCATGGTGCCATCAGCGTAACTACGTCTGCATGATCGAAGAATTCGGCGGCCGCCCCATCAAAGCAGGCGAATCGTTCAGCGCCGCGTTCATCGTCGGCTATTTCGATTCCATCGACGAAATGAACAAAGTCTACGACCGCTACAAAGGCCACACCGGTTTAGAAGTCACGAAAGACGGCTGGCGACTGACGAAGTAGGCAAGCGACCGAAAAGGTTCGCCAATGGCATCAATAAGAATCCTTTCGATTCCACCCGGCGAAGCGCCAGAGGATATCCGTGAAGCATGGATCGGCCTATCGCTTCCTCTGGCAGGCTGGCCACTTAATAGGCGCCGAAACTGGCGCGTTGGTGGCGTCTTGTCTGGTCAGAAATCAGTTCTTGCCCATTGGGTGTCGTTTATCTTCGGCAAAGCCAAGAAGATGGACGGATACGCCGTCAATGGGCAATTGGCTATTACTGAATTAGAAAAGAAGAATCCCACGGCTGCTGCGTGGTGGATGCAGAACGTCCCTCGTTGTGTCAAGCCACATTGGGCGCTCGTGTTCCCAGAAGATGTTTGCGAATTAGAGTCATCTTCTGAGTAATGCAAAATCGGTGCTGTCAAGAGCCATCATCGTATTCCAAGCGGCGGTGAATTCAGTCTGAACCACTACCGAAAGGCTCGTAGCGACCACAATCATGCGGTCTTTTCCAACGCAGTTGGAAGGTTGCCCCGCGCATCAATCAAGAAAGATCCGCTGATACCCTTCAAACGCCACGTCCAAAAGGTCGCGGCCTTCGTCGGTGGCGCGGAAGCGGACGAACTCTTCGTTGCGGGCAGTCTCTTCAATGATCGCAACTTTCACGTCATCGTCGTAGTACCAATCCTCGCGCTCGAAGTGCTGCAGGATATCGAACAGGTCTGCCTCGTTCGTCGGCAGAAAGACTTCGCCGTCGAGGAAGAACTGATAGGCATACTCTTCCAGCTTCGGCCAGGGCAAATCATCCCCACCTTCACCCAGATAATACGGCACGAGCACCGACTCTTCCGGCTTCACGTTGGGATTATGCAGCATGTCGATCGCGTTCCACGGGCAAATTTCGAGCGTGTAATGCTCGGTACTCTCGGTGGGAATGCGATAGCAGAGTTGGCAGCCGATGCACCGCGACGTATCGATTTGATGGAAGCTCTCGGACGGAACGTTGCTGACCACTTCGTAGATGCAATCGACCGGACACTGCGTCGCGCACGAATTGCACGACGTGCAGGAATCCTTGTTGATGACCGCGAGATAACGGGTCTCTTTTTTGCGATCTGATTTTCGCGTCGAGAAGTAATCGTTGACAGAGATCGTCACCGCGTCAGCCTTTCTTAAACCGGCACAGTGGCCGGGCGTTTGGTCTTTTTTCGATGTGTGTGCCACTGGCGTGTCGCCAGTGTTGCCCGCAATGCACTGGCGACACGCCAGTGGCACCCAACCCGTCAGTCGAGATGTGTTGAGGTGCGAAGCCGCAGGCAATAACGGTATTCTGGCGTTTACGGACGACTGGGACAAGCGCAACTGCGGAAAGATGCTTGTGGGGCTTGCCGGTGAAGCGGTACAAAGGACGATGCCGCTGGTTTTGCAGATTTCAGACCGTTGGAGAGACGTGTTGAAGGAGACGCAGCCCCTGATTTTGGCGATCGACGTTGGCAACAGCCGCATCAAATGCGGATTGTTGGATATGACGGTCTGCGCACAGTCCAACAGGTTGCCACCGTGTCAGAACGTCATGGCAGTCGCTGTTGCAGATGACATCCCCTGGAATAACGTCTCCGCCTGGATGAATGGCGCAGAATTGTGCACCGTCACGGCTGTCATTGCGGGATCGAATCCGGACCGAATTCAACGCCTGATGAAAGATTGGCCCCTTGATGGCCCGACGGAAAAATCGGTGATCGACAATTTTGAACAGATTCCGCTGACGGTCGATCTTCCCGAACCGGGCCGAGTGGGAATCGATCGGTTGTTGAATGCCGTCGCGGCCAACCAGATCCGTCCAGAAAAAACGCCGGCAATCATTGTCGATTGTGGAACCGCGACCACCGTCGATTACCTCTCGGCCACTGGCGCGTTTGCGGGCGGGGCAATTCTTCCCGGCTTCGAGTTGTCGGCCCGTTCCCTTCATCAATACACGGCCCGTTTGCCGTTGATTGATGTTACCACGTTGAATCATTCGCCGCCCAACCCACTCGGCCGAGATACCACCGCCGCCATTCAGAGCGGCTTATTTTGGGGGCAGCTGGGAGCCGTTCGGGAATTAATCGCCCGCCTATCGGATGAATCGGTCAACCCGCTCATCCTGCTGACGGGCGGCGGGGGAAATCTGCTGCAGCCGTACATTCCGGAGGCAACTTACGAACCGCATCTTTCCCTGCAGGGGCTGGCGTTGTCGGTACAAAGTGAAGACGTATGATGGGCCTCGAAGAAAGACTGATCACAAAGCCGACGGCCGCGTTGTTGACTTCGCGCGGGCGAGGGGCGGTGGCGACGGTTCGCCTGGTTGGCGGTTGTGGATTGATCGACGTGCCGGCTCCGCCGTTGTTTCGTGCTGCCAACGGACGTCCGGTTGCTCAGCAATTGGTCAACCAAACTGTGTTCGGGCAATGGGGCACGGGTGCTGGTGAAGATGTTGTGCTGTGCCGAACCGGTGAGGAACTCATCGAGGTTCATTGTCACGGTGGAGAAGCGGCGACCGCTGCAGTCCTTTCCGATCTCGAAATGCGCGGCTGCGAAATTGTCACGTGGCAACATCAGGCCGAACAATCAGGCGGCAGATTCGAGGCGGAATGTCTGGAGGCGCTAACACGTGCTTCGACAACCCGAACTGCCGACCTAATACTCGAACAGCATTCGCTGCTGCTACGAGGTGCGATTGAAAACATCCGACAATTGGCGAGCGATGGTGCGCAAGATTCAAATCAGCCGATCGTTGATCGTCTCGACGCGCTGTTGCAGTGGGCTGATTTCGGTTTGCATCTGTCGAAGCCGTGGCATGTCGTGCTGGCCGGGAGGCCGAATGTTGGGAAGTCGAGCCTGATCAACGCGCTGGTTGGTTTTTCGCGATCGATTGTCTACGACCAGCCCGGAACGACGCGCGACGTGGTGACCGCCGAGACCGCGCTCGAGGGATGGCCGGTTCAATTGTCGGACACGGCTGGCCTGCGCGACAGCGGAGATGCCGTCGAGATCGCAGGCATTGAACGGACACGCGCAACTCTCGTTGAGGCCGATTGCCGCATTTTGTTGTTCGACACGAGCCAGCCGCCGCACGATGACGACCGGCAATTGATGGCGGAATGGCCGGATGCGATTCACGTTTCCCACAAATGCGACTTGCCAAATGTTTGGGGCGACGCCGAGTTGGAATCGGCGTTGTCTGTCTCTTCGGTCACTGGAATAGGATTGGAAGAACTGGCCGGCCGCATGATCGCCCGGCTGATTCCCAACGTTCCCACGGCGGGGACGCCGCTTCCCATTTGCCGACGACAGGTCGAACTGCTGACCCGAGCGCGTGAGGAGATCGTAGCCGGCAGCGCGACCGGAGCCATGTCGGCGCTGGATGAGTGCCTGCGTTAATGCGAAACGGCACATCCAAACTTATTTAGCCGCGGGGCAACGCCCAGGGCGGCTGTTTGCCTCAACCCGGCGCAGCGGTTTAGAATGGGTGCTGTGGGCAGTTCGCGGTGCATCCATCGACTGAGGCATTGCTCCAGTGAAATCGTATGAATCAACTGATGTCAAAACTATAAACAATGTCTGAAATCAAATCCACAAACACCATATCGACCGCTGAGCAAGAACCGTCGGCACCTGCATCGGGCATACTGCGCCAATTATTTGAGCCGGTCGCGGTTGATTTTCTCGTCTACTTCCGCATGGCCTTCGGCGCGATCATGCTGTGGGAGATGGTGCGGTACATCGAGGCGGGATGGGTCCAGCGGAATTTCATCGACCCGCCGATTCATTTCACATTTTATGGATTTTCGTGGGCGCGTCCGTGGCCCGGCGATGGCATGCATTGGCATTTCTATGCGATGGCCCTGTTGGCGGCGTGCATTACGGCCGGACTGTGTTACCGGTTGGCGGCGCTGCTGTTCTTTTTGGGTTTTACTCATATCTTTCTGATCGATCAGGCATTCTATCTGAATCACTTTTACATGGTCTGTCTCGTCAGCTTCAGCATGATCTTCCTGCCGGCACATCGTGCGTTTTCGCTCGATGTCAAACTGCGGCCCGCGCTGCGGTCGGATGTGACTCCGGCGTGGACGTTGTGGGTTCTCAGGTCGTTGGTGGGCATCACTTATTCCTACGGGGCGATTGCCAAGTGCAATTGGGATTGGCTCACCGGCAATCCCATGCGGCAAATGTTGGCGTCGGCTGATACGTTTCCCATTCTGGGACGCTTGTTTCATCTGGAACGGGTCATTTTGTCTTATGCGTGGGCAGGATTGGCCCTCGACTTGTTGATTGTGCCGGCGCTGTTGTGGAAGCGGACACGTCTGCTCGCCTTATTGGCGGCGGCGGTGTTTCATCTTTCAAACGACCAGATGTTTCAGATCGGCATCTTTCCCTGGTTCATGCTGACTGCGACACTGCTGTTATGGCCGCCGAAGAAACTGCAACTGTTGTGGCTGTCACAAACGGTGCTGGGCACCATTTATGTTTACGCCTGCGTGGCGATGATGAATACGCCGTGGGGTGACGATGCGACCATTCGCACCGTCGCATTGATGCTGAGCGTCGGCTGCCTGCCGTTGATGTTATGGAAGCCGGCCCGCATTCCGGCATTTGTTCTTGCCGCGTTTTGGATGCTGGCCGGACCACGTTTATTTGGCTTTGGGGGTCTGCCCGCCACTCTGATTTCGATTTTGCCCGGGCTGATTGTGTGGGCGACCATCGTCGTTTTCCCGCCCGACTTCCTGCGGAGTTTCCAACTTGTTGGTGATCCGGACGATGAAATCAACACCCCGCCGAGCGCTCATCGGCAAGTCACTGCGCTGACGTTCTCACAGAAACTCACCGCCGGATTTCTGTTTGCATTCATTGGCGCACAATGTCTTGTGCCGTTTCGCCATTGGCTTTATCCGGGGACCGTTCACTGGACCGAGGAAGGCCACCTGTTTGCGTGGCATATGAAGCTGCGATACAAGAGCGGCCGCGCTGCTTTCCGCGCAACGACCGGCGACGGAAAGCCGATTGCCGCTCTGTTGGCCGACGGACATTTGATTGCGGCGGCCGATGCCGCAGGAAACTTGACCCATTTGCTCGATGCCGACGGCAAACGTAGTTTCTCGCTAACAACGCGGGATCAGCGGTTCATCGCGACAGATGCCGGGGACGTTCCGGCATTCGAGTTAGACGCCGACGGTTGGCTGATATACGAGTTGGACAGCGACGGCGAAAGACTGTATGAGCTCGATGCTGATGGCAGCCGCATTTACGAACTTGATGAGCAGCGCGAGCGGATTCTCAGACGAGACGAACAGGGCAAAGTCATTCAATCGCGGCGCTCGCCCTATTACCTCACGCGGCGACAGCGAACAAAGATGGCAGAACGCCCGGAAATGCTGATTCAGTTTGCGCACTTCCTGGTCAAGATGCTCGAACAGCAGGGATACGAGAACGTCGATTTGCGGGCCGATGTGTTTTGCTCGCTCAACGGCCGCGAAGAGCAGCGGTTGATCGATCCGAATGTGAATCTTGCCAACGTGAAGCGGTCGTTGGGACATGCGGAGTGGATCGTGCCGCTCGATCGGAACGCGGAACCCGGTGTGCTTTTTAAACGCCAACTGACGCGTGCGAATGAGGGGAAGTGATCCGACGGGGCGCAGCCCGTCGGCTTTGCCGTCCGCAATTATTGTTGATTCAATAACGCGCGTCCCTGCTCGCGCAGTGTGTCCATCAATTCGTCGAGATGGGTTTCTTCTGTCAGCGGGTTAATGATGGTGCATCGCAATGCGCCGACACCGTTCACCTTGGTTGGCACGATGTAGAATTCGCCCGAGCGAATGATGTCGCGGCGGAGGTCGAGTTGAAACTGCCCAAGTTGCTCTGAAGGCACATCGCTGAGTTCCTCGGGAATGTAACGGAAGGCGACGATGTTGCACTCCGGTTCGTGCAGCGGTTGGAAATCGGAAGCGGCCGCCAGCTTTTCGTAAAACGTTCGCCCCAAGTCGAACGTGACGTCCACCATGTCGGCAAACAACTCCGGTCCGAACATCGACCACACGCCCCACAAACCCAAAGCCGCAGCCCGCTTGGTGCACTCGATCGTCTTCAACCCGCTATCAAAGTCGGCAAGTCCAGGGGCCGAGGGATCGAACAGGTACGGCGCTTCCTGCCGAAATGCCTCGAACCGGTGTGCCTTGTCCTTGTAGAAAACGAATGCACAAAGTGCCGGAACGAACAACATTTTGTGTGCGTCCCAAATCAGACTATCGGCCCGGTCGAGTCCTGCAACCAGATGCCGATGCTTCCGGCTGAAACACGCAGCACCGCCGTGTGCGGCATCGACGTGTAACCAAACATCGTGCCGCCGACAAACGTCGGCAATGTCTTCCAGCGGGTCGAATGCGCCGATGGGAGTCGCGCACGCGCTCGCAGAAACCGCAACAATCGGCTGGTTGCGTTGCCGTAATTCTGACAGTGTTTCGTCGAGTTGGTTGGGGTCAATCCGGCGTCGATCGTCCAACGCGGCGCGCACAACCTGTCGAGTTCCCAGACCGAGAATTCCAGCCGAGCGGGCGATGCAGTAATGCGTTTCGGCGTGCGCGACGAGTACCGGCGGAAGATCGTTTCGGCCGATGCCCTGTTCCCACACGTCTCCCAGCGAAACGTTGCGTGCGGTCAAAAGCGCCGTGAGATTTGCCAACGATCCGCCGTGCGTAATCAAGCCGGCGAATTCGTCGCGCTGCCAGCCAATCTGCTCACCCAGACGCTGTACCATCGCCTCTTCGACGGCCGATGCCCACGGTCCCATTTCGTAAATCGCCATCACCTGATTGGTGACCGAGCCGACCGCATCGAACAGTCCGCCAATAGGGACCGATGCCGGCACCTGATGTCCGATGTAACGCGGATCGTGCAGATTGTGTCCACGAGAAAGCGTCAGTTGCACGAGATCGGCAAAGTGATTGGCGAGAGCCTGCGAATCGTCCAGCGGTCGGCGCTTGTCGTCCAATCGGCCGTTGGCAACGGCGACATTGTCCGGCGGTTCGTTCCAGTTCAGAACGGATTCGCTGCTGCCTTCAACGCGCGCAAGATGCTCTGATAAGAGGTCTGTCAGTTGGTGTCCGGCCGAGCGCAGCAATTCGGGATCGTATGCGGCGCGAATGCGGCGGCGAACATCAGTCTCGGGATCGGTGCCGGTCATGCGTGATTTCAGATGACCGGTTCCATCGGTTTGACAGTTTTCGGCTTCCTCTGCTTCGGACGAAACCGCAGGAGAAGTTGCTTTTCGCAGTGCGGGCAGGGAACCGTTAACTGACGAGTGACTTTCAATAGCAACGGCTGGTCCCAATTCAACAGCAGCAGATTGCCTTCGTCGTCAAATCGCGAACTGATGGTTCCCTTGGGAACCAACGCGAATGTCTTGACGACTCCCTTGGCGCTGACGTAAGTCAGTTCCGTACTGGCATAATTGGTGATGATAAGATGTCCCTTGGGATCGAAGGTCACATCGGATGGGACAGCCAAACCGCGGGCCAGCACGCTGACCTCGCCCATGGGCGTAATTGCGAACAGCGTGCCTTCGGTTGAACTGACGACGTAAAGTATTCCCCGGGAATCAAACGCCAACGCCGCCGGCGAGGGGATCTCGTCGGCGAACAACTCGACCTCGCCGCCCATACTGATGACGGCAATGTTGTTCTCGTGGAAATTGGCGACGAACAGATTGTCCATCGTGTCAAAGGCCAACACCGTCGGACCAGTCAATCCGGTGGCAAAAATCGATCGCCCACCCATCGGCGTGATCCGCACAATTGTCCCCGCCCTCGTCATTCCTTCGGCGTGCGTGGAGACGAACAGGTTGCCCATGCTATCGAAGGCAAGACCGGCTGGTTCATTCAAACCACTTGCGAGGATGGTGACCCGTTCTTCTGGCGTCACCTTCACAACATTGCCGGCACCCCAGTCGGCAACGTACAAATTGCCGTGGCCGTCGCGCAACATTCGCCGTGGCTGAACGAGCGATACCGCAAACCGCGAGACAATAGGGCGGGCATCGACATCGATGGGATCGTGGCGATGCTGCGCCGGCGAAAAAACAGAATCGGGTATCCCAGAATCCTGCGCGCCAATTTCCGGCACGAGCAGAAGAAGCATCGAGAGTCCGAGGGCCAATTGTCGGTAGTGCCGATTCGCGATTCTCGCCGTCATGCTCTGACTCCTCTAGATAATCGCTGACTCTCCGTCCGAATTCGCCAGTCAAGTTGTCCATCCGCAACCGTGGCCACAAGACGACAGCCTTCATTCTGGCTATCGGCAGACGGGAGGTCAATATGGAGAAGCAGAAACTGAAAAAATCGTACCAGCGGCGCAATTCGCTGCGAACCCTCAGTCTACGGATTCTTGCGTCAAACTTGACGTGTTACGGTCACGTGTGCGGACAATCTGCGTAACAAACAACCAGACAAACCAAGGGCCGTATTCCACCCACGACACGACAAAGTCGAAGAACGCATGACCGTTGTAGCCGGTGCCGAAGACCGTGGTTTCCGGCCAGTGATATCCCAGCCAGAAACGCAAGTAGTACAACAGCACGCAGCCGCTCATCGCCAACCACACGCGGTTACGAGCAAACGGAACAAACGGCAATGCCCAAATCCAGTACCACGGATTCTGCGTCGGCAGCAACAACCAGAACCACGCAAGCGTAAGGAATACGCTTTCCAGAAATCGATCACCGTTTCCGTCATTCGACGATCGCCAACTCCACCACAACGCCAACGACAGAAAAATGCCGGCGGTGACAAACCGCGTCAACAAGAACGGAACGCGACGGCGATCAATTCCAAACTGTTGCGAGACCGCCGCAACGAATTGTTCCCGCCCTTGTTCCGGTGTGACCACGAACCACGCCCGTTTGGCAGCCGGTTGTTTGGCCGTCGGCTTCACGTTTTCGGTCAGAATGAGAAACAGGAAGTCGTTCATCTCCCAACGGTGCAGGAAGGTTGATAATCCACGACTGGGATCCTGCGCGACGACCGAGGTATCGTCCGGTTGTGGCGGCATGAAATTATCCGCTCGCTGCTGCGCCGGTTCTCCGACTGCGTCTGCACGGGAAGACGTGGGCAACATCGGCGCGCAGAGGACACCGGTAAGCAGCACGAATACTGCAGCGGGCAACAGTGTTCGCCACCAACCAAGACGCCGCAGCGATGTGAACACAAGAATCGGTACGAGTACAATGGGATACAACTTCGCAGCAACGGCCAGCGCTAACAGCACGGCAGCGAATATTGCCGTCCAACCATCCTTCCCTGAGTGACCAACGTCACCCGGCACCACATCGGAAGTCGATTCTTCGGTTGCGTGCCACTGGCGTGTCGCCAGTGCATCGCGCGTTGCACTGGCGACACGCAAGTGGCACCCGTCACCGGCGCATTCACCGACAAGCTCGCGCCGATAGAACGCCTTCAGCGACAGATAGACCGCGGCGGTTGTCAGGCAGACGGCGATCGAGTCGAGATGTCCGCTGTTGGCGAATTCTTTCATCACCAGCGGACACCACGCGTAGGCCAGCACCCAAGCATCGGGCTTGCCAACATGCCGTAGAATCAACAGCAGCAGCCACATGGTCGCCACGTCAAATACCAGCAGCCAGCAACGCATAATGACCACATGCGTCCGCACCCCGGCCGACGTTGGCGTTGTGAACGACGCGGCGGCAAAAACCGCCTGACTGACCGAAGGATAAACGGTCGGCAATTGTCCGAAGTGCACACGGCGCAGAATCTCATGCAGCGCCGGCGAGGAATCACGCAGCTTAACGAGCCGACCAAAATCGTCGGCAAGCGGCGAGTTTTCGTCAGCGTCAAGTACTTGCTGCGGACTGTATCGGAAAGGACTGACGCCCGCGCGTACCACGGCACCGTCCCACACGTAACGGTAGATGTCGATCTCCTGAATCGGATCGGAGACCAGTAGCAGCAAACGAAAGCCAATCGCAATTCCGAAGATCGTCGGCACCAGAGTACGCTTGGCAGAGCATTTGAGTGCCATCCGCTGCGCGAACAAATACAAGACGAACAGGACAGCAAAGCAAACCAGTACCGGCACGATGGGGCGCTTTCGCAGGATGACATACATCTCCGCAAAATCGAGCGAACGATCGACGAACTCAAACTGCCAGCTCAGCCAAACCACGATGGTATAGATCGTCGCACTGAGTCCCCCCAGCACAATCAGCGAGCGAATCCCGTCAGAATCTGTGCGTGATTGTTCTTTGGCAGTTGGATCGGCAACAGAAATCGAAGTGCACTCCTTCTATCCATTCAGTCCACTGTTTACGGGTGCCACTGGCGTGTCACCAGTACCTTCCGCGCTGCACTGGCGACACGCCAGTGGCACCCAATTCGTCGCTCGAAAAATACACACGTTACGGCCGGCGGACCAGTCCGTAACGGGCGATGAGATAAAGAATCTTCGATCCGGCTTTGATGGTCCCCGAGATGGTGCCGCTGATCTTGCTCGTGCCGATGCGGCAACGATACGGCACCGGGATTTCCAAGGTCCTCAAACCGGCACGAGTCGCCTTGATTTGCATTTCGACCGTCCAGCCGAAATTTTGATCAACCATGTTCAAATCACACAACGCAGAATAACTGATGGCACGAAACGGGCCGAGATCGGTGTACCGTCCTCCAAATAGAATTCGCATCAGAAAGCAGGCCAACCGATTGCCATACAAACTTTGCGGCGGCATCGCCCCCGGTTCGCGTTCACCCAGCAGGCGAGACCCCAGTACGAAATCGGCTTCACCTGACTCGATCGGCCGAACCAAATC
>Ga0209501_10001509_pt1 | contig 25619 bp, 44 predicted proteins | sample ArcticOcean_MG_C_4_FD_187434 | JGI IMG/M metagenome (GOLD analysis project Ga0209501, IMG submission 187434) | Marine microbial communities from western Arctic Ocean - ArcticOcean_MG_CB4_134 (SPAdes) (version 2) | ecosystem: Environmental > Aquatic > Marine > Oceanic | place: Arctic Ocean...
GCGTTACTAATAATGCAGTTAAGCAAGGTTTGCCAAAATGGGCTTGTCCTGTTAGCGGGTCGGTTGAGATTAGATTACTTAAAACAATATTTACAGAGCAGGGAACAGTACAAAGAATATTATTTTGTGATTTATCGCAACACCAATACAAAGTATCTAACAAGTCTTATATGGACTTTTTACAAAGAAGAATGATTTAATAATTATCGGACGTAGAACCGATATACAAGATTATCGGCTCTACGTCCGATATAAAAAAGTTAAAATATTTTACACGATTATTAAATATAAAAGTGTATCTTTGTTGAGTAGAGTTGAGGCTACAAGAAAACATTAATTAAAGATAGCCTTTAGGAAAGCGACCTCAACCGCCGACCTAAAGGTTTTTTTATTAACTAACTTTTTGCTTGTTTTTAATAAAACATTCACGATAATTATGAGTAACCATAGAATTACTTTCTTCGGGTCAGAGGAAAGCGAAACAGAAAACCACAAATTAAATCTATTTGCTAACGATAAAGATAATATCTATATCGGTATCGATTCTGGATTTAATAATTTACCTGATTTTATATGTTTAGATAAAGCAACAGCAATAAAACTAACAAGGGTTTTAAAAGCTGAAATATCTAAAATAAATTAATATGGCTAAAGATAAAAAAGGATTCATACTTTACGCTGACTTAATTAAAGTAGTTTCTAAGTTACCAGACGAAACAGCAGGAAAGCTATTTAAGATAGTTTTAAGCTACGTAAATGACTTAGAGGTTAATATAGACGACTTACTACTTGAGATTGCATTTGAACCTATTAAGAATCAGTTAAAAAGGGATTTAGTGAAGTTTGAAGGAGTTAAAGACGAAAGGTCTAGGTCTGGGCAGTTAGGTAATTTAAAAAGATACCACTTAGACCTTTATAACAAAGTGAAAAGCGAAGATATTACTATCAAAGAAGCACAAAGCATAGCTAACTCTCGCAAAGACTCGCATAGCGATACAAAACTCGCTGTAAATGATAATGATAATGTTAATGTTAATGATATATCTATAAATATAGATAATAAGAAATATTTAGATATTATTTTAAAAGATGCTGGTTATATTGAAATAACAGCAATGCAAACAAAATCTAATTTAGAGACTGTAATTAAATACTTAAAAGACTTTGAAGCACACTTGATAAGAACAAGCGCCCAAAAGAACACGATAAGAGATTTTAAAACACATTTTACTAATTGGTTTAATAAACAAGATATAAAGAAAATAGTTAAAATTAAAAAGATAGATTATGGAAACGTCAATTGATAAATATAAATGGAATTTAGAGAAAGCGATTAAACGCCTTGCGTGGCGTTTTACTTCTAACAAACCATTTACACCTAACGATAACGATTTAGATGCCTTAAACAGCGTTATAGGGTGGTCAAACAGGCAACAAGCTGATGCGGTTAAGAGTAACCAATTGTTCGCTAAGCTTTATATCTACCATTTAAACCAAACTATTAGATATTTTGAATCAAATATATTTGACGATATACCACAAAAAGACCTAAGTAGATTATTAGATTTGCCTTTAGATAATTATTATAGTGCTTTTCATAAAGAATTACAATCTAACAATGTTACTAGGGTTGTTGAAAATAAAAATATATCTAAAGATGATTTGCTAAAAGAATTAGAAGAAAAATACACTTTAGAAGTTGTTACTGAAAAACTAGACGAAATGATTAACGAGGCTTTAAATAGATTCTCATAAAAACTAAAAATGATAGAACTAATAAAAAAGAATGAAGATTATAAAGACGAATTAGAATTTAATTACAAAGACTACTTAGTTAGTTCAGCTTCTATAAATAGTGATTTAGATGACTTTATAACAGGTAAAATACCACAGGGTTTTAAATCTGGAGTACATATATTAGATAATCATTTTGTAAGTAAAAAGAATGAGTTTTATATTGTTACAGGTAAAAAAGGGCAAGGTAAAACAACTATCTACCAAATATTACAATTACTATTTAGTATATCCAATAATCTTATTTGGGTAGTTGCTTTTCAAGAGAACAGTAATTGGAGTATGAAACTTAATTTAATGAATCTTATTTTGGGAGGATTTGCAAGAGATGTTAAACAAAAAAATTTATCATTATACAATAAAGCTAGTAAATGGATTGATAAACATTTTATATTTATAGAGGTAGAAAGCATTAAAACAGCAACAGAAGTTGCAGAAGGTTTAATAAATGATGGTGTAGATGTTCATGGTTTACTTTTAGACCCTATTAATTCATTTAAAAACGGTTGGCAAGATACAGGAAACGGTTATGCTGATGGTGTAGCAACTAGTTTAAAGCTGCTTAACTTTGCTAAAAAAGTTTGCTCTGTTCATATAACACAGCATCCGAATATGTCAGGACAAAGACAAGAAGGAGCGGTTAGCAGTTACCAAGCGGAAGGAGGTTGGTTTTTAAACAAGGCACACAATACGTGTGCAATACACCGAGAGCCTGGTAGTTCACAAAATGAATTGATGGTTGAACACGTAAGAAACAAACACACAGGAGGAGACCAAACAGAAAGAGAAAACCCTGTTATTATTGAGTGGTCACCAACTCAAATAAATATCTTTATGAAAAATACACCTAACATTTCAGAAAACAATGTTATAAAAGAGTTAGTGGACAAGTATAATATATTTGATTTAGATATTGAAGATAAAAAACCAACACCAACAGCATCACTAGATGAAGCGTTTGGAGATGATGAAGAAGTTTTATTTTAAAATAAATAAGTAAATTAATTGTATTTAATAAAATTGTTGTATATTCGCTACACGAACTAATAAATAACCAATAATTACAAAAAAAACAAAATGGAAGCTCACGAAGTAAAGTACGGTACAAAAGTAGTAGTAATAGATGAAAACGTAAAAACACCACCTTCGTCAATACAGGTTAATAAAGGGGATGAAATTGTAATATACAACCTCGACGGTATGTATTGCAACGGAAAGAACGAAAATGGAGATAGAGTTTATATTGCTGCTTGGACAGAGGTATCTTTAAAATAAAACCACTAATTAAATAAATAGGCAAAAACTTAAATAAGGGTAGGTCTTAATAAAGAAAACTGAATAAAACTTTTTTAACTTATTCAAATAAGATTTTTGCGGTGATGTATAATATATTGTACAAAAACATATTAAATAGTATAGTATAATATACGTTATAAACAAAAACTACATAAGCCATCTTTTGCCTAACTTGCAAGTATAAGAGCCGTGCTTTTCGCATGGATTTTATATAGTGTTGGCATTAGTTTTTAATAATAAATAAAATATATAAATATGACAAATTTGATTAAAAGCATAGACATACACTGTAAAGGCGAAGAGTATGTAAAAGTAGAAGGATTTGATAAGGCGATAATAGGTGTAGATGATAAACAAATGAGAATAATATATTCAATCCATTTATGCTTACATATACTCCAAACCGAAGAGGGAATGAATGAATTAGAAGCTATTGAGTTTTTTAATTTTAATATAAGAAATTCTTATATAGGAGAACACACACCTATTTATTCTTGGGATTTAATAATAATTTAATAAAATAGATATGAGTAATAAAATAAATTTAGATAAATTTTATACACCAAGTAAAATAGTTGACTTGTGTATTTATGAGTTTTGGGAAACATTTAAAGAGGTTACAGAATTAATTGAACCGAGTGCGGGTAATGGTGCTTTTAGCTTAAAATTAGATAATTGTATTGCTTATGATATTGAACCCGAACACAAAACTATAATTGAACAAAATTTTTTAGAATTAGATTTACCTTACAAATACGGTAGAGCAATAATAGGAAACCCACCGTTTGGAAATAGAAATAATTTAGCGTTGAAGTTTTTTAAACATTCAATTAAAATGTGTGATATGATTGGTTTTATATTACCAATAAGCCAATTAAACAACGTAGATAGCCTTTATGAATTTGATTTAGTAAAAAGTATTGATTTAGGTAAAATGGAATATAGTGCAATAGAAGTTCATTGTTGCTTTAATCTTTATCATAGACCCGAAAACGGAATACTAAATAAAAAACCTAATTTAAAAAGCGACTTGTTTAGTTTACATAGAACTAATAGAGATAATTTTGAAAATACAAATGCAGATTTTATGTTTTGTAAACGTGGAAGTGTTGGAAAAGAAATATTTGAAGATGGTAAAAGGTATGGAGATGAATATAAAGTTGTTGTATTTGATAAAAATAATTTAGAATACGTTAGAAATACAATTTTAAACCACGATTGGAAAAACTTTAAAAACCACCAAAGCAGTCCAAACATAAGTAAAAATGATATTTACAGACTGTTTCTGTAATTAATGCTAACGTTTTGGGTATGGTTAGTTTAACAGTAAATAAATAATAAATATGGAAGAAATACACGAAGAAATTAAAGAAGCAGTAAAGCAATTAGAAACCTACAAAAATAGGTACAGAACAAAGCAATTAACTTTAAACGGTGTTGTGAAATCGTTGCCACAAGACAATTATTGCAATGTGTGCAACTTACCTACTGATGGCGAAAAATGTTATAGTAAGCGATGCCCTGTTTAATGGCTATGTTTTACAACGGTTAGTGTATGATTAAGTGAAACGACCCGATAGGGTTAATTATAAACATTGTTATAAATCTGTTTTGAAATGGAAAATAAAGTAAAAAAGTTAATTAAGAAACTAGAAGCTGAAAACGCTGATAGATATGATGACCTAAAATATAGTGATATAGACAAAGACCGTAGAAGGAGAATGAACCATAAGCACAACTATACAAGTGAAATAATACAGCAATTGAAAAATTGTTTATAACGGTTAGTATAAGACCCGTTTTTTCTATGGGTTTTATACATTGTTATATACTGTACTATTTTAGAGCGTTGGTAAATTATTTTTGTTTAAAAATAAAATATTTACAAAATAATTTATAAAATACTTGTATATATAATATATATGATATATATTTGTAGTGTAATTAAAAACAAGTATTATGAAAACAGTATCTAAAGAGCAATTTAAAAAAGATTTAAAAAAACACTTCACAACTGAAAGTGGATTTACAATAACAACAGCAAAGAAAATAATAAGAGAGCAGTTAAAAAAAGACCAATGGAATAACGCTATTAAAGCAGGTGGTGTTAGATTGTTTTTTACTGATAATGTTGATTATAGTGGTGGTGTTAAAAATGGGTTTGGTAAAGGGTTTTATTTAACAAGTGTAGGCTTTACTGGTGGGGCTGAAATAAAATTATAAAAATGTACGAAAATAAATATAAAGATTATTTAGAAATTATAAACATATCTAAAGGGGTAAGATGTGTTTTACGTAAGGAGATGAGTAATATGTATTTTAAACTTTGTGAAAGCGAAGCGTGTGAATACATAATTACAGACAGTAGAATTATATTTTATAAGTATATAGATTACTTAGAGAGATATATAATAATAACCGTACCTGTTTTTAATAACACAAAAATAGAAAAATATATAGCATTATGAGAAAACTAATAGATATACCTCAGGAAATATTGCAGGATTTAAAAATAATGGCTATTAAGAGTGAAAAAGACCTTAAAAACTACATACAAGATGTATTGAGTGAACACGTAAGAGTGGGTGGCAAAAAATAGTATTGTATATAACGGCAAAGTATAAAAAATCGTAGCGATATGGATAACGAATTATTTGGGGAAGCCCACGAACAAGAAGAGAATGGATTATTTGGTAAAAAGCACCAAGCAGAGCAATGTTTTTTATACAATGTTAGCTACTGTTACGAGTGTAACAAGCCTTATGATGATAAAGATAAAGAGCGCGGAATGTGTCATAAATGTTGGCAACCAATTATTGAAGAGTAATTGTTGCTAACGCATTGTATAAGGTGCGTTTTAATGCACTTTATACGTTGTTGTGAGTATGTATTATTTTTTAACTAAATAAATAGATTATGGATTGCCAAAGACCAGTAAAAAACAAAGAAACAAATAAGTGGGAAGTATGGGATTTTGCTTATGTAGAAAACGGAGAAAGGTTTTATGAACTTCACGAGTTTTTTACACATAAAGAAGCAATAGAGTTTTGGAAAGTAAGAAACCCTAAAAAATAATATTACTTACAACGTATTTGTGTAAGCGTTTTTGCGTGAATAAAATAATAACTTAATAAATAAAAGACTAAAAAATGAAAAGTAAATCAGAGAAAATATTTGAATTAGAATCTATGGTAGATTTTTATAAAGAAGAATTAGCAAGCCTTAAAAAAGTTAATAAAGAACTAACCGAGCAATTACGTTTACACGTTGTTAGCCAATGTTTTGCGATTAAAGAGCCTATTATTATTGATGCAATGGAGGCTTGTTTAAGCGTAGGGTATGCAAGCACTTCGTTATTTACCAGAAGATTGAATGTACCTTATAAAACAGCAATGAAAATAATGGATACGCTAGAGGATAATAAAATGGTAGGAATGTTTAACGGAACTGCCAAAAGAGAACTTATGCTTAATGATGTTGAATTTAAAAAACTACTTAAGCAAAATTGTTGCTAACGGATGCGGTTAAGATTAGTTGCGTAGAATTAATGAATAAAACAAAATAGAAATGAAAATAGATGATATAAAGTACAGGGTAAATAGAGGCTACACAATGAGTATTTACGGAAATAGCCAAGCAATACACGAAGAAATGTTAAAAGACATAACTTTCTTACTAGAACAAAACGAGCAATTAATTTTAACCGATGTTAGCCAACAACGTGAACTGTTGGAGCTTGTTACCGAGATAGCAAATAGTAAACAAGTTTACTCTAATACAAGACATAAATTATGGGCAAAAAAATTGATTAGCTCTAATTGTGGCTAACTTAGTTGTGTATGGCACGTTGCGAAATTAATAATTAAATAAAATAGATATGGGACAAAGTTGGTGTGGTACAATAGATAATAGAAAAAAGAAGAAAAAGCAATGTGATATACACGTTGTTGTGCGACGTTATTGGAAAAAAGCCCTTAAATTGAAAATTTAAAATACGTATGAGTAAGGAAGAATTAATTGATTTAATAATTGAATGTGTTAAAACAGCAGAGGATGACACTTACGGAACTATAAACTACGGTGTATTAAAAATATTCTTAAAAAACGAAATACCTAATAAAAGATGATAAAATTATACAAAGGAGATTGCTTAATAGAAAGCGATAAAATAGAAAGTGGTAGCGTTGATTTGATATTGACTGATTTACCTTATGGAACTACTAACAGAAATAAATGGGATGTTATCATACCTTTTGATGAAATGTGGAATTTTGTAAATAGAGTTAAAAAGAAAAACACAGCAATACTTTTTTTTAGTGATGAGCCGTTTACAAGTGAATTAATATTAAGTAATAGAAAACACTTTAAACAAAGAATTAATTGGGATAAAGATAGGGGAAGCGGATTTTTGAACGCTAAAAAAATGCTATTAAAACAAACTGAAGATATATGTTTGTTTTACGAAAAACCACCAACGTATAATCCCCAAATGATGGATGCTGACCCAAGCAGAATAAGACCATTTAAAAAAGATAGACCAGCAAGTAATGAAAGCACCAATTATGGAAGTACAAAAAACTTAAACTATAGCAAAGATTATGACAATACAAAAAGATACCCAACAAACTTGATTAAGTTTTCAAGTATGACAAATGATTGTAACCCAAAACACAGAATGCACCCAACACAAAAGCCAATTGAAATGCTTGAATGGTTAATTAAAACTTATACTAATGAAGGAATGACTGTTTTAGATTTTACTATGGGTTCAGGAAGTACTGGGGTTGCTTGTGTAAATACAAACAGAGATTTTATAGGAATTGAGCAAGACGCTAATTATTTCCAGATTGCAACCGATAGAGTGGGGGCTTTTTTACAATAATGGCTCACAACTGAATTGTACAAGAATAGTTGCGACATAAAGCAGCAAATTAGTAAACAAACATTAACCAATAAGTTATATAAAACTTAATAAACAAGCCATAACAAGCAATTATTTTTGTACGTTGTTATGCATTTTTAAAAATGGGACACAGAATAAATTTAGAGGGATTACTAGCATTTCAAAGAGAAGAAAAAGTTTTGTTTGCATCGAGTAGCAAGGAACATAAAAAATTATACATTGAACTTAGGGGTAATTATACAGTGTATGTAAATAAAGAATTAGTTTTAGAAACGATGCAAGCAAAAGTTGCTATAGATAAGTACAATTCCTTTTAATTGTGCCTAACGAATGGTGTATGGGTAGTTTATTTAACGATTAAAAATAAACAAATGGAAATATTAAAAGCAATAGAAATAATAGAAAAGCACAATGTTTGGCGAAGAGATAATAATGTACCTGCAAAAACTGAAATGGCAAACCCTACTGAATTAGGAATAGCAATTGACGAAGTACTAAGTAAGTTAAATAAATTACTTATACACGGTGTTAACTGCTGTAAGCCGACTTCATTTGAAAAGAACAACTTACCTGATGATGTAAAATATGCTTTTAATGAAGGTGTAGAGATTTACCAAGCGGTTATGAGCTATGAAAGTGCTATAATAGATAGAGCTGAATTTATAGAAGATGTACGAAAAGTTAAAAAGGCTTATTGTATTTAACTACTTATATACCAATATTCACCAAACAAAAAAGCTATGCAGCACACAGAAAACGATTTGAATTACAGTATAAAAGGGTATGACTTTATTAAATGCAATAAGCAGAATACTACGTTTTACAATAACAGAACAGGTCGATTTATTAAATCTACTAAAAACGGTGGTAGTTATGGTATTTGGGTAGGTAGTAATTGGTTGACGTTATCTAAGATAGAACAAGAAGATGTTGTTGATAATTCGCATATGTCAGACGATTTAAAACGATTATTAAGTCAATTTTAATGCAGTTAACAATATATGATATTATAAAAGAAGTAAATAAGGAAAGGATGAATAATAAACCAAAGAAATGTAAAGGTACAGGAGATTGCAAAGGTCATGGATGCGATAAAGAACACATACAACGCAAATACGGTCTTTGTCCTGCGTGCCTTTACGAATGGTCTAAATCAACAGATGAAGGCAAAGAATGGTACAACAAGAACCTTATAAGAGTGAATAAGCCAAAGGAAGATTTAAAGGTTGCTAAAGTAGAACGTAAACAAGGTATTAAACTAGAGAATGTAAAGAAAGGAACTAAAGACGCTTTACACAAATTCATTAGAGAAAGAGACAAAGGGAAGCCTTGTATTAGTTGTAGTACTCCATGGAAGTCTAATTTTCAAGCTGGGCATTGTTTTAAAGCTGAATTATATACTTCTTTAAAGTACTATATACCAAACATAAACGGACAATGTGAACAATGTAACCTAAGAAGAGAAGGAAACGAAGCTGGTTATTTATTAAACCTACCTAATAGAATAGGGGATGATAATTATAAAGAATTAGTACGTTTAGCTTCTATAGACAAACACAATACTCACAAATGGGATAGAGAAGAATTAAAAAAGATTAGAACAAACGCAAATATTTTATATAAAAAGCTATTATTTAATAAATAGGTTGTATATTTGCGTAACTTAAAACTAAGAAAATGAAAACAGAAAGACAACATAACCAAAGAAGAGTATTAATAGCAATAGTAATTATATCAATCTTTTTAATAGGGGTGTTAACATCGTAAAGAATAAATAAACATGGAAGCGTATTATAAACTTAAAGTAGCCTGTGATAAATGTAGTGAAGCGTTTAGAAGCGTAACGGAAGTATTTAATAAATTATCAAAAAACAGTAAATATACTAGGACAGGTAGTATCTATCATAAATAAAATAAACATGGAAAAATTAAATAAATTAGAAAAGGTTCTTATAATACTTTGTATTGTGTCATGTGCTATTACGATAATAGTTAGTATGTCAACTAATAAAATAGTATCTACAAAAACAATAGAGCCGTACAAAGTAGTATTAACTAAAGTAGATGGTAAGGTCGTAAAAACATTTCACTATAAACAACAATAAAATAATGATTACAACAACACAAACAAGACACGAGAAAAGAAAGCAAGCTGTAACTAAATGGAATAGCTTAGGTAAGTATTTAAGAACAAGACGTAAAATTTAAATTATTTATTGTATATTACCGAAATCGAATAAACAATACTAATATCAAAAATGGAAGACGGTAGGATAAAGAATGGTGGCGCTAGAAAAGGAGCTGGTAGAAAAAAAGTAGTTGACGAACAAAAAGCAAACGCACTATTTGTTAAAGCACTTAAAGAAAAGTTTAACAAAGAAACAGACGATGATGCTAAAGTGCATTTCATAAAAAAAGTATTAATGGAAAGCCAAAGAGGTCAGTTATTTTTAGCTGAACATATTTTCGGTAAAGCTCCGCAAGAAATCAAGCAAACCAACCTAAATATAGATACTACAGATTTAACAGATAGCGAAATTAAGAAGCTAAGTAAAGCACTTGATGAGCAGTATTAAAATAAACAAAGTGCTTAAATACAAATGCGAGAACAGTCTTTTGTTTTTCGCTCGCTACATCTATAAAGAAAATCATAATAGAAAGTTCATAAGGTCTAAACACTTTGAAGAGATAGCTAAGTTCTTAGAAGCTGTTTATCGTTTGGAAATTATTAGGGGTGTTATTAATTTACCACCTAGATACGGAAAGACAGAGCTAATAATAAAGATATTTACGTCGTGGTGTATAGCAAAGAATCACAGTTCTAAGTTCATACACCTTTCATATTCTGATTCATTAGCATTAGATAACTCAGCACAAACAAAGGAGTACATACAATCTGATTCTTATCAGTCTTTATGGTCAATGACTTTAAAAAAAGACGCTCAATCAAAATCGAAATGGTTTAATGAGTACGGAGGTGGAATGTATGCTACTGCATCGGGTGGAGCTATAACGGGTTTTGGTGCAGGCGGTACGGATGAAAACGTTTTCGAGGGTGCTATACTTATAGATGACCCTTTGAAGCCAGACGACGCTTTTAGTGAGGTTAAACGTAATGCTGTAAACAACCGATACAACAACACTATTCGCTCAAGAACTAACAATAGAAACGTTCCTATAATAGTTGTAATGCAGAGGTTACATGAAGATGACTTAACAGGTTTCTTATTGTCAGGTGGTAGTGGTGAAGATTGGACTCACTTATGTATGCCAGCATTAGACGAAGATAATACTCCTTTATGGAATGATAAACACAACTTCGAAGAGTTAGAATCTATTAGACAAGCGGATAGATATACATTCGCAGGTCAGTATATGCAGACTCCTTCTCCAGACGAGGGAGGGGAGTGGCGAAAAAATTGGTTTCAGATAATAGACAAATCTGAATTAAGTCCTAACATAAAATGGGAAATGTTCATTGATGGAGCTTATACGGAAAACACAAAGAACGACCCGACAGGGATACAAATATCAGGTAAACACAACAACGATTTATATATTTACAGTTCAATAGATAAGTATCTAGAAATGCCAGGCTTGAAAGCGTTTATAGAGCCGCATATCGAGTCTTTAGGTGTTAAGGTTTATCATATACTAATCGAGCCTAAAGCATCGGGTAAGTCACTTAAACAACTCTTAAAGAAAGAAACAAGGCTGAACGTTTCAGAGATACAAACTGATTTTGTTAAGGTGTCTAAGATAGAACGTGCTAGAACTTCATCAACTTTTATAGAGGGAGGAAGGGTGTTTTTAGTTAAGGGAACATGGAATGAAAACTTTTTAAAACAGGTTGCTACATTCCCAAACGCAAAGCATGATGAACACGTTGATTTAACTTCTTACGCTATTGAAAGAAATTTATTAAATAAAAAGAAAAGAACAACAGCAAGAGTTTAAAATAAAAATTGTATATTGCCGATAGCTAAATACTATTTGAAATTTAATTAGCATAGATAACATGAATACAGAAGAGTTTACAGGATTAGACAAAGATATGCAAGCGTTGAACTTCAAGGTGATACAGTCTATACAGATAAAAGAAAATGAAATGGTCAAAAGTATTCTTAAAGACTACTTAAAGCGTGACGTTAAAGGAAATGATTTAAAGTTTATAGATAAGCAGTTCGACATGGTCAGAAAGAATGTATATTTCCTGTATTTTAAAGATGAATTGCTAGGAGCTATTGAATATATAATGAGGGATAACAAGGTAGGTTTAAGTTTTGAGCCGATGGTTTAGATGAATATAGAAGACATAACAATACGTGAATATTTCACTATGAGAGACACATCAGAATACGATGTGTTTTTGGACGTTATAAACCCAAAGAATAAACTATGTGGGAATGAGTGTAATTTGAACAACATTACGTTTGACGAGTACCACGTTATGAGAGGTGTGTTTAATCAGCCTGTTATTGAAGATATACAGGAGCTTCTTATACATATTTATAATATAAAAGGAGGGTTTATGTGTACGGATGTAAACAAGTTTCTAAGCGAGTCTATATTTAATTTCTTTAGGGTGTTTAATTACTTAAAGGAATACATAGTGAAGAGAAATGAATTAGAAGCTAATGCATTGTCGTCAACTCCAGATTATAGAATGATAGCTGTAAACGCAAACGAGAGGTTATCTCCTTACAGTTCGCAATTGACAAAGAATAGATTAGCTGAACAGTTCGGTCAAGACCCTTCTACTATTGGAGGTTGGAAATACAGTAAGGTATTTAATATATTAGCAGCTAATCACGCTTTAAGCACAGTTCAAGCAGAAGCATCAAAGATAAAATAAATGAGTGATATAGTAGAAGTATTTGAAAAGCACGCTAGTTCTTACAATTGGCAGTTTAGCTATGGCAATAAGTATAATCAAAACCTATTGCAATCTGATTTAACGATAGGTAGAGTCTATATGGTGCTAGACCCTGTTGTTAGATTAAGAGCGTTTAGTCAATACGGAGGTTCAGGGAATCAAACTTTTACAGGTTCTTTTCTATTGGTTGTTAAGTCTACAATAGACCAAGTCTACCATAATCAAACAAATGAAGATGCTTTTCACAATAGAGTTACTTCGCAAGGTGGTACTATAATAGAGAATGCGTGTGCGACTGATTCAGATTATGTAGCTGGTAAATACATTGAAAACATTAAACCTTTATTGAATACAGAGATAGTTAAGTTAGAAGATGATTTAAACTGCTCTAAGTATGAAATAACGAATTGGAGTATTATAGATGTAGTTAACGCATTAGATGCAAACACTGATGGAATATTAGTTACTTACGGTATAAAGGCTTTAAACTAAATGACAGTAGAGCAAGTATTAGAAAAAGAATTTATATCACTACAAGAAGACTTTGTAAAGAAATATGACGAGTTAGGTATGCGTTCTAGTGGTGAGTGGTCAGAGTCATTAGAACACCCTGTCACACCTACTAGCGCAAAGATAATAGCAGAAGACTACACAACTCAATTAGTTAAAGGTAGGCGACCAGGCTCGTTCCCACCGATAGACGCTATAAAGAAATGGATAGTTGATAAGGGAATAGTAAACAATATAAAAGGGAATATTAGCATAAGTAGTTTAGCTTTCTTAATAGCACGTAAAATAGCTAGAGAAGGTACTAAGTATTTTAAACAAGGTGGTACTGATTTAGTAGATGCTGTTTATACAGAACAAAGAATACAAATGATAATTAATAAAGTAGGTGAAGCTGCTACAATTACTATCGTTAAAAAAATAGAGAACGAATTAAAAACAATTAAATAAATGGCTACATTTTCTATAACAGGAGTTGATGCAAATAATTTCTTAAACATTTACAATAATAATGTAGTAAATATAGATTATGATGGTTCTCCAGAAACCGAGACAGCTAACTATCTTAGGGTGACAGTAACAAGGGGTGTTGAATCTGCTGAATTTCAAGTAACTCAATTCACAACATCTCCAGAAGCACAACTATTTACATTTAACTTAAAAGAAGTATTTAAGTCATTAGTTTCAGATGCTAAGAACAGGGATTTAAAAACACCTATTTCACAAGTCGTAACAGATGGGGGTTTATTGCAAGAATATAGTGTTCAATACGGATTAATACACAACGAACCAGAGCCTAATAATTACTACAACTATACCTATAAGGCTTTTAAATCAGTTGAACAGATAGGTGAGACTATTGTTAAACCAATAACAGACCCTTATATCCTTAGTAATTATAATATAACAATGTTCAAAGGTTATCCGTTTGACTTTTCCTTGTATACGGATGCTGGAAGTATGAATATAGTAAACCTGACTAATGGAAATTCTATTCATTACCCTTCTGTTGGGGTTGGTGTTAATAGGGTGTTTTTATCTAGAGGTGAATATTTATTAGATGAAATTGATGAGTATCAAAATTTTGTAAACAGGGTTGCAAATGCTGGTGGAACATTAATAACAAACCCTTGTTACTCACCGTCTTCTTCATTACCTATACTAAATATAGGATACAACAATATTCAAATAGAATCTGGTTCGTTTACTTCACAAGTTTTAAAAGTTAGGTTAATAGATGCGTGTGAAGGTGTTTATTTGAAATGGTTTAACGAGAAAGGAGCGTGGAGTTATTGGCTTTTTAATAATATACATAAAGATAAGATAAGTTCGAGAGTTATAGATGTTTATAATACGGATTTCGATAGTATAGAACAAACTTATTTCCCATCATTAATAACAGGAAAGGAGGCTGAAAATACACTTGATTTAATTTACAACGCATTAGATGATAACGAGTACAATCAAGTGAAGTCTGTTATAACATCCCCTAGAGTTGAGTTGTTTATAGGCAATAAAGATGACGATTATTCTTTAAGTGTTGCAAATGGGGGAGCTGATTACGCAAAGGCATGGATGGGTGTAAGGGTGTTAAATGGAACTATCACAAAAAGTAACAAGATAGGTTTTAACGATATAAAGATTTCAATAGATAAAAAGAAATACACTCAATCTTAATGGAGGAACTATATATAAATGGTCAAAGGATATATTTATCTGATAGGGTTATTTCTAGGACTCTACAAATTAATGATTTTAGAGAGATTAAGGACAGACAAGCTAACTACTCTAGCAATATAAAGATACCAAAAACACCTGAAAACATAAAAACCTTTGATTATTTGGGTATTTCAGGAAGTATATCTACAATAGCTTATAATGAAATAAGTGTTAAGTATGTTTTGGATGGTATAGAAATGGTTGTAGGCGGTAAAGGAATTATAAAGTCTGTGAATGAATTTTATGAGTTTAATTTTTATGATGGAAACGTTAGCTTGTCTGATTTATTAGGCAATAAAACGCTATCTAGTTTAGATTACACATCTTACAATCACAACCTTAGTTTTAGCACTTTCTTTGCATCATTTACAAATACTAGTGGTTATGTATACGGTCTTGATTTGAATTCAAACAACGATTTAAATAAAACTTCTCCATCATTTTACATACATACTTTATTTAGTATGATATTCGCACAGAAAGGTTGGACTATATCAGGTAGTTTTTTTACAAATACAGACTATCTAAGCAGGTTAACCACTATGAATTTAGGGTTTGACCAAACATTAACACCTAGTTTATTAAATAAATATACTCAGGCTAATTCAGACCCACATTCGCAGAGTGATGTTACACCTTTTTCAATATCTTATTTGGTTGATTCTTACACTTCTTTAGTAGATGATATTTATAAGGTTGGTTTTTCTGGAAATATATCCGTATCGTTAGGAACTGTTGAATTAGATGTTAGGGTTAACGGAGTTAGTAAGGGTATTATAAGAGATGTATTAACTTCTATAACAGATAGTGTAAATGTTTATGCAGAAACTAGTGATATAATAACTGTTTATGCAGTAGCAACTTCTCAAGAAGTTACACCAACAGAACATGAGGTTGATTTTCAAGAGAATTTCACAACCTTGATAGATGTAGACAATTCTTATTATTCTATAGATTTTGCAAATATAATAGGTAATACCAAGCAAATTGATTTAGTAAAAGATGTGATGCAGAGGTTTAATCTATCTTTTAAAAAGACTAGAAACGAAAACAATTTAGAGTTCATATCTTCGGAGGAGCTATTGACAAGTCAAATATCAGCTGAAAACTTCACATCAAAATACAGTCGTAAACTAAGCGAGATAACAAAATCAACCTACGCAAAGCAAAATGAGTTTAAATATCTATATGACAATTCTGGCAACAATCACGCTAATGGTTATATAGACTTAACAGATGTTAATTTAAAGGAAACAAAGACGCTTGTTACTTCAATATTCAAAGCAAGTCAGAGAAACAACGATGTATATTCAATAAATTTATGGGAAAGAGACGGTGATATTTTTACACCGATACAGGATGGTTTGAGAATATTTAAAATAATACAATCCGATACTGTTTATAAATATAGATTAAAGTATGGGGAAGATAATTACGTGGAGATAGACAGAACTGTAGCGTTGCTAGATTTTTCTAATCTTAGTTATCAGCTAGAAGTGGATAACAATTACCCTACATTTTCTAGTTTACTAAACACTTATAAGTTAGTTACTATGGAATTAAACTTATCAATAGTAGACGTTTATCAATTAGATTTCTTTAAATTGAAGTACTTTGAACAGACTGGTAGATTTTACTATCTAAATAAAGTCATCAGCTTCAAGAATAACAAAACAACAAAATGTGAATTAATAGAAATACCAATTTAATATGGCTAAGATAATAATAGCAGAACTAGATTTGAATACAGATGCTTTAACTAAAAAGGCTGTTGTTACTAAAAAAGCTATACAAGATTTAAAAGATGCTCAGAAGATACTTCAAATACAAGGGAAGCAAAACTCAACTGAGTTTGTTAAAAACGAAATAGCATTAAAAAAACTATCTACAAGCTACAGAGAGCAGACAAAGGTGTTGGGTTCTTTAACTAGTAGGAGTGATGATTTTATAAAAGTTGAGAAAGCTATCGATAATGCTGTAAACAAAAACATTAACACAATAGCTCAAGCTAGAAAAAGCAATAAAGATTTACTAGCTGTAAGGAATGAGTTGAATCTAAATTCAGTAGAAGGTCAAAAGCAGTTAACAAGGATTAACTCAAAGCTAGATAAAAACAACAAGGTAATAAAGCAAAATGTAAGCGGATATGAGCAGCAAAAAATAGGGATAGGGAACTATACAGGTGCTTTAGGTAAATTCTTTCCTAGAATAAGCGGTGCGATTACACAAGGTATAGCACTTAAAAACTCTTTAGTATTGCAAAAGCAGGCTATGAATGCTAGTGCAACAGCTACAGGAACAGCATCAAAGGCTCTACGTATATTTAGAATAGCATTAATATCTACAGGGATTGGTGCTATAGTTGTTGCAGTTGGTACATTAATAGCTGCGTTTTCTTCTACACAAAAAGGGGCTGACGGTATTAGCAAAGCGCTAGCACCTATAAAGGGAGCTTTTCAGGGTATAATCGGAGTTATACAAGATATTTCTTTAAATATATTTGGACAATTAAGCGATAGGTTTCTAATAGTAAAGAACAATCTGTTAAATGGTATTGACTTAATAAGATTAGGCTGGAATACATTAACAGGAGATACAGAAGAAGCTGCTGATGTTCAGTCGAAAATGATTGAAAGAACAAAGCAAATGGGTGAGGCTCAGGTTAGGCTTAATGCACAAACAGCAAAGTTAGGTAATATTTTTAAAGGTGCTGGAGATGAGATTGCAAAATCTGTTTTAGCTCAAAAGGAAATTGAAAGGCTAACTATATCGATAGAAACAAAGGAGGCTGAAATCGTATTAAGTAGGGCGAAGGCTGGTGTAGAGCTTAGAAAACTACAATTAATAGCCAACGATAGGTCTAAGTCAGCGGAAGAAAACAACGCAGCAGCAGATAAGGCTATTGTTATTGCTAAAAAACTAGCAAGCGAGGAAAAGAATCTAGTTGGTTTAAAAGTGTTGCAAGAGGAGTTAAGACAATCTCAAAACGATACGGATAGAAAAGATTTAAAAAAACTAAATGAGATTAAAGCAGAAGGAATTGCAGCAGACGAAAAAGCATCAGCTACTGAATTAAAATTCTTAACAGCTAAAAGCAATCTAAAGAAAATACAAGCACAGGAAGAAGCAAAAGCTAGAAAAGATGAGGATGATGTTAAGGCAGAAAAAGAAGCAAAAGAATTGGAGGGTATTAGTGCATTTGAAGAAAGAAAGAAGCAATTACTTAATAAAATAAAATCAAGTAACGCAGAAGATGAAGAACAAGATGCTATATTAAAAGCAGAAAAGGACTTTGAGAAGCAAGAAGCTGAGTTTGAAAAAATGAATCTAACTTCTGAACAAAAAAAAGAGTTGTTAGCTTTATTAACAACTAATGAAGAACAAGTAAAAGCAGATATAAGACAGCATTTTTTAGACCAAGAACTAGAAATGCTAAAAGAATCCAACGTTAAAATAATAAAAGGCGAAGAGAAACAAGCAGCTGGCAGGTTAAGGGTCGCAAGTTCTTTAACTAGGTCTTTATCTAAGATGTTAGGAGACAGCTTAGGTGCTAGGTTAGCTTCTATCGCTATACAAGCGGGTGTTGAGGCTGGTCTTGTTAAGATGCAAGCAGCTTCCGCGAGTGGTCAAGTAGCATCAAACACAGCTATCGCAGTTTCTAAGTCAATAGCAGCTTCACCGTTAACAGGTGGTTTGCCATTTTCAGCAGCAGCAATAGCAGCGGGTGGTTTACAGCAAGCATCAATAGCAGCTTCTTCTACATCGGCAATATCAACTATATTAGGTAGTGCAGCGTTGAAAGGATTAAGCTCTTTAGCTAGTTTTGATAAAGGTGGTGTTGTTGGATTGGGCAGTGGAAAGATAACTAACAATTCAAACATACCAACTCAGTCAGGAGGTGATAATATTTTAGCAACTGTAAAACGGGGAGAAGTTATATTAAACGAATCACAGCAAGAAAAAGCTGGAGGTGCTGCGTTCTTTAGTTCAATTGGTGTACCAGGCTTTGCAACAGGGGGTGTGTTTGGTGTTAACTCAACGGTTACATCACCAATACAACAAGCTAGCACGAACATCGATAACATTGCAAACAGAATAGTTGAAGGTATTAATAATATTAAAGTAGTAACGGTTGTTGACGATGTAACAAATGCACAAGCAATACAATCAGAAATAGTTAATGGTGCTGATATTTAATATATTTATTGTATATTGCAACAATGATTAAACCTAAAGTAATTGCTAAAGCGTGGATAAGCGTTTTTAAAGGTGTAACAACTAAAGAACACAAAAGACGTTCAGGTATTTGTAAAGACTGCACTAGTGCTATTTACAATAAGTATACGGACTTTATTAATGATGAGTTAAAAGATGTTAAAGGGTTGATTTGTGATGATTGCGGATGTCCTTTAGTTGCTAAAATTAGGTCAACAGAAATTTGTAAACATTGGAAGAAATGATATTACACGAAGTCATTAAACAAATTGAGAACGATAGTAGATTTATAAAGCTATTACAGTTAGGTGTAATTCCTTTATCTGTATTAGATAAAAAAGTTTACTACGAGAGATATTTACAAGAAAGGAGAAAAGAGGGTAGAATGCAGTCAGTAGCAAATGTATCGGAGGAGTATAACATACACGTTAATACCGTTCGTAACGCTATTAAATTCATGACTAAAGATTAATATTTTTGTGTTTTTTTATTTTAGTTAATACCCTTATATTATATATAAGGGTATTTTATTTTGTATATAATTAATTTAAGAGTGTTAATCTTAACTCTACAACTTCATTCCAATAAAAGAAACTATCTAGGTTGTCTTTATTTGTTACCTCAATACTATAACCATCTGTATAATCTACTTTATATTCTTCTGAGCCTGTAACTAGAACTAATTTATAACACTTATAAAAAGACTTAACGATAAATCCATAATCAGTTCTTTCTAGGCTGACTTCGTTAATCCTATCACCTGTATACAGGTCTATATTCACTTTCCATCCTTGCTCGTCATAGTTCATGACATTATCTTGCATATCAAATAGTACGTTTATTTCTTCTGCACCTAAGTTGTCAGAATATTCACTTGATTGACAAGAGCAAAAAGATAATACGATAATAATAATTGTAATTAATTTTTTCATTTTATTTGTTTTAAATTATTTCAATAATCAAATGTACAACAATTTTATTAAATAAAAGAAACTATAAATAAATATTATACAAATTAGATTAACGATAGATTTACAATATACTTTGTAAACGATGTGTTCCTTTATTTTATATTTTTGTTATATTCTAATAGATTTTAATTATGGGTAACGATGTTTATTTAATTGGTGAAGTTGGCTACGAGATTACTCTAGCTAATACAATTGATAAAGTTAATAGTACGGATAAATCTAAGCCACTAAACGTTCACGTTCATTCAGTAGGCGGTTCTGTTTATGAGGGGTTAGCAATTTATAACTACCTAAAAGGATTGAAGCAAGAGGTCAACACTATTTCTGACGGATTAGTCGCATCTATTGCTTCTATTTTCTTTTTAGCAGGAAACAAAGAAACAAGAAAAGTAAATAGTACAGATTCTTTTTTAATTCATTTACCTACAGGCGGAATGCAAGGTAATGCTTCTGACTTCGAAAAGACAGCAAAAGAATTAAGAGATATAGAGGACAAACTAGCAAGTATATATGTAAACGAAACCAACCTAACTAAAGAAGAGGCTTTGTCTTTAATGAAAGAAGATGAAATGCTTAACGTAAACTTTTTGAAGGATAAGGGTTTTGTAAATACAATAAACGAATTTAAGGCAGTAGCAAAATTTAATATTAATAATAAGAATAAGAATGAAATGAGCGATACATTAACGAAAGATGAAGCTGAAGGTTTATTTGCAAAGTTTGAGAAAACATTGTCTAATATATTCGGTAAAAAAGAAGAGCCTACTAATAAAATAGTACAGGACTCAACAGGAGCGGAAATCAATTTTCCAAACGTAGCAGAAGATGCTAATCCACAAGTCGGAGATTCAGCAACAGTTGATAACGAAAAAGCAGAAGGGAGCTATATTATGCCAAGCGGTGAGACATTTGTTTTTGTCGATGGTGTATTAGATTCTATTGCGGAGGTTGCAGAAGATAACTCTAACGAGGAATTAGAAGCAGCTAAAAAGAAAGTTGAAGAATTAGAAGCTAGTTTAGATATTAGTAACACTTTAAACACAGAAAAAGATACTGAGATTTCAGAAATTAAAGCATCTTTTGAAACGGTTACAAACGAGTTCAAAGAATTAAAAAACACTTTCACTTCTGGTAACGTTCCAGCCGAGAAGAAAGAAGGAAACAAAGAAAAAGCTGGAGCAGTAAACAAAAGAACATTTAGAAATAAATAATTATGGCGACAAAATTTGACGTAACAGGATTAACTCTTAATCCATTAGAAGCAACTGACGTATCAGAAGCGATTGTAGAAAAAGTATTTGTACAAACTGAAATGAGTGCTATTCACAACATCGAAACAGGTGTTGGAATGAAATCTCAGATTATTTTCGTAGACCAATTAGGAATTGGTGGGGAAGCATTAACAGGTTGTACACCAGCAGAACAAGAAGGGTTAACCTTCACTCAAAAGTATTGGGACCCAGCTTTGATTGCAGGTAGATTAACGAACTGTGCAGCAGACTTAAACAAATTATTCAAGGTTTTCAAGAAGGCACAAAAAGCAAACCCAGACTATTTTGATAAAACAGGAAGTCAAGAGATGGGTATGTTAATGGCAGCAGTAGTAGAATCTTTAAAGGTGTCTATTAATGCAAAAGTATGGTATGGAGATACAGCAGCAGCAGTACAGCCTGCTGGAGACTTTACAATCACAGGATTTAACGCTGGGTTGTGGAATCAGTTTGACGGTTTATGGAAGCAAATATTTGCGGATGGTTCTATCCCTGTTTGCACAATTTCTGAAAATTCAGGAGCTACTTACGCAGCACAAGTTTTAGCAGCAGGAGAATCTTACAATATTTTTAAAGAAATGTATAAGAAAGCAGACCCTAGATTATTAGGTGATTCTGAAAATCAGATTTTAGTAACTCGCTCTATTTGGGATAACTACTTAACTTATTTAGAAGCTACACAAGCTAACGGAGGTGTTACAGAAGTTTTAGAAGATGGTAGAACAGTAATGAAGTTTAGAGGTATTAACGTAACGTTGATGAATGAGTGGGATAGATTGCAGAATCTATATCAAAATGATTTAACAGTTGTTTACTTACCTAACAGAGCATTAATGACTACACCAGATAACATTCCTGTAGCTACATTATCAGAGCAAGATTTACAGAGTTTGGAATCTTGGTACGAGAAAAAAGACAAGACTAATATCGTTGACTATTCTTATTTCTTAGATGCAAAGTTCGGTGAGTCTTACATGGCTGTAGCTGCATATTAATTAATTTAAAAAAGAAAAATTATGGCACTTAATTGTGAAGATAAATTAGCAGCAAACATAGAAAGAGACTGTGACAATAAGCCGTCTGGCGGTATTGAAGTAAACGTTGTATTGATTAATTTTGACGACGTTGACAAAACAGTCTCAACATTAGATGTTGCAAACGACTTAATAATTACAAACTTAGCTACAATGTCAACTACTTCTGGATTCTTTCTTGAGGGTGTTAAGCAGGCTCAAGGAACGTCTTACGAGTTGGTCAAGAAAGAAAATAGCTTTGACGCTTATAAGCACTTATTTTCTGGGGTTATTTTAAACCCTAGTGCAGCAAACAAGAAATCTCTATCGAACATCGCTAGTGGTGGGAGGTATGTTGTGGTTGTAGAGAAAATTTGGAAAGGAATATCGCAAGAAGACGCTTTTGAAGTTTTAGGATTCGACAGAGGGTTGGTTATTTCCAGCTTAGTTCAAAATTCTAAAGAAGATGACGGTATCATTAAGTTTGAATTGGCTAGTCCTGATGGACTTGAAGAGCCTGAAATTACAAGAGTAAACTTAGAAACTGATTATGCAACTACTAAAATTGCATTTGACTCTAAGTACGCTACTGTTTAATGACAGATAAATACAAAGGATTAGGTAAAGCAGTCGTTTTTAGAGACACCTCTAGAAATGGCTTGCTTACTAATTTTTTAAAAGATTACAAACTAGAGTTTGGAGGTGGTAAATTAAACCCATCTTGTTCTAGTTGCAGAAATGAATACTGGAATAATTACCTAAATTTATTTAAAATGAAAGAAGTAGTATCATGTGATTACGAATTGCATAAAAAATATAGCGGAGGTGTTAAAATTGGATTTAATGGACGACCTATTAGAAACGGTGAAATGACAAACGAAGTAGCTGCTGAGTTACTTAGAACACATCCAAGAGGTGAATTGCTATTCAGCAAGCTACCTAAAGCAAAAGAAATTGAAGTAAAAGAAGAGGTTGTAATTGAGCCTAAAAAGATAAAAAGAAGACGCAAATCTACTAAGTAATGGGTTTAAAAACTACTCTTATTGAAATCTATAAGAAGTTAACCACCTATGATAAAAGGATAGGTATTATAACGAACGGTGTTGATAATCTTTATCCTGAGAGAGTTGATAGATTTATCAACAACTCTGTAACAGCTAAAACTTGCGCTAAAATAATGGCAACATATATAGCTGGCAAAGGTTTTGGGGAAGTCAATGATAATATAATTGTTAACTCAAAAGAAAAAACAACTCTACAAAAATTAACATCTCAAATATCTAAAAGTTTATCTAAGCAAAGAGGTGTTTTTATTAACGTAACCTATACTTTAGGCTATGAGCCTTCGTCTTATAAAGTATTACCTTACAATAGTTGTAGACTAGGCAAAAAGGACGACAACAAATATAACGGAAAGATAGGTGTTTCTGACAATTGGGAAAATACAAAATTAAAAGAAATTGATATTACTTTTATAGATGTATTTAACAATAATAAAGAAATAGTAAAAAATCAAATAGCTAATGAAAAAGGAGATACTGAACTAGAAAAGTTAGGTAACTATAGAGGTCAGATACTTTACTTTAATTTAGACGATGAGTACTTGTACGCTTTGAGTCAAATAGACCCTGTTTTAAAAGATTGTGACAGTGAAGCACAAGCGAGTGTTTACAAAAATCGTTCATTAAGAAAAGGGTTCTTTGGGAAGACAATTGTAATAACAAAACCATTAGCAGGTACTTTAACGGACTATGCAGACTCTACTGAGTATCACGAAGCACTAAGCGAAAGAGATAACTTTAAAGAAACTATAGATAGTTTTATAGGTGCAGAAGATAATGGAGGTGTTATTCATGTTGAACTAGAACACGATTCTGAAAATTTCGACCAAGAAATTAAGTTTGAAAACATTGATAGTAATATTGATGACAAGATTTTTGAGTACACAGAAAGCTCTGTTTTTAACAATATTTTAATGGCTTTTAACTCTATTCCTAGTGGATTGATTCGACCTGTTAATACATTATTTGGACAAAGTGAAGGCGCAATAAATCAAATGAAACTAGTGTATCAAGACAACACGAGGGCAGAACGTAACGAAATGACACAGCTGATACAGTTTTTGATGAGTATTTTTGTTAGACCTGTGAAAGGATTAGAATTAGAACCTTTAGTAATTGAAACACAAGAAGAAGATGACACTACTAATAAATAGAAATGATTTCGCAGTAAATAATAGACAAATAACACAGTCTAATTTCAATTCTGGAACTCTAGATCAGCACGTTTCAGATGCTCAATTTGTAGATATTCAGAAGTTAATGGGTTTAGATTTCTATAACGATATGATTAGAAACTATACAGATACTAAATATCAAACATTGTTGAACGGAGGTAGTTACACTTATAATAACACTACTTACACAAACGTAGGTTTGAAGTCTGCGATAGTATTTTATGCGTATAGTAGGTATGTATTAATGGGTAGTCAAACAGACACTCCATTTGGTTACATTGAGAAAACAACTACAGATAGCATTCGTGTTTCTGATGGTGGTAAGAAAAATATGTATAAAGAAAACAAAAATATTGCTTTTAATTATTGGGAAAATGTAAGAAACTTCTTAGAAAGAAAATCTACAGAATACCCTTTGTGGGAAAGTAATTGCTTTGTTAAAAGAGGAGGTTTTAAAATTTCAAAAATAGGATAAATGGCAGAAAAAATAGAAATAATAAACAACGCTTTAGTTGTTACGAATACAGGCACAGGTATTATATCAATATCAGAACCGTCAAAAGATTATTGGTACAAAGAATCTGATTTGCAAATTGGTAGAGTAACTTTTTATGATGCTAACGGATTAAAGGGAGATTTTCAAATCACACAACCAATAATTAATTTATCGGATGCTGTTGATAGTGAGTTAACACCTTTTACAGAATCAACGTTTAGGACTTTCTGTACTGCTAATCTGGGAAAGTCTAGCTCCTCGGATGCGGGAGCAGATTTAGACGAGCATATTGGCTTTGCAGATTACAATGATGCGTCTACAT
>Ga0209501_10001515_pt1 | contig 25585 bp, 26 predicted proteins | sample ArcticOcean_MG_C_4_FD_187434 | JGI IMG/M metagenome (GOLD analysis project Ga0209501, IMG submission 187434) | Marine microbial communities from western Arctic Ocean - ArcticOcean_MG_CB4_134 (SPAdes) (version 2) | ecosystem: Environmental > Aquatic > Marine > Oceanic | place: Arctic Ocean...
AAAAGAAGATTCCCGCACCACCAACCGCTGGTACTTCATCGTCGCTATGGGCCGTCATGCAGGACATCTCTCTCTCGGAATCGGTAAAGCCGCAGCATCGACGATTACTATCATTCCAGAGGAATTTCCCCGCGACACAGTCAGTCTGGCAGAAGTTTGCGACGTGCTCGAAGGCGCAATTCTCAAGCGCAGGATTTCGGGTCGACCCGACGGGGTTGCCATCATCGCCGAGGGTATCGCAAGCAAGCTCAACTTGAGCGATCTGCGAAAAATCTCCGGCGTCGAGATCCCACGCGATGAATACGGCAACATCAAACTCGCCGACCTTCCGTTGGCACGAATTCTGAGAATCGAAATCGAACGCCGATTCAATGAACGCGGTGAAGCGATGGGAATCGTCGACCTGACGCTCGGGTACGAACTCCGTTCAGCTCCACCGATACCGTTCGACATCGACTACACACGCACACTCGGGCACGGCGCTGTCAGCTTCCTGTTGTCGGATCCCGCCGAAGACAACAGGACCACCCAGGGTGCGATGATCTGCGTCGTCGACAATCAACTCCGGGCTGTCCCATTCGAAGACACGCGCGACCCTAAAACCGGCAAAACGGCCATCCGCATGGTCGACACCCACAGCCTCTACTACGATGTAGCACGTCGTTACATGATCCGACTCGAACAGTCTGATCTGGAAGACGACGAACTCTTGCAGCAGCTCGCCGACATGGCGTCTATGCAGCCCGATGCATTCAAACGTAGATTCGCAGTCAAGAGCTAACGGAGCACTCCACGGTGGTTAGCCAATCGACTCAACTGGCCGTCAAAGTTGAATCCATCGTCAAAAACTTTGGCGATACGGCGGTGCTGCGCGAGCTCGATCTATCGCTTCCAACCGGCGAAGTAACAGTACTGCTCGGCACGAACGGTGCTGGTAAATCGACTCTGTTGCGCATCCTGGCAATGCTCACCCAGCCCGATTCGGGAACCATCGAGATCATGGGCACCGATGTCTCAAAGAATGGCCCGGCCGTTCGTGCTCTCACCGGATCAGCACTGCACTCGCCGATGCTCTACGCCGGCATGACCGTCAGAGAGAACCTCATGTTCTTCGCCGAGATGTACCGACTCACAGGCGTCGATGAACTCATCGCCCAGAACTCGTCAAAGGTTGGCATCGAGCCACGCCTCGATGACCGCGTTCGAACGTTGTCGCATGGTTTTCAGAAACGCGTGGCACTGGCGCGTGCGCTGATGCACGAACCACAACTACTACTACTCGACGAACCGGAATCTGGACTCGATAGCCAGTCGGTGGAAATGCTCGACCGGATAATCGACGAGTACCGATCATCAGGCCGAACGGTCGTGATGACGACCCACATCGTTGAGCATGCTCTCGACCTTGCCGACTGCGCCGTGGTGCTACTCGGTGGTAGGGTCGGGTTCAACTCCGACAGCCCAAAGCAAGATCAAGCAGCGATTCAGGAGGTGTACTCCGCACACTCCGGATCGACCTACTCCCGGCCAGCAGGCGCCCAATGAGAGGTTCACTTGCCATCATTTGGGCGATTGGTCGTAAAGACCTGCTGCTCGAAATCCGCAACAAGGACGTCGTTGTCGCCGTCGCGGGATTCGCACTATTGGTGCTCGTCATATTCACGTTTGCAATCGACCTGAACCAGGGCAACGCAAAGCTAGTCGGACCCGGCGTATTGTGGGCTGGAATTGCCTTTGCTGGTGTGACGGGCCTAAACCGGGCGTTCGCACTCGAAGTCGAAGGCAACACGCTCGAAGCGCTGATGCTCGCGCCGATCAGCCGCGACCTGATCTATCTCGGCAAGGCACTCGGCAATTTCCTGTTCATCACGGTAGCCCAGATCATCGTTATCCCGGTTTTCGCAGTGCTCTTCAACCTCGTCGTGTTCCGATGGGAGATGCTTACAATAAGCCTGCTGACGACTCTTGGCTTCGCCGCTGTTGGTACTTTGTTTGCCGCAATGTCGGTGAGAATACGGGCGAGGGAAGTAATGCTGCCCCTGCTGTTTCTGCCGGTAGTCACACCGCTATTGATGGCAGCTGTGGAATCGACCAGTCACGTCGTAAACGGCAGGAGTTGGTCCGACATGGCGCAGTGGCTGCAACTCGCCGTTGCTTTCGACGTTGCGTTCCTCGTCGTTTCGGCGTTCATTTTCCAGTACATACTCGAAGACTAATCTCAACCGGATCAACACAACGAATACATGCACTGCTTTATCTAAAAAAACCTAGTTCGTGATAAAATTCTCTAAGTATTCGCACGGCACAAAACTGCAATAAACCTATCGATGACCAAAGTCCTTAACCTACTCGACCCACTGCTGATCGTCAGCGCAGTCCTCATGGGACTGACGCTGTATCTCATATTTGCCTGGGTCCCCACGGAATTGAACCAGGGAGCCGTTCAGCGAATCCTCTATTTCCACGTGCCGGTTGCATGGGGATCAATGCTCGGGATTTTCGTTGTGAGCGGCAGTTCGTTCATGTATTTGTGGAAGAAGAACGAAAAGTGGGACCGTCTGGCGGTCGCATCGGCCGAAGTGGGAGTGGTGTTCGGCGGGTTGATGCTGCTTACTGGCATGATCTGGGCACGCCCGGTGTGGGCAGTGTGGTGGACCGGCGAGGCAAAGCTAACGACTGCGCTCATCCTCTTTTTCATCTATGTCGCGTACCTGATGTTCAGGGCGTACTTCCCACCCGGATCCCAGCGTCAGCGACTCGCCGCGATCATCGGGGTTATAGGTGCAATCGATACTCCGATAATCTACTTCGCAGCGAACCTCTGGTCGCAGGCACATCCGCCGATCATCACGGGGCCTGCTGCCGATGCAGAGTCGACGCTGGGCAGTGAACTCGGCATGGTACTGCTCGCTTCAACGTTGGCATTTACTTTCCTGTTCATTTATCTGATTCAGACCCGATACAAAATTCGAAAATCCGAAGACGATATGGTTGAGCTAAAGAGAGCTTCTTCCCTGTCAGCTTCGGCGGGAGCAAATTGATAGTGACTCAATCCGTATTCAGATCCGTATTAAGAGCTGGAACGCTGCGAATCGTTATTGCGGTGATTCTGGCTTTAAGCGTTTCAATAATTGGCGCTGGCGCCAGAACGTCGTTCGCCCAGGACAACAGCGTTCTCAGCGGGATTATTGTTGGAGTTGAAACCGACGAAAACGGGAACCTGACACGGTTCGCGCTGTCTGACTCCACGGGCAATGTAACGACATATGAGCTTTCAGCCGAGACCCAGTTCGGGCTCGAGAATCAGGCAGGCGACCGTTGGGTGTCATCGCAAGGTGAAGAACCTTCAGAAGCGGCCCGACACCTGCGAGATCATCGTGAAAGATTCGCTCCAGTTACCGTTTCTTTTGCAAACGGAATCGCCAGTTCCGTCGTAGAACGTGAAGAGGGTAAGCTCGAAACCAACCTCGGGTACCTGTTTGCAGTGTTCGCCATCACCTGGGTGCTGTTCTTCGTCTATGTTCTCTACCTGGGCAGCAAACAGCGCGTTCTTCAACACGAAATTGCGAAGCTAAAAGGCACTATAGGCTAGAGTTTACGAAGGAATTATTCCAACGGCGACCGACAGATATGACTAACGAACCAAACGAACTACAATCACAAGATCAGCAACCAACTCCGGTAGCTGTGTCAGCGGCACGAACTTCCACGTTAATGGGGCCACGCGCCAAGCTTGCATTTGCTTTCATTCTGGTCTCAGCAGCCCTCGCATACTTTGCTTTCACAGCCTTTGAGGGCGCAACGGTCGATTATCTCTCAGTAGCCCAGGTCTACGATGTGGCTGCAACCGCCGACGATCGACAGGTCGGCGTTACGGGCAAGCTTGTTCAGGACTCGTACGTCCGAGATGCCGACGGGCTGACAGCGCGATTCTCGATCAAAGACGAAGATGGCGTCCAGCATATTAACGTCGTCTACAAGGGTGAAATCGGGCAGGTGTTCTTCAACGACCACTCGGAAATAATCTTGCAGGGGCAAAAAATGGTCGATGGGTCATTTAGCGCCGACAATCTGACTGTCCGTTGCCCATCGAAGTACCTGACCGAATCCGAACAGGCCGAGATCGACGCCCAGAACAACGGCGACCCGTTATCACCGCCCTACCAGCCCGACTACTTCGACAAAGAAGCCTAGATCGCTTCGGGCAGACTGCGGCGTGAACTGGGGCAGACGCCGCTAATCAATTCAGATACCTCTAAAACTTTTGCTCACCAGCGTGGTCACGATCGTAAACACGATCAACCCGGTCGCGAGGATTGCGAGCGAATATTCGAGTCCGTAAATCGCTGCCAGAGAACCGCTGAGGAGCCCCCCAAGCGGAAACCCAGCCCATGCAAGTTCATAGGCTCCGATTACGCGTCCTCTCACCTTTGCAGGCACGTTTACCTGAATCACCCCAATTCCGAGCGCAATGTGAACGGCGTTGAAGTATCCGAGCAAGAACGCGATTGGAAGTGCGAGCTCCATTGTGGTTGTAAACGCCCACACGATCACCAACGCACCGAACAACACATCAGTGGTCAGCAGCGCAATCCCCGACCTTCGAACGCCGCCTGTCAGGAATACCGTAAACGCACCCGTAAACGCGCCAAGACCTACTGCGGCAAACAGGTAACCAAGACCGGTTTCACCAACCCCGTGAATGTCTTTTGCAAACGCCGGAATGATAAAGATGAGACCACCCAGCATCAGTGCGTTTACTGCCGTGAACATCAGATTCACTCGAAGAATCACATTGCTGCGCAGCACTCTGCCAACTTCTTTGAAGTCTTCGACGATCCCGAGATGGGAGCCGCGTGATACCTCGGTATGGGGCTTGATAGTCGTGTAGGTGATAATTGCGAGTCCGAAGAACCCGGCGACAAGCCCGTAAGCTGCAGTAGCACCCGATGATGCGAGGATAAACCCACCGATGAGCGGTGCGATTACCCGGGCTCCATTGAAGGCAGCCTGGTCGATCGAAACTGAGCGGACGATGATTTTCTTCGGAATCACGTCCGGCAACAGTGAAAGGCGCGCTATCCAGTCGAGTGCCAGTGCCGATCCCTGCGCTGCACCACCCATGAGTAAGTGCCACGGCTCAAGAGAATCAGTTGCAAGAAGAATGGTTATCGCCAGCATCGGCAATCCCGCAACAGTCGCGCCGATCATAAGAATCCGTTTGCGGGGTATGCGGTCCGCAAGTATTCCGCCAAGGATCGCAACAATGATGTTTGGCACACCGACCGCCGCACCCAGAGCAGCCAACCACAGTGCCGAATCGGTCAGTTCGAAAAGCAGATATCCCTGCGATACCGTGATCAGTTGGTGCCCGGTGCCCCACACCGTAGTTGCCATCAGGAATCGGCGAAGTTGAGAATTTGCGAGCGTTCCAAACAAACCCACATCAGAATCTTCACGGGTATTCGATTCGGGGGGATGGGACATAGAGCGCAATTGTGAACTAGCCCCACACATATCGGGTTGGGCGCAAGTACCAAGAGTTATCCAATTTCGAAAAATAAATTGCTACTGCCAGCGATTGTGCGTCCGCTGATACAATTCGAATCACTACATGAGCACCGACGTAACGTTCATCACATTTCTAGTCTCAGCCGCCATCGCTTTTGCACTTGGTGCAGTTCCTGCTGCCTACACTATCGGCAGGTTAAATGGCGTCAATATTTTTGAAGTTGGGTCTCGCCAGGCTGGCGCAACAAATGTTTGGCGAGAAGTATCACGCAAGCAGGGCACGATCGTTACTGCCATCGACGTCGTCAAGGGCGTAGCTGCGATTCTTATAGCTAAGTACATGGGGCTCGCCGGCGTCGAGCTTATCGTACCCGCCTCAGCCGTAGTTGCAGGCCACTGGAACTCGCCTTTCACCAAGTTCAAAGGTGGGGACGGGGTGGCAACGTTGATGGGTGCCGCAGTAGGAATAGCACCTCAAACCGTATTTATTGCGTTCGCAGTCGGTCTGTTTATTGCTGTAACGATGAACAGAAAGCTCAACCACCCCAGCCTGTTTGGCGGAATAGCAGGTTACGCAGTTTTCATAGCACTCTCGTTCCGCCCAAACTCGATAGTCGAACCGGGCGTTGTCTACGGTCTCACTGGAATTGGAATCGCCATCATGCTGCACAGCATGTACTTCCATAAGAGGCACAAAGAATACTTTCGCTCCGAGGTCTCTATTGAAGATGAAGACCCCGAGCAGACACTCAGGCAGGATGGGCTCGGCTGAGATGAGCCGTCAGGTAACCGAAACGGACACAAAAAAAACGGCGAATAGATCGCCTTTTTTCAGTTACCCATGCCTCGTAGACTAATCGTCTGACAGGTTCTTCAACTTCTGCTTAAACGAATCCGGCACTTCCTGCTGGGGAGTCTGGCGGATAAGCCCAACTGTCTGCGCAAGGCTCGTCATCCAACCATCGCAGTCGTCGCAGAAACCCAGGTGGTGCCTGATGCGAGACGTGAGTTTGGAAGGAACCTCGCCATCGATGAAATCTGACGCGTTGTCGTGAACCTCTGCACAATCACCCATACCCTGCGCACAGGGGTCGTCGGGCGTGTGTATCTCGTCTCTACCGATTAGTTTGTCAATCCACGAGGATGAGCCGGTCACGTTAATCTCCATACTGCCCTGCAACGATCATGTTCGTTCGTCACGGACATTTAATAAGATGCAGTGTACGCGTATTAGGTTCAAAGAGCATTCACGTCGAGTAAACAGGACATTGAATCCTGTTGGTTATTCTATCTCGCACCTGCCCACGAGGGTTTACTAATAATTCGGTCAATCTTGAAATTGACATGGAAATGCGGAAAGGAATCAGACGTATGTTCTGGTAGAGTGTTTGAACTGAAATCCAGTTGCAAGCAACGATATTTCAGTCGGCATCATTTCGACCTTAAGCCCTGCAAACTTTCCACGACGGTACATGGACGCCCAAGAATTTACGGATATAGCCGAGAAGCACTCAGGGTTCGTATACAACGTTGCATATCGCATGATGGGCAATCCCCACGATGCCGAAGAAGTGGCGCAGGACGCTTTTGTGTCGGCCTACAAGGCTAGGGATCGCTTCCGGGGTGACGCCCAGCCAACGACATGGCTCTACCGCATCACGGTCAACGCCGCCCTCATGCGAATTCGCAAGGACAAACGCGGCAGGGAGATGACTGTCTCCGAAGATGCCCGACCCGACATTGCTTCGAGTAACTGGGCCGAATCACCGGTTGCCGCCACGATGAACACCGAACTGGGCGACCGGATCGACGTGGCCATCAGCGCCCTGCCGGAAGACCTGCGAGTGGCTGTCATTCTTCGCGATGTCCAGAGCCTTTCGAACCAGGAAGCAGCCGACACACTCGACATTTCAGTCTCAGCCCTGAAGGCCAGGCTTCATCGGGGTCGGATTCAGCTTCGAGACTCACTCGAACAGTACGTGGCCGAACGCTCAAACGCAGACTAGCGTTTCGGCGGTTTCGCCAGCGGTTCTAAACGCTCCCTCTCCCCGACTGCACACAAAGAAGCCCTCTCCATTAGGGAGAGGGGGAATGCCAACTACAACAGTTTTCAGCATCGCAACACTACTCAGCAACAGCCAGATTCCCAGAACACCACGTCTCCCCTGCTGCCCGGACTTCCCGTGCCCCCTCAACCTAACCTTCTCCCTCAGGGAGAAGGAATTAAACTTCGGATCGCACCAGCAAACCAACAAAAAAAGCCCCGGACATGGCGGGACTTTTTGGTTTTCGCTAAAACAAACTGCTACTACTGCAGCAGATACGAATCGAGTAGCTGCTCGTTGGTTCGAATCGGGGCCTTCGCCTGCAAATCCTCGTATCGATCCTGAAGCGTCTTACCCTCTTCTTTGTAGATCACACCGAGAGGGATACCCGGGCGGCTCAAGAGGTCATTTGCAGCCTCCACGCTCGATGGGTCGTGATCTTCAGGAATATCGTAAGCGAGTCCCTTGATCCCTTCCTTCGGCTTGCCCTTCAAGATGTCGTAGATGTCGTTGTACGTCGTGCATGGCGACTGTACGTGAACGATGCTGAACCCGCGGTGGTTCATGGCTTCTTGAATGATTTTCGCCAGTTGTCGTGGCTTGCTCGAGTAGTACGAAGCGATGAAGGTCACCCCTATCGACATGTAGTTCTTGAGCGGTGAGACAGGAGTCTCGATCTTGCCAAGCGGTGTCGAGGTTGTAATCGCCCCGAACTCGCTGGTTGGCGACGACTGACCCTTTGTCAGGCCGTACACACCGTTGTCCATAATTACGGCAGTAACATCAACGTTCCTGGTCGCTGCCGGCCCAAGGTGTTCACCACCGATCGAAAGGAAGTCACCGTCTCCAGCGACAACCACGGTGTTCAAGTCGGGTCGCCCCATCTTCACTCCGAACGAAATCGGAAGTGTCCGGCCATGGATACCGTGAATGCCGAACGGCTGGTCACCTTCGATAAGGTGAACCATGTTTCCGGAGCAGCCGATGCCGGCAATAATTACGCTGTTTGCCTGTGGCTCTTCATGCTCAACCGAGTATGCCTCGAGAGCGACCTGCAGTGCTCGTCGCACTCCGAAGTCGCCACATCCCGGGCACCACGCAAAGTCGTATTCAAGATTTCGCTTGCTCATGCTATTACTCCAGCCCCGATTCGCTCACCGATACTCTCCACAAGATCCGCAGGCCTGAACGGCAAACCCGTGTACTGCGTAATTGATTCGGCATTGACGCCATCTTGGCGAAGCAGTGCCGACCACTGACCCAGATAGTTTAGCTCAGGCACGATAACCCGTTTTCCAGATTTCAAGACGCTGATAACTTCTTCTGGCAGCGGATTGAGTGCGACCGAGTAGACCCAGCCGATATCCGCACCGTCTGCACGAAGCCTGTCGTAGGCCTCACGAGCCGGGCCCTTCGAGCTGCCCCACGGCATGATGATCACATCTGCATCGGCATTCTCGATTTCGTAGTGAGCGCCAGTCAGCAGGTCGAGTTTCTTGAATCGTCGCTCCATGAGTCGCACGTGGTGTCGAGGCAGGTGAGTCGTGTCACCGATCTCGTCGTGCTCGGAACCGTTCGCAACATAAGCGCCGGGACCACCCGGAATAGGCATGCCCGGAAGCGGTGTCGAACCGTCCCACGAATCGTAACGCTTGCCGGTGTCGCCCTCGCTCACCGTTGCTCGGCTTTCCTCGCTGACTGCGTCAAGGTTCGGGCGGCGAATGTTTTCACCGCGCTCTGCCAGACCGAACTCACTTACCAGAATAACTGGACCCTGATATCGCTCGGCCCAGTTGGTTGCCAACGCTCCTCCGTAAAAACACTCTTCGATAGTTCCAGGAGCAAGGACCGGCATTTTGATATCGCCGTGTGCTGGGTGCATACAAGACATGAGGTCTGATTGTTCAGACTTGGTTGGGAGTCCGGTTGCCGGACCACCACGCTGAACGTTTACGACAACAAGAGGAATCTCTGTCATCCATGCGAGCCCGAGTCCTTCACTCATAAGTGAGAATCCAGGACCAGCGGTGGCTGTCATAGACTTCCTGCCGGCGAATCCTGCCCCGAGAATGGCGTTGATCGCCTCGATCTCGGAAGCTACCTGGTGAACGAAACGTCCCTCACCCCAGAGATTATTCTCCATCCAAACCAGAACAGTAGTAGCCGGGGAAATCGGGTAACCAGCGTAGAAATTAAGCCCCGCCGCAACAGCACCCATCGAAAGCGCTGCATTTCCCGTGATGATGATCTGCTTGTAGTCGGGCGGGATCGGAGATGCAAGTTGTCCAACGGTGAACCCGCTGCTTTTGGCAACTTCGACCCCAAGCCTGACAGCCGCAATGTTCGCAACGATGATTTCGTCGTCACCCGGACGGCCTCGCGTGAATCGCTGAGTAATGAACTCGTCGATCTCTTCAAGTTTGAAGTCGATCAAGTTGGCAACTGCACCAATCGTAACCATGTTGGCCGCACGGGCATTGCCCGTCGACTTGGCGAGTTCGTCAGCCTTAATGCCAAAGTACTGCCCACCCTCGGGCAGATCGTACTCTTCAGCGTTATAGACGGTCACACCACCCGGATTCATATCCTCATTGTGATGATCGAACGCGTACTGGTTGAGAGCAACGAGTACGTCGACTCCGTCCCCGGAGCTCATCACCGGAGCAGTGGAGATCCTCACCTGTGAAGACGCAGGCCCACCCATGATCTGAGAAGGAAACGTTGAGTGGGTTTGAACGTAATATCCTGCTTGGGCTGCGGCCCTTGCGAGCGCATCAGCTGAAGTGACCAGCCCCTGTCCGCCCTCTCCGGCGAATCGGATGACAAAGTCCTGCTTATCCAATGTTCACGACCTTTTTCCGAGCCTGCGCACTGGCAGGCTCACATGTATCGCGCCCTGAGGTTTCGGATTCGGGCACAAAAATACCGCACTCTTCTTTTTGATAGTAATGCGGCTAATTTTTAAGTATCGTACTCTGCAATAGAACTAGGAATTGAATATTGAACTCAAATGGCGTCGTTCTTGACGAACGACGGTGAGTTTCATATAACTGTTGTAATTGTGTCATGCTAACTGGCATCTTATTTGCTAATACCCAACTGATAATTATCGAATCCGATTAGTTCAGTGTCAATTTATTTCCGGGGTGAATTTCGACTTGATCTCAGGTTGACGTAAAAGTTAGGTCGCTGGCGTTTGACCGTAGCCATCACCAATCTTAGAATCCGGCTCACAGAATTGAAATTTTATCCAGCAACTGGTTTTTCCCATGACTCGACAACGCACAACAGATCATTCAATTGATCGCTGGTCCGCCGGCGGCGTTGTTCTGCGTGCAGATTCGAACAACAACGGGCAGCTTTACGTCGCCCTCTGCCACCGACGCGCAGAATCACTTTGGGCGCTCCCGAAAGGTACACCCGCAGAGGGTGAGTCTGTAGCCGAGACCGCCGCTCGTGAGGTTGCTGAAGAAACAGGCCTGCAGGTTGAAACAGGGCCAGCTATCGACGACACTTATTATTCGTTTTTTCGGATCGCCGGTGAGACACTTGGCGACCTGCCGTACGATAGCAACAGCACCGTTCGGATAGATAAAACGGTTCACTGGTACCTGATGAAATATATTGGTGGCGACACATCAGACCACGATCATGAGTACGATGATGTCGAGTGGATCAACATTAAAGAAGCATCACAGAGGCTGACTCATCGGAATGAAGCGCGAGTCTTGGAAAAAGCTGTGGCCTTTTATGAAGGCAGAGCAGGAAACGACGGCTGACCTGCGTCTTGTCGGTGAACTGACCATTCTCAGGTCAAAATCGATGGACGATGCAGAAGCCGACTATTCATGGCGCATCGACCCTGAACTGGCGAGCCTCGATGCAACGCGCCCGGTCACTCTTTCATTCACCGAATATCTGCGATACCAGCGCGATGATGTGAACTATCCGTCTCCCTGGTCAGTCCGAATGGCGATCGACACGCTCGATGGTCGCCACATTGGAAACTGCATGTACTACGACATCAACAACGAAAAGTCGCAATGCGAACTGGGAATCATGATCGGAGATCGTGACTACTGGAGCAAGGGGTACGGTAGCGATGTCATCAAAGTCGCTTTGAAGCGCATCTTCACGGCCACCGAACTTGAACGTGTTTACCTTCACACCCTCACGCACAACTTTCGTGCACAAAAATCTTTTGCCAAAGTGGGTTTTGTTCAAGTACGAGAAGTGAAGCGAGACGGGTACGAGTTCGTGTTGATGGAAATATGGCGGAAAGAGTGGGAAGCCGAGCACCCCGAAGCAAAGTCATGGGTGCAAAAGGAAGCCAAGATTTCGGAATCAGCCGAACCGTCACCAGCTCCCTCTAAAGCAACAAGACAAACCGACGGTGACCCCCTGCTCGGTTCCTGACACAAATCAACTAATCGGAGATTCTTCTGTGAACTTATTACTAATCACGGGCGGTAAGCACCCGTATGAAGAGACTACCCCGGTCCTGAATGACTTCCTCAACGAAGCAGGGCATTCGGTCACTGTTTCAGAATCGGCGAGCGAGCTTGCTGGTGATCTTTCGGCGTTCGACGCCATCGTGCTCAACACGCTCAGGCAACCAGACACCGATAACGATTTGAACGACGCCCAACGATCTGGATTTGAAAACTACGTTTCTGGCGGCGGTTCGCTACTCTCGGTGCACATCTCAGCAGCATCGTGCCCCGACTGGGCGCCCATGAAGAAAATCACCGGGGGCGGCTGGGTCCTCGGCTCAAGCTGGCATCCGCCATTCGGCTGGTTCCATGTCTATATCGATCAGCCCGATCACCCGATCGCAGCAGGTGTGACCGACTTCTGGACCTACGACGAGTGTTACTGCGGTCTCGACATACAACCCGGTATCGATGTGTTCATGCACGGGATTGTTGAAGGAGAAATTAAGCCACTCGGATGGACGCATTCGTTTGGAGACGGTAAAGTAGCAAACATCGCACTTGGCCACGCCGGAACATCACAGCAGCATCCGCTGTTCCAGAAGCTGATCCTCAACGCACTCGACTACTTGAAATAGCGCACAACAGGTCCCTTCTCCCTGGGGAGAAGGTTAGGTTGAGGGAGAAAGTTCCCACGCGCAAACAGTTTTCTAAGCAGTCAACTACCACCCTCAACCCAGCCACTGATTAGCCTGCTTATCGCGCTGAAATACTTACAGGGCATTGTAAACGCGTAATGATCGGCGCATCATGCCATCCGAACGAGTACAACGACGAATAGACAGCCTGCTCGATGACGCGGAACGCGCCATCGAGCAGGCAACGACTGGACAACTGTAAACGATCGTGTAAATTCCGTTCTTGCCCTTGAGCCAGATAACGCAGACGCTGCTTTTTATCGTGATACTGCTGAACGGGCCATAAACGGATCAGCACCCCCAGCCGTCGCAGAAGTACCGACGAAGGCCCCCACTTCAAAAAGCGACTCCGATACGCCAAAAATGTTCTCCGATGGTCGCTATCTCGTCAAGCGCCTGCTGGGTGAGGGTGGCAAGAAAATGGTCTACCTCGCCCACGACAACGTACTCGACAGAGACGTTGCTTTCGGATTGATCAAGACTGAAGGCCTGGACGAAATCGGACGCGAGCGTGTTCTCCGTGAAGCCCAGGCCATGGGTCGAATGGGCACACACCCGTGCATCATGCCCATTTACGACCTCGGCGAAGAGAACGGCCAGCCGGTTCATGGTTCAACCTCCTATGGGCGGAGGTGACGTCGAAGAACTAATCGAAGATATCGATGGTGCCCTGCCGCTCGAACAGGCCGTTAGAATCGCCAATCAAACTGCACAGGGGCTCGTCTTCGCCCACTCAAAGGGAATCATCCATCGAGACCTGAAGCCGGGTAACGTTTGGCTCGACGACAACGGTGATGCGAAGATCGGTGACTTCGGGCTTGCTATAGCAACCGACCGATCGCGCCTAACAGTTGAAAAGCTAATGGTCGGCACGGTGAACTACATGCCACCCGAGCAGGCAACCGGAGGCGAAATCACGCCACGGGCAGACCTGTACTCACTTGGTGCCATGCTCTATGAAATGTCCACCGGCCGCGTGCCGTTCATGGGCGACGACGACATCGCCGTGATCTCACAGCACGTCAATACGCCTCCGGTTGCGCCCAGCTGGCACAATCGCAGCATCCCGAGAACGCTGGATTCTCTGATCCTACGGCTAATGTCCAAAGACCCGGACGAACGACTTCAAACCGCAGACGAGGTGATTATCGCGCTCGATGCTGTTGATTTGAGCGTTACCGACGATTCCCATGAGGATAAAAACACCTCGCTCGACTCGATGGCCGGAGGTGTGTTCGTAGGCCGACATCGAGAGATGGATCAGCTCAAGTCGATCTTCGAGGACGTGCTTTCGGGAAGAGGTCGACTGGTAACTCTCGTTGGTGAACCCGGCATAGGGAAAACTCGAACAGCGCAGGAGCTCACCACATATGCAAACATGCGGGGCGCAGACGTGTACTGGGGCCGCAACTACGAATCGGGTGGAGCGCCTTCTTACTGGCCATGGGTACAGGCGATTCGAAGCTATGTTGCGGCTAACGAACCCGACACCCTTCGAAACCTGATGGGGTCGTCAGCATCAGTGATCGCCGAAGTGGTACCCGATATCAGGGAGAAGCTGCCCGATCTCGCACACCCGCCTCACATCGATGATCCAGAATCAGCTCGGTTCAGGCTGTTCGACTCCATTGCAACGTTCCTCAAACAGGCATCCAACAGCACACCGATAGTCCTGATGCTCGAAGACCTTCACTGGTCGGACAAGCCATCCCTGATGTTGCTCGAGTTCGTAGCCAGAGAGCTTGGAAACTCAAAAATACTTATCATCGGGAACTACCGGGACGTTGAACTCAACAGGAGACACCCGCTCTCGGTAACCCTCGGGACCTGACAAGGGAACGACTGTTCGAGCGTGTCGCTTTACGTGGGCTACAGAGGCACGATGTAGAACTGTTCATCGAGCGAGCAGCCGGAATAGCTCCGCCGTCCGCACTGGTAGACGCGGTCCAGTCAGAGACCGAAGGCAACCCGCTGTTCGTCACGGAGACTGTGCGTCTTCTAATCCAGGAAGGCGATATCACGGTCGGCAAATCGATTAGCGGCGGAACGACATCATGGGAGATTCGAATACCCGAAGGCGTTCGCGAAGTCATAGGACGCAGGTTAGATCGACTTTCTGAACGCTGCAACGAACTGCTGACTCTCGCCGCGGTGATCGGCAGGCAGTTACGATTTGACGTTCTCAAAGAACTGGCGGAGGAGACGACGGAAGGTCAACTCCTCGATGCACTCGACGAGGCACTTTCAGCGAGGTTGGTCGAGGAGCTGCCCGATGAGGTCGGCTTCTATCGATTCGCCCATGCGTCGATGCAAGAAACGCTGACCGAAGAACTGTCGCACACCCGCGCCGTACGTATGCACGCCCTCATCGCAGCTGCACTGGAAAACCATTACGGTGACGATTCCGCAGATCACGCCGAGGAGTTGGTCGAGCACTTCTCTGAGGCTGAAACAGTTCTCGGAACCGAGAAACTGATGAAGTACAGCGTCATCGCGGGCGACGCCGCTGCGGCTGCATTGGCGTGGGAAAGCGCCTTCAATTTCTACAAAATTGCGATTGATGCTGGCCCCAACCCGCCTGCCGACCCCGATACCGCCAGACTGTTCGCACGTGCGGGTCACGCCCTGGCATCGCTGCATCGAATCGACGAGTCAATCGAGTTGATCGGAAAAGCATTCGACTACTTCCTGGACAACGGCGATTTCATTTCAGCGGCCGAAGCAATCCAGGTTCAGTACATATCAGGAATGGGTAAAATCGCGGTTCGCCCGATGATCTCCAGGGTCATCGAACACGTGCCAGCGTCATCCGCACTGGGAATGTGGTTGAAGAGCCAACTGGGGCACATCATAAGCCTGTACGAGGGTCGTTATGCCGATGGTTACAGGATGATAGTCGAGGTGAGTGAAGCTGCCGAAACCCTCGGGGATCCCGATTTGATTGTCAAAGTAAACGATGATGGGTCACTCGCTTCGTTCTGGAACATGGAGGCTTCCCGTGCATTTCAGCATGTTGGCCGCGTACTTGAGTTTGAAGGGATTGTCGACAATCCGGTCATGTTTGCGCAGGCACACTACGCGAATGGTTCAAGAAGTGCCGCAAAAGGCGACTGGTCAAAATTTGATCAGGAGTTAAAAATTGCGATTGACTTTGCCAAACGCAGCGGAGATCGGCAGCGTGTTTCGACGACCCATGGGTTCGCCATGTCCGGGGCAATGGAAAGAGGTCTATGGGAGTCGGCGCGGGAACATGCTAGCGAATCCTTGAATGCATGGCCGGAGGATCTCAGGGTTTCGGCTCGATTGTCGTTGCTGGAAAGCGAAATCGGAAATGCTGAAGCAGCCGAAAAAATCCTGGCTACTTTTGAGAAAACCGAAGAGCACCCCGAGCAACTTATAGGGGCTCTCGTTTCAATCGCGCTGAACACCGATTCAAGTGCCACCTGGCAAAGAACAGTTGAGATCATAGATACCGATTGGCGGGGTATACATGACACACCTAGTGTCGACCTTTGGCAAGCAGCCCTCGAGGGTGCAGTACGCCTATTTCAAGGCCAGATCGATCAGACTGAGTCCCTCTATAAAACTATCCGAGAACTCATGCCACCTGAAACCATTACTGGTTGGCTTCAAGCAGGCTCCGTTCTCAACCTCGCAACCCACATTGCTCGAAAGTTAAAGCACGCTGATGACGCCTTGCTTTACGTTGAATCGTGGTACGACTGGGCTAACCGCGGTCGTAAGCCGCTCTGGCTGGCCTGGTCGGCTTTCCGCTTCAGTGAAATTCTGGCGGATCGAGACGACCCGAGCGACGCAGATCGAATAATCTAACTCCAGGACGAGGCCATAGCAATTGCCAGAGAACTCGGATTGACCCCGCTCCTCGAACGCGTACTCTCCCAACGTGAAATCCTGAAGGCATGATTCTGAGCCATCAGCTTGTCAGTTCCTTCTCCCTGGGGAGAAGGCCAGGTTGTTGGAGAAAGCCCTCAAGACAGGCGTCGATGACGCAAATCAAAGTCGCCATTAACCCGACCGGAGTCAGCTAGTCCTGCGGAGGCGCCGGGTTCACGAGGTCCATCCCGATTGTCTCGGGGAATACACCTGCGATCTCCTCGACAGTCCAGCGCCCTGCCTTGTGAATCGAGCGTCCCTGCTCTGGTGAGTTCATCAGGCTCACCCGGTTGCCAACGGTGTGGAATATTCTTCCCGTCACCTCGGACGCCTGATCTGAAGCGAGCCAGGCAATCATTGGAGCGACCTGCTCCGGCTCGGTAGTCAGCGTCCCCTCCGGTGGCGGCAGGAACTCCCCCTTGCGCATATCTTTTGTCGAATCGGGGATCGAATCTGTCATTCTCGTCTGCGCGCCGGGCGAGATTGCGTTGGCCGTAACACCGTACTTCGCAAGATCCTTGGCGACGACCCGAGTGAATCCGGCGATAGCGTCTTTGGCAGCACCGTAGTTGGCTTGCCCGCCGTAGCCGTACAAACCCGACACCGAGCTGAAAGTCACGATTCGACCACTGCCCTGCTCTTTAAATATCTTCGAAGCGGGCTGGACAACGGAGAACGTGCCTTTCAGGTGGACACCCATCACGTCGTCCCATTCCTGCTCGGACATGTTGAACAGCATGCGGTCTCGCAAGATCCCCGCTGCTGTAATGACGATGTCGAGTCGGCCGAACTCTTCCATGGCCGTCTTGACTATGTTTTCACCGCCCTCCATCGTGGCGACCGAGTGATACGACGCAACGGCCCGACCACCAAGCTCTGAAATTTCCTCGACCACCTGCGCCGCCGGTGTCGAATCCTCACCCTCACCATCGAGTGCTGCCCCAACGTCGGCGACAACCACAGCAGCGCCCTGTGACGCCAGTAACTTCGCCACGCCACGCCCGATCCCTCGTCCGGCACCAGTGACAACAGCCACCTTGCCTTCAAGTCGCTTGCTCGCAGCCGGTCCCTCGGCAGAAGGTTGTCCCAGCAGGCTCGGCCCGACTTGCGCATCAAGCTGCTCTGACTCCCATGTCGCAGGAGGAGCCGAGTTGTAGATAGTTTTCACACGGCGCGGAAGCGTCATGTGCACAATGTTCCCGCCGTATACGAGGAACGTCTGGCCGTTTACGGGCGCCGAGTAGTCCGAGGCCAAAAACGCCACGAACGGCGCAACGTCACCGGGTTCCCACGATGCTTCATCCTTGCCCGGGAACAGTCCCTGAGTAGCAAGTTTCACTCTGGTCTCTTCGGGGATCGACTCGACCATGCGGGTCTCTGCCCGTGGTGCTATCGAGTTGGCAGTCACACCGTATTTTCCTAGGTCTTTGGCGACGACTTTTGTGAAGCCATGAATGCCGGACTTTGCGGCACCGTAGTTCGCCTGTCCCGGGAATCCGGTCAATCCCGACTCCGATGTGAACGTAATTACCCGACCACCTCTTTGTTTTCGGAATAGCGGCGCTGCGTGCCGTACGACGTTGAAGGTCCCTTTCAGGTGCACTTCGTACACCGCGTCCCACTCATCTTCGGTCATGTTGTAGATCATTCGATCCCGAAGAATTCCCGCGGCTGTAACAACGATGTCCAACTGACCGAACGTATCGAGTGCAGCCTGCACGATCCGACCGCCACCGTCGAACGTCGAAACCGACTCCGTGATCGCTACGGCTTCGCCGCCGGTGGCCTTTATCGCCTCGACCACTTCATCAGCAGGACTCAGTGCCTCTGCTTCGCCAGCCAGACTCAGACCGGCGTCGTTGACCACGATCTTTGCCCCATTAGCTGCGAGCTCTTCAGCGATACCGCGTCCGATTCCGCGTCCTGCCCCGGTGACGATTGCTACTTTTCCTTCAAGCGAGCCGCTCATAGATTTCGATCCTTTTTGATCCTGCTGGCCGTTAGTCGAACTGGTCGGCTAAGAATTAGTTATCTTGGGTGGGAAGAGAAACGAGTGCCCTGCCCGGGGTTGTGGTCGCACCTTCAGAGTTACGCAATCCGATTTCCACTTCTACGAGGCCGACACCGTCTTCTATTCGGGTTTCGATTACCTTGCCGAAACAGGTTGCCGGGGTGTCCGGAAAATCAATCGCTCGATACTGAACATCGAGTTCGAGCAGCCGCCCGGCCGATCCAATCCACGAGGTCACAAGCTCACCGAGCCAGGCGCTTTTGAGTGCGCCATGGATTATGACCGTCGGGTGTCCCGCTTCTTTAGCGACGTTCTGGTCATAGTGAATCGCCACGAAGTCTTGCGACGCTCCGGCGTACATGACGAGCTGTTTGGTGTCGGGATTTTTGACCACCTCTGGAAGTTCATCACCGGTAGTGACGTCGTCGTACCAGAGCGTGGGTGTTTCGGTTCCGGGATTAGTGGTCGTCAATGCCGGAGTCCTTTTCGCCAGTGCCGTAAGTGATAGTGGTAGACGTTTGAGTGGCTACCAGTCGACCCTCTTGATTCGTGTAGCTGAGCTCCGAGACCTTGAACAGCATCGTGCCCATACGGCCGTGCTTTTCAAATAGATCGGTGATCTTGCAAATGACGGTTATCTGGTCACCAACTCGTACGGGTTCGTTGTAACGATATTTACTGCCGCCATCGAGAATGTGAGCAAATGGCTCGGGATACGGTTTCGGATAGCTGCCGGGGAGCAACGATCTGAAGAATGTTGGAGGGGCGATCAGGCTTTCGTACGAAGCGCTCTCGGCGAACGTCCGGTCGGAATAGAGAGGGTTCGAATCGCCGATGGCAGCTGCGAAACGCTCAACCGCGTGACGTTCAATGTCGTAAGTCGCGGCTACAGACTCCAATCCGATGAATGACTGGAGCTCTTCAGAAATAACGGTTTCGTTAGGTGCTTCTGGTGTTGCCATATTTACTTCTCGTCAACGCCTCGATGTCTAACTTCACATCTTGTGTCAAACAAAATTCGCGACCTTACTCTTCAAGCTCTATCGCCACGCCCTCAAGAAAACGTCGCACGCGACCGACAGTTTAGCCTTTGTTTCGTCTTCGTTTGCCGCCATCACGACCTGATTTCGACTGCTAGGCAGATTTTGCGATCACGGTACGCTTCCTTCGAGGCAACAGTGCGCCCACGGCGGCAGCGCTCATAAGAATTGCAGCGGGAGCGAAAAATAGGCCGATCGACCAAATGCCCGCCAGGACGATGAGGTACATCAGTACGGTAGAGAACCCCAGACTGATCTTGGCAGACATGCCGGGGGCAGACCTTCTAGGAACTACCAATAGGTTGAAACCTGCGACTAAAACCGGCAGCAAACTTAGCGCGACGGCGAACGTATTGCCGCCAGCGAGCAGAGTTTTTCGAGAACCACTGGAAAACTGGATCATCGGCACAAACAGCACCACGGCGTAGGCCGCAACGGCGAATATCGTCGCTAAGAACACGACGAAGTAAATACGATCCCATCGAGGCAGTTTCACAACGAATCCCTTCATAAGAACCATCAGCGTGCGCCCTCAAGAAAACGTCGCACGCGACCATGCGACCTAGCCTTTGTTTCGTCTTCGCTTGCCGCCGCCACGACCTGATTTTGATCCTGTTTCTGAACTAGCGAATCCTTGGCGGCCTTTTCGGCTCACCATCGACCCAACCGCCGCCGCAGTCATCATTATCACTGCGGGAACGTAAACGATGCCCGCATACTGGATTTGCAGGCCGATAAATAGATACAAAGCAGCCAGCGACAACCAGATATTTATCTTGCTGGCCTTGTCTGGCTGATTGCGTCTTGGTGAAGCGAGCAATGCGCTCCCGGCCAGAAATATCGGCAGCAGATACAACAGCAGCAGTCCCGATTGTCCATTTGACAGAAGCGTGCGGTGCGAAATTTCACCTGTTTCGAGATTGATCACCTCGAGGGTTGGCGCGACAAGAAGCACAATGAACCCAACAACGGCTAACGCCGTAGCCGCGAACATGAACAGATATATTCGATCCCACTTTGTCACTCTCATGACGATCGATTGTATTCGTCGGCATATTAATTGCTATAGCCACCCGATCTGGTCCGATTCATATTGTTCGCTAGAGCAGTGAGCATATTGTTGGCGACTCCTGATCGACGAGTTTGTTTAACCGCCGCATAACGATCAGGAAAATTCGCAAGATAGGAGTGCTTTCGGGCTAAACGGCCAAAAGCCTCTAGCGCTACGGAGCGAACAGGTCGGGATCTTGAATCTCGATCTCATCGGCGTCCGGGTCGAACTGCTGAGTGGGTTCCTCTCGCTCAACCTTTTCCAGGGGTGCGAACGACAGCATAAGTCGCTTGATGCCCTGCCCTGTAAACGCCACAGTAACCTGCGTATCGCCACCCGTTCCGGTCGAACTCACGACCACTCCTTCGCCGAAAGTAGCGTGGCGAACCTTGTCGCCAGGCGCAAACTTCCCGGTTGGCGCAGAGGCAGACCGTGGCGCTGGTGTTGCTGCCGCTCGTTTGGTCCACATTGGACCGAGCATTCGATCAGCGACTCTTGCATGACCGCGAATGTCGCGTGTTGTCACGAGAGAATCGGGAATTTCCTGCAGGAACCGTGATGCCATTTGAGAGCCCGACTGGCCACGGAATCGACGCTGGAACGCCCGGAACATGTAGAGCCGTTTGCGCGCTCTGGTCATGCCCACGTAGAGCAGCCGACGCTCTTCTTGCAGCTGGGTCGGATCATCAACGCTTCGAGAGTGCGGCAGCATGCCCTCTTCAAGTCCAATGAGAAATACAGCGTCGTACTCGAGACCCTTGGCCTGGTGAAGAGTAATCAGCGTGATCGCTTCCTCGTCTGCCTCGATGTCGTCGCCGCCCTGTAAGCCATCGACGTCGGATACCAGCGCAACGTTTTCTAGAAAATCACTGAGTTGTCCGCGCTCCTCAGAGCCTGCGAACTGCTCGGCCGAAGCCTTGAGTTCTTGCAGATTCTCCATTCGTTCCTCGCCACGCTCCTTGTCCTCACGCAGCATCGCACCATAGCCGCTCCGTTCGACTATCATATCGATCAGTTCGGTGGTATCGAGCGCCAGGGACTGTTCGATAAATCGCGTAACGAGATCACCGAAGGCGGCTACCGATTTCAAGGCCCGGGTAGCCAGTTCAGCGTAGTAAGCCGGGGGATATTCATCGCCCTGCTGTACCCGGCTGATGTCCAGAATCACATCGAGAATCGGTACGTTATTGGTGACAGCAACGCGCCTTAGCTCAGTAACCGTTCGGGCTGAAATACCGCGAGCGGGAATGTTGATGATACGTTCAAGAGCGGCATCGTCGGCAGGGTTCGATATCAGCCGCAGGAACGCCAGGATGTCTTTGACCTCTTTGCGGTCGTAGAACTTCACTCCCCCAACGAGGCGATACGGAATACCTTCTCGATTGCACGCAACCTCGAACGCACGCGACTGGGCGTTGACCCGGTACATGATCGCAATCTCGTTGCAACCAATGCCGTCGTTGGTCTTCAAATCGGTAGTTGCCTCAAGAACGAGCCGTGCTTCCTCCTCCTCGTTGTAGGCCTCGGCAACCGTGATCCTCGTGCCACGACTGTTCTCAGTCCACAAGTTTTTCTCCATGCGGCCATCGTTGTTGGCAATCACGGAATCGGCGGCTTCGAGGATGATCTGAGTCGAACGATAGCTCTGGTCCAGAGTGACGACCTTGGTGTTCTTAAACGTTGCCTGGAAATCCGTCAGGTTCGTCGGATCGGCATGACGCCATGAATAAATCGACTGATCGGGATCACCAACAACACAGATATTATGGCTCTTCAACGCAAGAAGTCGCGCTACCTGGAATTGAAGTGGGTTGGTGTCCTGGAACTCATCGACCAGCAGGTGCTCGAACCGTTCCTGGTACTTTTCGAGTATCTCGGGGTGCCCTTCGAGGAGCATGTAGCTCTTGAGCAGTAGATCGTCGAAGTCGACAGCGTTGGCACGATGTAGCGCAGCTTCGTACGCCTCGTAAACGCGTGAAGCGACCTCATCCCGGTACGTCTCGGTACGCCTCGAAAGCTGGGCCGGGCTCCGCATGTTGTTTTTAGCTTCGGAGATGACGCTGAGCAATGCCCTTGGGGGGAACTGCTTGGGATCGATATCGAACTCGTCGATAATGCGACGTGCGACCCGCGCCTGATCGTCTGCATCGTAAATAGTGAACTCGGGTTTTAGCCCAACGCGTTCGCCGTCAGATCGCAGCACTCGGGAACAGAATCCGTGAAAAGTGCGCACCTGGAGCTCGTTCGAGCCTACACCGACAAGCCGTTCACAACGTTCTCGTAACTCTCGTGCTGCCTTGTTGGTAAAAGTTACCGCCAGAATTTTCCACGGCGGAACCCCTTTTTCACCGACGAGATAAGCAACTCTGTGTGCCATAACCCGGGTTTTACCCGAACCGGGGCCAGCGACTATCAGCAGCGGTCCATTGGTGTGCGTAACAGCTTCACGCTGGCGGTCGGAAAGACCAGCAAGTAGGTTTTCAGTGGACGAAATCGAAGGCATCAAGCAATGTTATCGCTCACCCGCTGAATTCATCGTTCCACTGGCACGATTTTTGAGCATTCCAGCGTCAACACGCAATGGTCTCGTTTTCAGTAAAGAGCAGACCATCCGGCGCTACTTCCAGCGATGAGTCGGTGACGCGCCAGTAGTAGCGCACACGGCTGTACCAGGCATCCACCTGCCAGGCTCCATACAGCTCCAAATACCTTGCGCTGAATTTAGCTTCCTTGAACGTTTCCCAGCAGTTGACTTCAGGATCATTCTCGCGAAAACCCCGATGCGAAACAGTTTTCAGGTATGCCTTGGTTTGCTCGATGGCCTCAGCTTCAGTTCGAGTCGCAGGAATTTCGGGAACTGTTCTGTCATTCCCAAAAATCCACGGGGACGCAATCATGAACAGAATAAACGACAGAAACGACAGATAAAAGACAATTTTGACAACGTTCGCTGTCGATAGTCGCTCGGAGTTTGAACCGCCCCGGCGCGTTATTGTGTCAAGAATGCTCAAGTAATCGATCGTTTGTATCGCAAAGAGCGACACTGACTAATAGTTCGCTAAATCTCACTCTAGAAATTCTGAAGAAAATGCTCATATAAAAATACGCCGTAAATGCGAGTTGCTCAATGGAGCAATAGCGTTATAAACATCGCTTTTACGATCATGCGGTTGATCTTCTTGAGCCGACACGTTGATCCGTGCCAACTTCAGGTTGTAATCCTGGCGTTGAGAGTTGTGAGAAAGCCGTCCTGTGTTACTTCGAGTGAAGCATCATCAACCCGCCAGAAGTATCGAACCACGCTGTAGTAGGCATTGATTCGCCATGACCTGTAGAAAAGGTATTCTGCCTTGAATTCAGCATCTTTGAAGGTCTCAGCGCCCGTAGTTTCCGGATCCTGAAGTTTTAGACCACGGTGCGTAATTGTTTCAAGAAACGCCTTCGTCTCGCTGATAACTTCCGCCTCTGTGTGGGTAGCCGGTATTTCGGGAACCGTTCGATCTTTGTCGAACAGGAAGAAGGACGCCCCCGCAAAGACAGTGAATGCCGCTACAGAAACATAGAACTCAGCTTTGGCTAACAAAGACTTTCGTATTCACCTGCCTCTCCGGCCAATTCGCGGGGCAACTACGTCAAGAATACTCAAATGGAAGTTCAACTATCTCGCGATGGACTACTGAATAAATAATTTCGAAAACACTCACACTTCGCCGGAACGCGAATGCGCATATATGCCTGACAACTCTAAGCCATTTCTAACGCGTTGCTGGCTGTGCGAGCTGATCTGCAAGAGCCTCTATGTCGATGTGCTCAGACACCATATCGACCATACGTGCCAGCTTGTCGGCATGGTCGAATTCAACCTGCGGCTGCAAACCTTCGAGCTGCTCGGCCACGTCGTGTGTGTTTCCGGGCACCACAACCAACGGAATCCCACGTTGCTCCGCTTCGTACACAACGTACTCGACCGGACGCACTCCCTTGGTTAGTACGAGGGCGCGCGTAGTATCGGTTTGGATAGCGGCGATCTGAACGTCAGGTCGGTCACCTCTGACGATGACTCCGGTGTTCTTGCGACTTGAGAAGTAGAACGGACCCCAGTCAAGAACGAGACCACCGATCAAGAAGTTATCCAGCAGGCGATCCGACTGGTCTTCGCCATTCAGGAACTGTCCGCCAAGGAACTCCGCAACCTGTCCAATTCTTGGAGCCAGCATTCGTCGGTCGTCTGGAATCGAACCCAGTAATTTCGTTCCGGATGATTCAAGATCGGCTGCCAGAGTGCCACCGGCGTCTTCGGCTCGGTACTTCGGGAGACCATTGATTATTACGCCAGCAAGACGCGAACCATATTCTTTCGCTACTGCCGATAGCCCGTCGCCATAGCGAACCACGAGCAGTATCAGCCCGTCGGTTGCGTTGGCCAGTTGCAAATTAGATTGCGTGTCTGAAGAACCCTCAACAATGGTTATCTTGCTGCCACCTGCCACGCTTGAGATGGACGAAGCGATCGAGTCAACGCTCCCGCTCACCGCCGGGTTGCCCGGCAACAGGCTGGTGAATACCCCAGAATCACGATCACCAGTGCCCGAAGGATCACCAGTGGTGGCCTTGCCAATAGCAACTGGAGATTCTTCAGTACCCAGGCGAACCGCTAACGCGGCTGCAACGGCCGTTTTACCGGCACGATCCGAAATTGATGCGATGATCAGAGTCGCCATTAATATCCTCTGGTAGAACAGTGATTCGGAAACAGCCCGTTGTTGTGGCTGCGGTGCGTTGCTTCCGAACAGATAACAAGCTTGCTGCAAGCAGGCGAAATTATATCAGCGCACCGAATGAAACTGACTATACAGCGTGAGGATTCCCGCGAACTGGCCCAGGCTCGTCGCTGGCTCTATT
>Ga0209501_10001518_pt1 | contig 25536 bp, 21 predicted proteins | sample ArcticOcean_MG_C_4_FD_187434 | JGI IMG/M metagenome (GOLD analysis project Ga0209501, IMG submission 187434) | Marine microbial communities from western Arctic Ocean - ArcticOcean_MG_CB4_134 (SPAdes) (version 2) | ecosystem: Environmental > Aquatic > Marine > Oceanic | place: Arctic Ocean...
GGAAAATGTTAGGGCCAGAAATGTTTCAGAAATTCAGAGAGACAAAAGGTATGGAGCATGATGGTCTTTTACTTCCAAAAGAGATTGCGGAAACTTATTTTCATTTAGCTCATCAGCACAGATCTGCCTGGACACATGAGTTAGATCTTAGGGCTTTTTCAGATTTAGCTTGGTGGAACCACAGCACAATGCTAGAAGATTAAGAGACCTTGAATCGCTCTATCTGGATATCATCTTCTCCAAGGTCTTCGTAATTATCATTTACCCTGCCTTGAATATATTCTTTCCACGTGAACGAGCTGTAAAGATCAGACTTGCTTGAAAGGCCTTCTATTGGTTTAAGAATTGCGTTGCCTTTCGGGTTATAAAAATAAGGAGTGCTATAACGAGGGCTGTGGGTCCTTTTAAGAACTCGGTGTATTGCTGCTACGTATTGATCGTTGGTCCAGACCTGCATCGCGTCTCCTAAATTAACAACAATAGTGTCTTCTTCTGGTTCAATATCTATCCAACCTGATTCTTTAGATTTAGCTTGCAATCCACCTGTCATATCTTGAAGCAATAGAGTAAGGATTCCAGGATCGGTGTGATGGTGAAGTGCCATATCACCTAGTTCGGAAACTTTTTCTTGATCATTCGAATCCAGAGGGTCACTCGTAGGGTAAAAATTTAGTCTCACATTACTAGTTTTAGATTCTCCAACTGGCAATTCAATCTGACTATTATTTAATGCGTGAAAAACAAGATTTAAAGTTTCTTCAGCAACAACTGAAGCTTCTTTAAAGAATCTTTCCATAACATTTTTAAAATCTTTATCTTCTGGCCATTGATTAAAATCATCACCATCCATTTTAGGTTTCATGTAATCAAAAACTTCTTTCAGGTCTCTTTTTTGTTTTGTGAGTTCTCTATCGTAATATCCCAGTGGAATAGATTCCGTTCTTGAGATTGCTAGCTTATCTTCCCTAGGTTGTTCAAAAAACCACTCAGATGCCTTCCACATAGCATTGATTGCTGATTGTATTCCATGATTTTTTAACAGAAAAAAGCCATGATCTCTGCAAGCAGAGTCTAACTGCTCAAGTTGATCGGGGTCAGTTTTTGCTAAAGCAAAATCTATTGTTGGTACATGGCTAGCTTTCATGACCAGAAGCTCTATGCTCAAAGTTCAAAACAGACTCAAAAGCATGCATTGCTTTAAGTACTATTAAATCTTCGCGTTGACCGCCAATTATTTGTAATGCTACAGGCATTCCAGTTGAAAGTATCCCAGCAGGTATTACGCCGGCAGGGTTTCTTGTCATGTTGATTCCCATAGTAAAATCTACCCAGGCAGGAGTCTCTGTACCATTAACATAACCGTCTCCTTCTATCTTCGGCGCTTGTCCGCAGGTTGCAGGAGTAATTATCAAAGGCGATTCTTTAAAAACTTCTTCAAGTTGATATCCAAGTTTATGGCAAGCGTCTATCGAAGAAGCATAAGCAGCTCCGTCCATATTCACTCCCATTTCTATGAAGATTCTAAGTAAAGGGTCTATTTGTTCATACTCTGGTGTACCGATTAAATGTTGCTGTCTTCTAGCACAAGCAGAAGCCCAGAATACCATCCATGCATCGACTGGATTCTCATTCCAGATTGTATCTTTTTCTATGATAGTAACCCCGGCATCTTGAAGGGAGGAAATAGCCTTCTCGCAAACACTCAATACTTCTTTATCAACATCTGAAAAACCCATTGTAGGTGACCAAATAGCAGTTTTAGGTAATTCTTCTGATAACTGTTTTGCCCAATTCGGATTTCCTCCTTCTAGCGAAAAGATATCAGTAGGGTCAGCACCAACTGTGGCATCTAAAGCTATTGCATTATCTATAGTTGTTCTTGCCATAGGGCCTTTTACGGTCAATAAACCAGAGCCGGGAGGTGTTGTTCCTCCTATGGGTATCCTGCCTTGAGAAGTTTTTATTCCACTCAAACCGCCAATAGCAGCAGGTATCCTAATTGATCCTCCTCCATCCGAACCTGTTCCTAAAGGAATCATCCCAGAAGCTAATGCTGCTGATGTTCCTCCAGAAGAACCACCAGGTGAATATTCTAAATTCCAAGGATTTTTCGTTGCTCCAAATGACTTATTGTCTGTTTTACCTTTGTGGCCAAATTCAGGTGTATTTGTCTTACCTAAAACTACACAACCTGCTTGTCTTAACCTATTCACTAATATTGAATCTTCAGCAGCCGGTTTATCATTAACATGTAATGCCGATCCAAAAGTAGTTACAAAACCTTTGGCATCTTCAAGGTCTTTAACCCCTATTGGTATACCAGCAAGCGGTCCAACATCCTCACCTTTCGATATTCTTTCATCTAGAGAGATGGCTTGTTTTATAGCATCTTCAGGATTAACCGCACAAAATGCATTAATGATTTTATCTTGATTCTCTATATTGCTTAATGCTGATGATGTAATTTCTTTCGCAGAAATATCTTTAGACTGAACTTTGCCCGCTAACTCACTGATTGAATAATCTCTGAAATCCATTGTCTTCTCCCCGATGTCTTATGGTCTACTTTCGTCTAATAATATCACTATTTAAAGAGCTTATTTTTATATTCATTCATATCCCATTCTAGGTAGTGTTTTTGAGACAGATGGAGAGTTTCTCCATTAGTACAATATTAGTATAGATTCTCAGTTTAATTAATTTTTACTAGTTATAATTGTTTAAAGAAAACCTTTTGATACAACTAATAATTTAATAAAAATAAGATGCATTTTGAACACACCAAACAAACCAAAGATCTAATAAATATTGTTTCTAAATTTCTGAAAGAAAACGTTAGACCAGCTGAGCAGGTTTATAAAAATCAGATGGAAGTATTTAGAAACGAAGGTAACCAATGGCAAGTTCCAGCCGTCATTTATGAGTTAAAGGAAAAGGCTAAATCTGAAGGGTTGTGGAATTTTTCTTTAACAGGTGAGCTTGGTTATGGGCTTACTAATCTAGAATACGCACCTTTAGCTGAAATGATGGGCGTGGGTTGGGATGCAGAAGTGTTTAATTCTTCAGCTCCTGATGCTGGAAACATGGAGGTCTTAGATAAATATGGCTCTAAAGAACAGAAAGAAAAATGGCTAAAACCTTTACTGGAAGGAACCATGAGATCGGCTTTTGCCATGACAGAGCCAAACGTAGCATCTTCAGATGCCACCAATATATCAAGCACTATAGTTGCTGATGGGGATGAATATGTGATTAATGGAGAAAAGTGGTGGACTTCAGGTTACGGAAGGCCTGATTGTGGCTTTATGATTTTTATGGGAGTTTCAAATCCTGATGCGCCAAAGCATCAGAGGCAATCTCAAATTATTATTCCTAGAGATACTCCAGGTATAAATTTGGAAAGAATGCTAACGGTTTATGGGGCAGACCATGCTCCTAATGGTCATGCTCATCTAACTTTTAGAGATGTAAGGGTGCCAAAAGAGAACATAATTTTAGGAGAAGGTCGTGGTTTTGAAATTGCGCAAGGAAGATTGGGTCCCGGACGCATCCACCATTGCATGAAAATTATTGGTGCTGCTGAACAAGCTTTAAAGCTTTTATGCGAGAGAGCAACTACTCGAATTGCTTTTGGTAAGGCGATAGCTGAGCTGGGCGGTAATTATGATGTTATTGCTAGATGCAGAACTGAGATAGAAATGTGCAGACTATTAACACTTAAAGCCGCCTATATGATGGACACAGTAGGTAATAAAATAGCTAAAAGTGAAATCGCACAACCAAAAGTAGAAGTTCCAATGATGGCAGTTAGGGTTATAGAGAGAGCTGTTCAGATTCATGGTGGAGCGGGCGTTTCACAAGATACTCCTCTTGCTGGCCTTTATAGTTCAATTAGATATCTGAGAATAGGGGATGGACCTGATGAAGTTCACCTTAGAACTATTGCAAAAGAGGAATTAAATAAATACGAAAGTTAGTACTGAGCAGGTTTTAATTCTACTTTTTTATTACTAATCATCTTTAGGGCGAATTCCATTTCTTTTGTGGCGTTGTGATTGTTTACTTCGAAGTGATCGGAGTTTTTTGCTGCGATCATAATTCTTCCGGAGTCGGTGTCTAATCTTATACTTCCGGTGGAGAATATCTCGTTATTCGCAGTGACAACGACCGCTTCAATATTGTTGTTTAAATCCTCTGGATGACAGCCTTCTATCAGTTCTTTTAGTTCTTTTAGTTTCATTTCCCGGCATTCTAATCTTTTGTATTAAAAAATGACAGCGTTGTCTGTAATTTATTAATTCTCAGATCGAAGAAAAATCTTTTGCCAGAGAAGTCGTGGTTTTTTTAAGAATTTCCTTAGTTCGGATGTTGTATTTCGGATGATCTATGCCTGCATATAAAGTCATTCCTGCCTGGAGGTCTTTAATCATGAGATTACTAAGATTAAACTCTAGGACAAAAGCTATTTGGTGATCTTCAATTATAGATGATTCAATATTGGAATTTGAATTACCAAAGACTCTGTCGTTTTCTCCTATTTGTATCCAAGCTTTTTTTTCAATCCCATCTTTGTCTTCAATAACAACACTTAAGTTTTCTTCCTTAGCACAATGAATAATCATGGTAGCTTTAAGGTGATCAATATTAGGCAATAGCAGATTGAAGGCAGAAAGTTTTTCTTGAACCTCCTCGTTGACAGTAACATTTGCACTTCTTAAGACTTCTTGAAGTTTACTTTGAACTGTTGATTTGTTTTCAAATAACAAACTTACGTTCTTGCCTATTTCTATGGTTCGTGTCTCCTTATCGGAATTAGCTATTGATAGTAGCCCATTTCTTTTTTTGTCGTATTCTTCTGCGCTTAATAAATCTGCAATCTTTAATTCAGTCATTATTTTCTTTGTTTTGTTTCTAAAGGCCGCTATCTTAAAGAAGGTTGCCTAAGAAATAAAACATACATCAGAAATAATTTAAATCTATCTAGACTTTTATTTATAGATGCATACCATTACTACTAATGTAAAGGGGCGGTCGTTGACCTGAGATCTGAAAAAGAAACCCTTTGAACCTGATCCATACAATAATGGCGGAGGAATTGCATGCTTACTAAAAATAGATCTTTTGTTTTAATTCTTTTATTACTTTCTTTATATAGCAAAGAAATAATCTCTGAGACTCTGGAAGAGGTTGTCGTCCTAGGAGATTGGCGTCAGACTTCACCTGATCAAGAAGACTCCAGTGTTGTCTTGTTAGATGCCAACACAATAGAAGCGCAATCGACAAACCATTTCGAACAACTTGCTTACCTTGTACCAAATTTAAATTTTGCTGCTAGTGATTCTAGGGCTAGATACTTTCAGATTAGAGGGATTGGTGAAAGATCTGGATACCAAGGAACACCTAATTCTTCTGTGGGGTTTTTAATAGACGATATTGATTATTCAGGACAAGGCGGTATAGCTACTACCTTTGATGTAGACCAGATAGAAATTCATCGAGGACCCCAAGGCTCCAGAATAGGAGCAAATGCTTTGGCGGGACTGATATACATTAAAACTAAAGATCCAACGGATGAGTTTGAGGCAGCAGGTGAAATAACTTTAGGTTCTTATGGGAAAAGAAGTACTGGTTTTGCTGTTGGAGGACCTTTAAATGAGAATAAAAATATTTCATATAGGTTGGCTCTTAGTCAAGATAAGACGGATGGTTTCAGAAAAAATCTTTATTTAAAAAGGTCTGATACTTCCAGAAAAGATGAAACGACTAGTCGGTTTAAGATGAATTGGCAGATGAATGAAAAAACATCCATTAAATTATTAATTTCACTGGTTGATCTTGATGACCCTGCAGATATCTGGACTCTTGATGGGAGTCTAAATACCCTTTCAGATAGACCGGGGATGGATTCTCAGAAAACGAACTCGTACGGATTGAAGGTGTTCCATAATTTTAATGGCTTTGATTTACAAAGCTTAACAAGCTCTACCAATACTGAAGTTATCTTCAGTTACGATGCCGATTGGGGAAATAAGGAATCCTGGAATCCTTTTGTGTACGATTATTTTTCTGAAACCCTCAGAGACAGGAAAACCGTAAGTCAAGAATTTAGGCTTGTTTCAAATGAAGCCGATCTAGCTAATGATGAAAAGATTGAATGGATTTTAGGGGTGAGTTATTCAGAAATAGAAGAGTCCAATCTTAAGAACGATGACGGTAATTATAATGAGCCTTCCGATCCGTACGGACCTTATTTCAGCCAATCTTCCTCTTCAAGTAACTACAAGTCAGAAAATTTCTCAGTGTTTGGAAATCTAGGTTATTTTCTTTCTGAAACTTTAGAATTGTCTTTAGGAATGAGATGGGAGGATTGGCAGTCAGACTATGTCGATACCCTTGGAGATAGTTTTAATCCGTCCAACGACATGACCGGAGGCAAGGTCTCGTTAATTAAAAACTTGGAAATTGACGCAAGCCTTTTTGCAAGTATTGCCAAAGGCTATAAACAGGGAGGTTTTAATCTTGGTTTGGGCCTAGAATCAAATTCTTCGAACCAAAACCTTTTGTATGATCCTGAATATCTTACCAATTATGAATTGGGCGTAAATTCTAAAATATTAGATTCAAGAATAAACCTTTCAGCGGTCATATTTTATTCTGACAGGAAAGATCAACAAGTTTTCATATCTTCTCAAGTAGATCCTTCTGACCCTAACACTTTCTCTTTTTTAACCAAGAATGCTGCCGAAGGTTTAAATTACGGGCTTGAGATGAATGTAAATATGGATTTAAACGAAAGTTTATATATTTTTGCTAACTTAGGCTTGCTTGAAACAGAAATAAAGAACTGGAAATCTAGACCGGATCTTGAGGGGAGGTCGCAAGCTCATGCTCCCAAGAGAAGCTACGCAGTTGGTTTGAATTGGAAGCCAGCTAAGAATTATTTTCTAAGACTTGATGTAACAGGAAAAAGCAGTTTTTATTATTCCGACTCACACGATGAACAATCACAATCCTATTCCTTAACAAATTTAAGTTTGGGTTATCAAGAACATCAATGGAAAGCAGAATTATGGGTACGAAATGCGTTTGACAAGTATTACTCAGTTAGAGGCTTTTATTTTGGCAATGAACCTCCAAATTTTGAAGATACTTTATACGAAAGACATGGAGATCCTAGGCACTTCGGCTTGTCTCTTAGGTATGATCTTTAGGCGTAACATTAAATGGAATTTTTAGCAGTCTTATTAGCCATACTTTATCTGGTGCTGGCAGTTAAACAGAATATTTTATGTTGGGTTTCCGGAATTTTAAGCTCTTTTCTATATCTATTTATTATGTATTCAGCAGGTCTATACATGGAGGCTTTTTTACAAATTTTCTATATATTTATGGGAGTATATGGATGGTCTCAGTGGAAATCTAAAGAACCAGAATTTGTTGTGCTTAATTGGAATGCTTTAAATCATTTCAAAGCGATAAGTTTAATTATTCTGCTTACAATATCATCAGGATATCTGCTTGATGTATATACAGAAGCTGCTTTGCCGTTTCTTGATGCTTTGACAACTTGGGGAGCCATTGTTGCAACCTACATGGTTGCTAAAAAACTGATTGAGAACTGGATATATTGGTTCGTTATCGATTCCATTTCTATTTTCTTATTTATATCAAGAGAGTTAAATTTAACTGCCTTACTATTTGCTGGGTATCTTGTCATTATCTGTTTTGGTTACAGGTCATGGAGTAAGGCAAGGAAGGAAATGAAAAAAAAGGCTACTGCAAACACACAATAGCCCTTCTAATTTTATATTTCTTTAGATTAAACTAAATCAGCATTCATAACCTTATTCCAAGCAGCTATAAAGTCTGAAGTGAATTTATCCTTAGCATCTGAACTAGCATAAACTTCCGAGATAGCTCTAAGTTGAGAGTTAGAACCAAACACAAGGTCAGATCTTGAAGCAGTTCTTACTTTTTCTCCAGATATTCTATCTGTCGCTTCATAAGAATTTCCAGTTCCGTTTGGTTTCCATTCAACAGACATATCCAATAATGTATCAAAAAAGTCATTTGATAAATTATTTATATCATCTGTAAACACTCCGTGGCCATCTGCGCTTATTCCTAAAGATCTCATTCCACCTAACAGAACGGTCATTTCTGGAGCAGTTAAACCAAGCAGTTGAGCTTTATCTAACATCAATTCTTCTGAAGGCATATTTATACCTGATTGATGATAATTTCTGAAAGCGTCTGAAACGGGTTCTAATACTGCAAAAGATTCTTCATCCGTCTGTTCTACGGTAGCGTCTCCTCTTCCTGGAGTGAATGGAACTTCTGATCCAGACGCCTTCTCAATGCCTACACTTCCAGCAAGAACTATCACATCCGCCATTGAAGCTCCTATGTCACTTGCTATACCTTCAAGAACATTAAGAATTTCTGAGAGTTCTTTTGGTTTATTTGCTTCCCAGTCCTTTTGTGGTGCGAGGCGAATCCTTGCTCCATTTGCTCCGCCTCTTAGATCGGAACCTCTATAAGTAGATGCACTAGCCCAAGCAGTTTCCACCATTTGTTGAATTGTTAGGCCACTCTCGTTTATTTTAGTTTTTACACTTTCGACATCATAATCAACATTACCTTCAGGGATTGGGTCTTGCCAAATAAGTTCTTCTTCAGGAACTTCTGGTCCTAAATAACGAGATCGAGGACCCATATCACGGTGTAACAATTTAAACCATGCTCTAGCGAACGCATCAGCAAATTCATCTGGGTTTTCATGAAAGCGCTTTGAGATCTTATTGTAAGCAGGATCTTCTCTCATGGACATATCAGCCGTTGTCATCATAGTAGGAACACGAACAGAAGAGTCCTCTGCGTCAGGAGCCATATCTTCTTCTTTTTGATCTTTTGCGTGCCAAACAATTTTGCCTGCAGGTGTTTCTACCTTTTCCCATTCATAGCCAAATAAGAGATCAAAGTAGCCGTTGTCCCATTTAATAGGGTCTGCAGTCCAAGCGCCTTCAAAGCCGCTCGTAATTGTGTCACTACCCATACCAGAAGCATGGTTGCTTTTCCAACCAAAACCCATATTTTCGAGCGAAGCACCTTCAGGTTCTTGTTGAACATTCTCTTCAGCGCCTGCACCATGACCTTTACCAAAAGTATGCCCACCGGCTACTAGGGCCACAGTTTCTTCATCGTTCATGGCCATTCTGCTAAACGTTTCTCGAACATCTTTGCCGCTGGCGATTGGATCAGGCTCCCCATCAGGACCTTGTGGGTTAACATAAATTAATCCCATTTGAACAGCACCAAGAGGATTAGCTAAATCTCTTTCTCCAGAATATCGTTCATTAGCAAGCCATTCTTTTTCAGCACCCCAATCGATATCCTCTTCTGGAGCCCATATATCAGGGCGTCCTCCACCAAAACCAAAAGTCTTTCCGCCCATGGATTCAATGGCTGCATTACCCGCAAGAATAAATAAATCTGCCCAACTAATTTTATTTCCATATTTTTGTTTAATTGGCCATAACAATCTTCTAGCTTTGTCTAAATTACCGTTATCTGGCCAACTATTTAAAGGAGCGAAACGTTGATTACCAGTATTTCCTCCGCCTCTCCCATCTCCACTTCTGTAGGTCCCAGCGGCGTGCCAAGTCATTCGAATAAATAATGGACCATAATGACCATAGTCAGCAGGCCACCAATCTTGAGAATCGGTCATAAGATCATTGAGATCTTTTTTAAGAGCATCGTAATCAAGCTGCTTAAAGGCTTCACCGTAATCAAAGTCATCACCCATAGGGTCAGATTTCTTGTCATGTTGATGCAAAATACTCAAATTTAATTGATTCGGCCACCAGTCTTTATTTGATGTGCCTGTACTGCCATTGCTCGAAAGAGAGCCATGCATTACAGGGCATTTGCTTTCAGTATCATTAGTCATGTCTAATTTCCTCTAGTATTAAAAATATTTGTTTTTTGAGTGTGGTTGCATCATTGCTAAATTTTACAGATTTTTTAAACCAGCGCTACAAATTCATACATCAAAAAAAATCTATGCTCTGTTATTCAAAATATGAATATGAATCATGTTATTTATTAATCTAATAAATATGAGAGAATGAACTAGGTTTATATTAATTGGGAGCTAAAAATGGCAAAAGCTTTATATCCTGGAACCTTTGATCCTGTTACTTTGGGTCACATAGATCTTATAGAAAGAGCTCTTCACTTATTTGATGAAGTAACTGTAGCCATTGCAACAAGTGAATCAAAGACCCCAGTTTTTACCCTCGAAGAGCGTATTGATCATATACAAACAATCTTTGAAGGAAATAAACGTATTAGAGTTATAGGTTTTAGTGGTTTAGTAGTTGATCTCGCTAAAGAGGAAGAAAGTAAAATTTTAATAAGAGGTCTTAGAGCAGTTTCTGATTTTGAATATGAATTTCAAATGGCCAATATGAATAGAGCCATGTCTCCTGATCTTGAGAGTGTTTTTCTAACGCCTAAAGCTAAATTCTCTTTTCTTTCTTCTACTTTAGTTAGAGAGATTGCTTCTATGGGAGGTGAAATATCTTCTTTTGTAGACCCTATTATTGAAGAAGCACTTAAGAAGCGCTTTAAAGTTTGACTTATTTTTGACAATTAGAGCAGTAGACACTTCCTCTTTGTCCTATCTTGAGATTCTTAAGGGTAGATTTGCAAACTTTACATTCTTGTCCGGCTCTCCCATAGACATTTAAACGCTGTTTAAAATAACCTGGTTTGTTGTCTCCCCCTACAAAATCTCTTAATGTTGTTCCGCCTTCATCTATAGATCTGTTCAGTAAATTACGTATTTCTATAGCCAGAGATTCATATTGATTTTGAGATACTTTACCGGCATATTTTTTTGGTCTTATACCGGAGAGAAATAATGCTTCACTGGCATATATATTTCCAACTCCAACAACGACTTTTGAATCCATAATGAAATTCTTGATAGGCATTGTCTTCTTTCTAGATTTTTCAAAAAGATGAGCTCCAGAGAATTCATTACTCAATGGCTCAGGCCCTAGTTTGCTAATGAGGGGGTGAGAATACGGTTCTTTGGTCCATAGAAAAGAACCGAAACGCCTTGGATCTGTATATCTTAAAATAGAATTATCTTTAAAATTAATATCTATGTGGTCATGCTTTTCAGGTGCAGATTTATTGTTAAATATTCTTAAACACCCTGACATTCCTAAATGAATAAGAACAAATCCATTTTGACTCTCAAGAATAAGATATTTTCCTCTTCTTCGGATAGATATAAAGGAGTGATCAATCAGGTTAGTTTTTAAGCTATCTTCAGGAACGGGCCAGCGTAAAGAAGGATTTCTTACTGTTACTGATGTAATCTTTTTATTTAATATATGAGGCTCAATGCCTCTTAGGGTTGTTTCAACTTCTGGTAACTCAGGCACTTACGAAAGATTCATATTCATTACTCCATTCTGTCACTAATCGAAATTAAGTCTCCTGGATTTAGTGAGCCCGCAGATGCTTTTAATCTAAGCATTGCTATAACGTATTCATACCTAGAGTTTGCATAGTCAGTTTGAGCGGAAAATAATCTTTTTTGAGCGTCAAGTAAATCAACCGTATTTCTTGTTCCTACTTCGTAACCAACCTCGGTTGCTTCAAGGGCAGACTTAGCAGACGTTAAGACTTGTTTTCTGGCAGTCACATTAGCCACTTGGGTTTGTACACCAAAATGGTTGGATCGAATATCCCTAATGATCATCCTTTCTTGGTAAATAGATTGCTCTTTGCTTTGATCATAATTTGCCCAAGCTTGCCGTCTTCCAGAACTAATAGATCCTCCTGCAGATAAGGGGATATTTATTTGTATACCATATTGCCTCGTGTCTTGTTCAATACCGAATAGGGGGTTTTGTATAAATCCACCAAACTTTCCTTGCTTCGAAGTACTCTTGGTGTTTCTACCTATAATGTCTATTTGTGGCAAGTGAGCTGAACTACTAGCTCTAGCATTACTTTTAGCTGCATCTTTTTGCAATCTAGATGCAATTAATTTGTAGTTGTTCTTAAGTCCTAGATCAACCCAAGCTTTCCTATCAATTGGGTCAGGTAATGAAATCTCAAAATCATCTGCTAAAGGAGAGAGCAAAGGAGTATTAGTTCCTATAATAGCTGCCAAACCTTCTTTTGCAGCGTCTAACTGAGCTTCTCTTGCTATTGTCGATACGACAGTTAAATCATAGGCAGCTTGAGTTTCATGAAGCTCCGTAATAGCTGCCAAGCCGACCTCAAACCTTTTCTTAGCTAAATCTTTTTGCCTCCCTATGGCCTTTTCTTCTGCTTTTGCTGCATTTAAGCTATCAATAGCATTCAAAACATTAAAGTAAGCCGTAGCAACTCGAACCATGGTTTCTTGTTGTTGATAGGCAAATTCTGCAGTTGCGCTTTTAGTTAAAGCTTTGCCTTGTTTAAATTTAAACCATCTATCCAATCTAAAGAGTGGTTGAGAAAGACTTGCTGAGTAATTATTAGAGTTATAAGCATCTCGAAGTTGATCTTGAACTCTATATTCATTCCAATTTGTTGAACCCGAAACGCTTAGATTTGGTAATAATCCTGCTCTTCCTTGAACTTTATATTCCTTGCCTGAACGATAAGAGGCTTCGGCGGATTTTATCAAAGGGTCATTTGTTAAAGCTAATTCATATATGTCCTGAAGATTTTCAGAAAAAATCGATCCTGAAAATACAATAGAGCTTGCAAATAATACTTTGCAATAAATTAATAAATTTTTGAACATATTAACCTCGTTTTCTTTAGGTGTGTTAGTAGAGTATAACACCTATTTTGATAACGCCAAAATATAAAGAAAATTTTCTGTTATACAAAGTTCATATTTTTATGATTTTTTGCAAAACTTTGATGAAAAAGAATTGAAATCATTGCTACACTATCTTCCAAACTTAATTTTAGTTTTAATAATCATTAAAGGGTTCAATGTAAGAACAATAATTTAATAACTGATAAGGAGAATAAATGAGTATAAAAGTAGGAGACAGATTGCCTTCAGTAACTTTAACAACCATGACAGATAAAGGTCCAAAACCATTAACAACAACCGAATTATGTGAAGGAAAAAAAGTTGTACTTTTTGCAGTACCGGGTGCATTCACGCCAACTTGCAGTGTTCAGCACTTGCCTGGATTTATTAATAATACTCAATCTTTTAAAGATAAGGGGGTGGACTCAGTAGCTTGTGTTTCAGTTAATGACCCTTTTGTTATGGGAGCTTGGGGAAAAGATAGAGGAGTAGGAGAAGATGTTTTGATGCTTTCTGATGGCAATGGAGAATTTACAGCTGCCATAGGTTTAGAGATGGACGGTAGTGGTTTTGGTTTAGGTACTAGATCGCAGAGGTATGCAATGATTGTAGATGATGGAGTTGTGTCAACCTTGAATGTTGAGTCAGGACCTGGACTTGATGTGAGTTCAGCTGAAACAATTCTCTCAAAATTATAAAATGTCGAAACCGATTTATGACATAGGACAGATCTGTGAGCTTGATAAATGGGAGACATTTATAAATGGCCAGCCGTTCGAGACTTTTAAAAGACTTCGTGCCGAAGCTCCTATCTACTGGCATGAAGAAGATTTGGATTTTGAACCAGGGTTTTGGGCTTTAACTAAGCATGAAGACATTATTCAAGTTTCTAAAGATCCAAAAACCTTTTCTTCAGCTGTTGGAGGTCACTTGATGACGATGGGTGACCCTGAAACTATCGATCCTGCTGCGGTAGCAGCCATCATCGGTAATATGATTGGAATGGACCCTCCTGAGCATCAAATTTATAGAAAAATGGTCGCTCCTAGTTTCACTCCTAAGTCTATCAGGAGCCTAGAAGATGGTATGAGAAGCAAGGTTAGAGAGTTGTTAGATAATGTAGCTGACAAAAAAGAGTTTAATTTTGTAACTGAGATTTCCGAACAACTACCTTTATGGGTGTTGTGTGAAATGATGGGCATAGAAGAGTCTGAAAGACCTAAAATACGGAACCTAGTAAACAATCTAACCGACGCTTCGATTCATCAAGACCCAGAAAAAGGAATGCAGGTTTGGTTCAATTACATGGAGCTCTTCAAGATGGGAAGAGACATGATCGAAGAAAGAAGAAAAAATCCAACCGATGATCTAATGAGCGTCGTGGCTAATACTCAAGTTGAAGGGGATCAGTTGCCTGCTGAGTTATTAGATGGTTTCTTTTTACTTATGGTTATTGCAGGAAATGAAACAACACGTAACACTATAACTGGGGGTTTGATGGCTTTAATCGACAACCCCTTGGAAAGACAAAAATTAATAGAAGATCCTTCTTTAATAGCAAATGCAACGGATGAAATGTTGAGATGGGTAACCTCTGTAATCTATTTTAGGCGCACCGCTACAAAAGACACTGTCATCAGAGGCCAGGATATTAAAAAAGGCGATAAAATTGTCATGTGGTATGGCTCTGCAAATAGAGACGAAGATATTTTTGAAGATGGCCACTTATTCCAGGTTGATAGACCAAATGCCAAGAAACATTTAGCTTTTGGAGCAGGAGAGCATTTGTGTCTTGGAAATAGACTGGGCCATATGCAAATAAGAGTATTATTTGAAGAATTACTTTTACGTTTTCCTGATATTAAGTATGTTAAAGATCCAGTTAGAATACCTTCAAACTTTCTTGCAGGCATATCAGAGCTTAAAGTTAGTATTTAAAGATGCTTACAAAGGCCGACGATTTCCCCATACATCAACTGCCCGTACCAATATCTGAGGTAGGGTCAGAGAGAAATTTTTATGATCGTTATTTCTTTAATGGTTATAACGAAGAGGGGGAGGTTTTCTTTGCAACCGCAATGTGTGTATACCCAAACTTAAATCTGATCGATGGAAGTTTTGTTTTTGTCAAAGACGGAATACAACATAATTTTAGGTATTCGAGAGTTCTTGATCAAGAGCGCATGAATACTAAAGTAGGGTCGCTAACGGTTGAAGTAATTGAGCCTTTAAAAAAGTTAAGAATTAGCATAAATGATGAAAGTAATGGTATTTCTGCTGAACTAAATTTTGAAGGACGTTTTGATCCTGTACAAGAACCACGCATGACTCTTATGAATGGCCCCAGGGTTTCTATGGATTCTACTAGGCTGACCCAGCATGGCAGATGGACGGGAAAAATAAACTTCAAAGGTACTAGTGTAGAAGTAAGTCCAAAAAGCTTCATGGGAACTCGTGATCGTTCTTGGGGAGTTAGACCTGTGGGTTCTCCAGATTCACAAGCAATGGTTCCACTTAAGCTTCCTCAATTCTATTGGTTATGGGCACCAGCTAATTTTGAAACATTTTCTTCCCATGTGTATTTTGTTGATAATGAGGAAGGTGAACTGACACATTCTCATTCTGTTTTACAAGAGAATAAAAAAGAAACTGAGATATTAAGTACCCCAAAAAAGATAATAACTTACGAAGAAAATTCAAGAAGGATTGCTAGGGCTGAAGTCATTTCAAGAAAAAATGATGGCAGCGAAGTTAAATTAATTATTCAGCCGAAATACAGAATGTTTATGTGTGGTCTTGGATATATGCATCCTGATTGGGGTCACGGTATGTACCAAGGTGAAAATGAATCTATGTACGATAGTTATGATCTAAAAGAGGATCCTCATGATCCGCCTTTTCTTCATGTACAGGCCATCTCAAACTTTACAATTACGATGAATAATCAAACTTATAGAGGCACAGGTGTACTGGAAGAGCTGTTGATAGGTAAGCACAAACCAAGCGGTTTTGAAGGATTATTAGACCGATAAAGAGATGAATAACGAAATTCAACTTGGTGAAGAATTCGTTAACTATTATTCTGAGCTTAAACAAGAGATTTTCACACTTAAGTCTATAAGTCGAATATTTGGTGGTGCCTCTAGAGAAACTTACCGTTTATCTGTTTTAAATAAAGATTTAATTGAAACTAACCTCATATATAGGAGAACACAGTCAAGTGCATTAATTGAAACTGAACAGTTAACGGAATATTCTGCTTACTTAGCTTTCCAAGATTCTAAAGTTCCCGTTCCTAAGACCATTGCTATCGAGGAATCTCCAGATACACTTGGAGCACCTTTTATGGTTATGGAAGAGTTGAGGGGTGCTGCTGCAAGTCCTTTTGATCAAGAAGCCTATTCGCCTTACGAAGAAAAATTAGGTCATCAGTTTTGGGATATTCTAGGCGAAATAGTTCTTAAAGATATTGATGATCCAAATCTTGCTTCTATTCCTAGAACGGAATCTAAAGAATCTTGTTGGAAGAGAGAATTAGATCATTGGGTTAAGGTTATAAGGCAAGACTCATATAGCGTTGAGCCGATCCTAGAGGCTGCTATTAGAGAACTTTATAGAAATTATCCCAAAGACTCTGCTAAAAAATGTTTAGTGCACGGAGACTATAGAAATGGGAATTTCTTATCTAAAGAAGGTACTTTAGTAGGTATATTAGACTGGGAAATGGCTCATATTGGAGACCCACTTGAAGATTTAGCTTGGGCTATGTCACCTATTTGGTGTTGGAAAGATCGTGATCGCCCTTCCTATTTAATTAAAAGAAAACAAGCTTTGGATGTGTGGCAGAAAAAGACTCAAATTAAGATAGAAGTAGAATCTTTAGCTTGGTGGGAACTCTTTGCTTGTGTAAAAGGTCTTGCTATATGGATATCTGCAGGTCATGAATTTATTACTGGCAGCAATACTGATCCCATTAATTTATTTTCTGCTTGGATACCAGGCGATATTCATATGGAAATAATCTTAGAAACTCTAGAAAAAGAATTTAGATCAAGATGAAGCCAGATATAAATATAGCTTTAATGCTTTGTGGTCAAGAGATAGCTACTCGTTTTCTTCCGTTATTAAAAGAAGAGTACGACCAGTCTCGTCTAGGATCATGGGGTGCTCTGACGTTACTTTCTTCTCTCCAAATAGATGGAGCTGCAGATAATCTAAATAAAGAAAATAAACTAATGCTTGAGTGGTTAACAAAGACTAAAAGTATAATTAACACTGAAGATTTAATACAAAAGGTAGAAGAAGTTGAATCTTCTCAATTATCTGACATAAAAATCTCAACCTTAGATCTTTTTAACCAAAAACTTAGAATGATATTTGTAGAAATACAAGAATACCTTGAAGATTCTGAAGACTCAGAATACCTAAAAGAAAGTTGGATAATTTTACGAGAGATGCATGGTCATCGAAAGGTAAGTCACATGCTGGATCTATTAAAATCTGATACTTAAATTTCCTTTCAATTCTAACTAGACCACTGCATGAAAGATATAAAACTCCAAGACACAATCACCATTGGTGCTGAGTAAATTGCAGGTAATATAGCTTTAATGAGAACAGTAGCTTTTCTTTCTATTTTTTTCATTTCTATAAAATCTAATACATGAATAACAGTTTATATAATATCATTATAATTTATATAAAGATATAGATATAATCAATATATTATGAAACCCCTATTAAATGTACCTTTTTATTGGCCTAAGCAATAAGATTGGTTACTTACTAATCAATTATCTCTAGATCTGGTATAGCTATGCCATTTTTTCTTCTTACGAATCAATTTCTTTTTGGTAGATAGCTGGGTTTCTCTATCGCTGCAACTAAGTAATAAAGTTGCTACTGAATAAACAAGAGTATTTATAATTAATTTACACAAAGTTCATTTCTATATAAGTAACTTAAAATTCTAAATGTATAATAAGCCAAAACCTCAATGCCTAGAGAATACAACGCAGAATCTATAGAAGTCCTATCAGGACTAGATCCGGTACGCAAGCGGCCAGGCATGTATACCGACACTTCTAGGCCTAATCACTTAGCTTTAGAAGTTATTGATAATAGTATTGATGAAGCACTTGCTGGGCATGCCTCTTGTATCGATGTAGAACATTATAAAGATGGATCCATTAGTGTTTCCGATGATGGAAGGGGCATGCCCATTGATATTCACCCGGAAGAAGGTGTTCCTGGAGTTGAACTTATACTTACACGTTTACACGCTGGAGCTAAATTCTCTAGTGAGGATTACAAATTCTCTGGTGGATTGCATGGAGTGGGGGTTTCTGTAGTAAACGCATTATCTACAACTTTATCAGCTGAGATAAAAAGGGGAGGGTTAAAATATTTAATAGAATTTGAAAATGGAGAAAAGACTTCGGATTTAAAAGAGATTGATTCAGTGGGGAAGAAGAATACTGGTACAAAAATATTATTCTCTCCTGATCCTCAGTATTTTGACACACCAAAAGTGTCAATAAGTCAGCTTACATCTGCTCTAAAAGCTAAAGCAGTCTTATGCCCCGGTCTAACTATCTCTTTCAAAGACCATTTTACTGGAGCTTCAGAAACCTGGTGTTTTATGGATGGTTTGGCAGCTTACTTGGTTGCTAATAATGCAGGAGCAGAATTAATTCCTTTAGAGCCATTCGAAGGTGACCAAATGACTGAAGAAGGCGGTCTAACTTGGGCATTGCAATGGGTTCAAGGTATTTCAGATCCAATTTCTGAAAGTTATGTCAATTTAATACCTACAACTCAGGGAGGGACTCACGTAAATGGCTTAAGGTCTGGTCTTACAGATGCTTTAAAAGAGTTCTGTGAATTTAGAAATCTCATCCCAAGAGGAGTTAAATTAACCGCTGATGATATTTGGTTAAATTGTAGTTCTATTTTATCAGCCAAAGTTGTAGATCCTCAATTTACTGGTCAAACAAAAGAGAGGTTGGCGTCGAAAGATTTCAGTGGCGTAGTCTCTGCCATTATTAAAGATGCCTTCAGTCTCTGGTTGAATCAGCACACAGCGGAGGGAGAAGAGATCGCTCTGATTTGTATTGAAAATGCCCAGTTAAGACAAAAAAATAATAAAAAAGTAATTAGAAAAAAAGCAACTGCAGGACCGGCTCTGCCTGGTAAGTTAACTGATTGCACAACTGATGATGCCGAGAGAGGAGAATTATTTCTGGTAGAAGGTGATTCGGCAGGTGGCTCTGCTAAGCAGGCTAGAAACAGGGTGTTTCAGGCTATTTTACCTTTAGGTGGAAAGATCCTGAATACTTGGGAAGTTGACGTCGGTGATATTTTAGCTTCACAAGAAGTAAATAATATTGCTGTAGCTCTGGGCGTGGAACCTGGTAGTAATAATTTAGACGGTTTAAGGTATGGAAAAGTTTGCATACTGGCAGATGCTGATCCGGACGGTTTACATATAGCAACATTGCTATGTGCTTTATTTCTCCGACATTTTCGTCCTTTGGTCGAGTCAGGGAGAATATATGTTTCGATGCCTCCTCTTTTTAGAGTTGATCAGGGCAAAGAAGTGCATTACGCATTAGATGAAGCTGAAAAAGATAAGTTAGTAGAGCAGCTTCAATCTTCCAATAAGAAATCAAAAATTGAAATACAAAGATTTAAAGGCCTTGGAGAGATGAATGCCTCTCAATTAAGAGAGACAACTATGCTGCCAGGAGCAAGACGGTTAGTGCAACTGACAATTAAGAACGGAGATAAGTCTATGCAAGTCATGGATATGTTGCTTTCTAAGAAAGGAGCTCCTGACAGGAAAGAGTGGCTGGAAGATAAAGGAAATTTAGCTGATGTCTGAAAAAACTGAACAACAGCCTTTAAGTCAATACACAGAAAAAGCGTATCTGGATTATTCCATGTATGTGATTTTAGACAGGGCTCTGCCTCACATAGGAGATGGATTAAAGCCCGTGCAAAGAAGAATAATTTATGCAATGTCTGAGCTAGGCTTGAGTTCTTCCGCAAAATTTAAGAAAAGTGCAAGGACAGTTGGTGACGTGATTGGAAAGTTTCATCCTCATGGAGACGCTGCTGCTTATGAAGCTATGGTTCTTCTTTCTCAGTCTTTTACAACACGATATCCTCTGATTGAAGGTCAAGGCAATTGGGGCTCCGTTGATGATCCTAAATCGTTTGCTGCGATGCGTTATACGGAATGTAGGCTTTCAGCTTATGCAAAGAATTTACTTCAAGAACTGGGTCAAGGAACTGTAGATTGGGGTAGTAACTTTGATGGAACTCTTTTAGAGCCTTCACTTCTTCCCGCTAGGTTGCCAAACCTTTTACTAAACGGGGCATCAGGAATTGCAGTGGGAATGGCTACTGATATTCCTTCTCACAATTTAAAAGAAGTTGTAACAGCTTGCATTAAGCTCTTAGATGAACCAAAAACTACTTTAGAAGATCTCTATAAAATTATACCTGGTCCTGATTATCCTACTGAAGCAGAAATAATAACTCCTGTTGAGGATCTTAAGAATATTTATCAAACCGGAAAGGGCTCCATCAGAATGAGGGCCACGTACACAATAGAAGATAGTGAAATTGTTATATTGGCATTACCTCATCAAACCCCAAGTTCAAAAATCATGGAGCAAGTAGCCGCTCAAATGGATGCCAAGAAGCTTCCTATGATCGTGGACTTAAGGGATGAAAGTGATGAAAAAAATCCAACTCGATTAGTGTTGGTTCCTAAATCAAATCGTATTGATAAAGACGCTGTAATGAACCACCTATTTGCAACAACTGACTTGCAAAAAAATTATAGAGTCAACATGAACATTATTGGTTTGAATGGTAAGCCTCAAGTCAGAGATATCAAATCTGTTTTAAAGGAATGGTTAAACTTTCGAACTGAAACAGTAAAGAGACGCCTGCAATATCGCTTGGATTGGGTTTTAGATCGACTCCATATATTGGAGGGTCTCATGGCCATTTATTTAAATATTGACGAAGTTATTCGCATTATTAGGAATGAAGAAGAGCCCAAAAAGGTTCTTCAAAAGAAATTCAAGCTAAGCATAATTCAAGTTGAAGCCATACTGGAAATACGTCTGCGTCAACTTGCAAAATTGGAAGAAATAAAAATCCAAGAAGAACAAGGTAAGTTGGACTCTGAAAGAAAAGATTTAGAGAAAACATTAAGCTCTAAAGCCAGACTCAAAACTCTAATAAAAAATGAATTGAAAGCTGATATTGATATCTATGGAGATGATCGTAAGAGCCCGATAGTTTCTAGGGATGATGCAAGCGCATTTGATGAAACAGAGCTGATTTCTTCAGATCCAGTAACGGTAATACTGTCTAAGCGCGGGTGGGTGAGAGCTGCTAAAGGTCATGATGTTGAGGCAGAAAAACTTAATTACAGAGAAGGTGACGAGTTCTTTGCCTCAGCAAAAGGAAGAAACAACCAGAATGCCGTCTTTCTTGATTCAAAAGGTAAGGCTTATACATTGCCATGTCATTCTCTCCCTTCAGCCAGAGGACAGGGTGAGCCGCTAACAGGCAAACTAAATGCTGAATCAGGAGAAACTTTTGCAGGTGTAGTCTCTGGCTCTATAGATTCTAAAGTGGTTTTAGCTACCAATGCAGGCTACGGTTTTGTAGCAAGATTGGGTGATTTACAAACTAAGAACAAGTCAGGAAAAGCAGCGCTAAGAGTTCCTGAGGGAGCAAAAGTCCTTCCTCCTCAACTAGTTCTTTCATCTGAATCTAAGATAGCTGCAATAACTAACATAGGGAAATTATTGGTTTTTCCAATTTCAGAACTTCCAGAATTGTCTAGAGGCAAGGGCAATAAGATCATCGGCATACCCAAACCGAAGTTTGAATCAGGAGAAGAGTATTTAAAATTTATAGCAGTAATAGAAGATGGCGTGAGTATTAAATTAATAAATGGCAAGACCCATTATTCACCCAAAGCCAAAGACCTAGAGAATTTTTTAGGGACACGAGGTAAACGAGGACTGTCATTACCTCCTGGTTATAGGAATCTAGATTCAATTGAAATAAATTTAAAAAAGAATGTTGAAGATTCCGAAGATTAGAATTTGTAACTTACCGTGAAAGATAAAATTTATTTATGTAGCCAAAAGGAATTTAATGCTGCTAGAAAACTGGAAGTTTTACCGACAAGCCATCCTTTTAACAATTTGCACGGCCATACTTTTAGAGCAGGATTGAGACTGCAACTGGAAGATAGTAATTCTTTTTCCTTGGAAAATTTAAAAGAAAATTTATCAGATATTATCGATCCAATTAACTACAGTTTCTTAAATGACGGATTTAAGAATACGTCTGATATTAGTTTAGCCGGCCAATTGTTCAAGAAATACAATCATAACTCGTTAAGTGATGCCTATATTTCTAGTACCTTAACTCAAGGAGCTTGTTTTAGTCGCTCTGAGAATCCGTTAATCTGGAAAAAGTTTTCTTTTCAGGCTGCACATAAGCTTCCCAATGTTTCGCAAGGTCACAAATGTGGGAATATGCACGGCCACACTTTCGAGGTGATAGTATCTGCAAAATCATCCAATAACACCCAACAAGAATTAATTGAGTTGGATAGAATTTGTAACTTGCTCTATCAGGAGTTAAATAAAAAATGTTTAAACGACATGGAGGGACTTGAGAATCCCACCAGTGAGATCATCTCTTCATGGATTTTCTCTAAAATTAAAGAATCTTATAATTTTATTTCAAAAGTAGAAGTCATGGAAACAACTCATGCGGGATGTTCTTTTGACGGTAAAGATTACAAGATTTGGCGAGACCAAAAATTAGAATCGGCAGTTTCTTACGAATCAGAAGAAAGTGTGTATGGCTTTGGTTATACGGCTAGACTTTACGTGGAGTCCCCGATTGATGAAGTTTTTGGATGGGTTATGGATTTTGGAGATATCAAGGAAGTCTTTAAACCAGTCTTTTTACAAATGGATCATCACTACCTTAATGAGTTAGATAATCTAGATAACCCTTCAGTTGTTGGTTTGGTAGAATGGATGGGTTCTCAGTTAAGGCAACTATTTCCTCAATTAAGTCGCGTGGGTTTATACGAATCCAAAGGCAATGGTGCAGAGTTATTTATAAACAAGGAAAAAAATGAAAGATAAATTCCCTTATGTGGGTGACCCAGTAACAGTAACAAACGATATGTGTGATCTTAACGGTCACATGAACGTTGTTTACTACAATCACATCTTTGAAGATGGTTGTTGGGAATTTTATAAAGACATGGGATTTTCCGAGAGCTATTTTATAGAGGGCTTCTCGAGTTTTACTTTAGAAATGAATATACGTTATCTAAAAGAACTTAAGGAAGGAGAGAAGGGGTATCCGTGTTTTAGAATGATAGATGTAGGACCAAAATTAATACACTACGGTGGTGTTTTGTTAACAGAAGACAACCAAGTCTCTGCAACAACTGAGAACATACTGGCCCACGTTGACATGGAAAGTAGGAAATCATCTGTAATGCCTGAGCATGTATTTAATAATATTAAAAAGATGCGTGACGATCACTCTCAAACTGGTGAACTCGATTTTGATCTAAGGTTAAAAATTAAATAGCAGAAAGTTTATTCAGAATCCCTTCGTCAAAGAGGGACAACACTTCGGTAGACTTTAGATTCTCTTCTAACTGTTCAATTTTTGATGCTCCTAATATTACAGTTGAGACATTCTCATTAAGAAGGCACCAGGCTATAGCTAAATTCGAAAGATTCACTCCCATCTCATTCGCAATCGGAACTAGAGAGGCAACTTTTTTCATTCTGTCTTTACCGCGCTCTGAATCTACCATGCTATTTTTTAGCCATTCATAACCTTCAAGAGATGCTCTCGAGCCTTCCGGAATGCCTTCTAGATATTTTCCTGTGAGAGATCCAGATGCAAGAGGTGACCATGTAGTGGTCCCCATTCCGTATTTCTCAAATATAGGTTTGTATTCAATTTCAAACCGTTTTCTGTCTAGCAGATTGTATTGAGGTTGTTCCATGGTGGGTGGACTTAAGTGGTTTTTTTCAGCAAACTCATACGCCTCTGTTATTTCTTCAGCCTTCCATTCGGAAGTGCCCCAATAGAGAATTTTACCTTGAGTAATCAGGTTATGCATTGCCCATACGGTCTCTCCAATCGGAGTGTCTGGGTCTGCTCTGTGGCAGAAATACAAATCTAAATAGTCCACTTGCAATCTTTTAAGAGCCTGATGGCAAGCTTCGGTAACGTGCTTCTTACTTAATCCAATTTGCGTAGGACTAGGTTTCTTATTAGAACCAAAAAAGACTTTAGAAGAAACACAATAGCTGTCTCTGGGTCTGTTCAAGGCACTTAATGCTTTGCCCATAACAACTTCAGATTCGCCCGCCTCATACCCTTCGGCATTATCAAAAAAATTAACCCCTGCATCAAAACAGGTTCCAAACATTCTTTCTGCCAGGTCTGAATCGACTTGTTTATTAAAAGTAACCCAAGATCCAAATGATAATTCTGAGATTTTGAGTCCTGATTTTCCTAGTTTTCTGTATTTCATAATTAGTAATTTAATTTAAGAAGAAAGGGCTTCTTCAAGTCGTTTTATGCCTTCTGATATCTCATCTTCACTTATATTTAAAGCGGGTGCAAATCTAAGCGTTGAAGACCCGGCAGAGACGGCTATTAATCCAGCTTTATAACACCTATCTAGTAATTTATTAACTTCTCCGTGATTGCGGAGCTCACAACCCACCCAAAGCCCGGAAGATCTAATGGCACTAAAAGCTTGGTATTCTTCAGAAATATTTTCTAGCTTTTCGACTAAAAGAGTTTCTTTTTCTTTAACTTTATCCAAAAAAGAAGGCTCTGAAATAATATCTATAACCTTGCTAGCTACAGCACAGGCCATGGGATTTCCTCCAAAAGTTGAGCCATGCGAACCTACGCTCATTGCAGATGCGATCTTATCTTTGGCTAATGTTGCGCCTATAGGAATGCCTCCACCTAAACTTTTAGCAGAAGTTAAGATGTCTGGTTCAATATCAAAAGCCATGTATCCAAATAAATGACCCATCCTTCCCACGCCACTTTGAACTTCATCCATAATTAGAATAATTCCATTTTGAGTGCACAAATCCCTAATCCCTAGCATAAATTCATCTTCAGCTGCTACCACTCCTGCTTCTCCTTGAACTGGTTCAATGATAATCGCAGCAGTTTTATTGCTTATAAGTTCTTCAACGGAACTTAAATTATTATAATTTGCGTGAAGTATTCCTCCTGGAAGCGGTCCGAAACCTTTTCTGTGGTTATCTGAGGCTCCCAAGGAAATATTCAGCAACGACCTTCCGTGGAAAGAATTATTGAATGCTATGATTTCATTTCTCTCACTTCCGTTCTCGTGATGGTAACGTCTTGCCATTTTTATAGCCGCTTCATTAGCTTCTGACCCTGAGTTACTAAAATAAACCTTGTCTGCAAACGTTAGATCCACCAGCTGCTTGGCTAAATTAATGGCAGGTTCATTCGCAATATAGTTACTTAAATGCCAAAGTTTTTGAGATTGATCATTTAATGCTGATATAAGTTCTGGATTTGAGTGACCAAGGCTTGTAACAGCAATGCCTCCACCTAAGTCTATA
>Ga0209501_10001520_pt1 | contig 25531 bp, 26 predicted proteins | sample ArcticOcean_MG_C_4_FD_187434 | JGI IMG/M metagenome (GOLD analysis project Ga0209501, IMG submission 187434) | Marine microbial communities from western Arctic Ocean - ArcticOcean_MG_CB4_134 (SPAdes) (version 2) | ecosystem: Environmental > Aquatic > Marine > Oceanic | place: Arctic Ocean...
TGCATTAATAGAAGACTGATTAGATAGAAGCCGTTGCTGTGCTAATTGAATATCTATTACCTTGCCCTGCTGCTCATTACTTAGATTAGCCATATCCATTTGTAAGAAATTATTAGCGTTAGTAATAGATAACTTGGTTCTTTGATCTACCGCTGACAAATCAAGGTTCGCCATAGCCGTAGCGTTCTGCATAGCTGCTGTTTGTCTTGCGTTAAAGTCCGTTACGGTCATGCTTTGCATAAACTGACTATTAGCTAATTGAGCTTGCTGATTAGCGTCAAACTGTTTAATATCTAGATTAGCATCAATCTGTGCATTAAACATTGCGGCTGCTTGCTCGTTACTTAGGTTAGCAAGCCCCATCTGTTGCGCGAGCTGTGCATTTACTTGTCCTGCCTGCATTTTCTTTTCATAAACTTGTAGCTCTACAACATTCTCAGCCGACATACTTTCTGAGTCGGCTTGATTTTTAGAATGAAGATTGGCTAAACTTACCTTTTCTTCCATGCTCAGATTAGCCAGATCTGCTTGTTGCAGAAGTGCTTGATTTTGAGACATAACTTGAACTTCCGTATTAAGATCCTGCATACGGAATCTATTATCTTCAGTAAAGTTAGCAGCATCGGTGGCTGCTCTCTCTGAAAGTTCTGCGAGTTCCATTTGTTGCTCATTACCTAAATTAGCCATGTCCATATTCTGCGCCATCGCCGCATTAGTTTTACGGAAATCTACAAGAACATTAAGATTTGCTAATCTCATTTGTTGATCTGCTGTCATGTTAGCACGAGAAGTGGTATTCCTTTCAGACAGTTCAGATAGTTCTACTCTTAATTTAGAATCAAGATTCACTTCTTCCATACGTTGATCAAGTTCAGCTTGGCGCACTGATCTAGCTACTTTTTGATTAAGCTCTTGCATCCTGAACTGATTGTCTGCTGTAAAGTTTGCAGAATCTGTAGCTGATCTGTCTTGCAACATAGCAAGTTCCATCTGCTGTTCGTTGGACATATTAGCCATATCCATCTGTTGAGCAAACTGTGCATCAGTTTTTCGGAAGTCTATAAGGGTTTGAAGCTCTACTAAGCGTTCTTGATTTTCTGCGGTCATTGTATCTTTAGAGGCCGCATTCATTTCAGACACACGTTGCATTTCAACCTGTAAAGCAGGAGGAAGGTTAGCCTTTTCCATATCCTGATTTAAATCTGCTTGGCGCATAACTTTAGCAATTTGAGCATTATACTTAGTTAAACGCCCTTGCTGCTCTGCATTCATGGTATCAGCACCAGCAGCATTCATAGCTTTCAAGTTTGCTAAGTCCATCTGAGCGTTAGTGCTTAATTCAGCTATAGCAGCTTGCTGACGCTGTGCAGACTCCTGCTGTGCTTTCTGTTGAGAAGCTTGAAAAGTAGCTATCTCAGATTGTTGTTTTTGTTGAGCTGTAGTAATAGTAGCTTGTTGGCTAAAAGAGCCTTGCTGTACTTTAATCTCTTGAGCCATAGAAGCCGTTTGAGAAGCAGCAGTCTGACGATTAGCAAGGTTCTGCATACGTACAGTCATAGTATTCTGAGCAGATGCTAAGTTAGCCTGTTGCTCGTTACTAAGGTTTTGCTGTGCTCGCTGCTGTAGGGCCTGTGCATTGCTTTGAGCCATCGGCAGAGCACTTTGAATAATAGCATTAAACAAAGCGTCACGGCCTACTGTAGAGACTGATAAGCCTCTCTGAGCCATCTGCTGCTCTATGGCTGCTACTGCTGGTCTAGCCCACGCAGGAGTATTACCCTCTTCCATACCGGCTAAAAGGTTCTCCATCTGTACAGAAACAAGAGCTTCTTGCGGTAAAGCTGCTACTGCCGCTGTTACTTGTGGATCAGCGCCTTCATCTATCTGAGCCTGTACAGTTGCAGGGTATTCAGAGATTGCAGCAGTAACGTCTTCAGGTATGTCAGCAACAACAGCCAGCATGTCTGCGGCAGCCACTATACGATCTTCACCTGTAACAGCGTTACGAGATGCAGCTTCAAATGTAGGAATACCACCTATCTGTGCAGCATCTCCTTGTGGTGCAGTGCCTGTAATAGCTTCACGGCCTTCTAAGTCCGCTGAAGGAGCACTACCGAGTTCTGTTGCTATACGTTGTGCTGCTGGACCTACCTGTGCTTCTCTTGCTGCGGCCTTAGCATAAGCAGGGATAGCATCTATTTCAGTAGTACCACCTTGAGGAGTGTAATCAGCTCCGTAGGTTTTTGCTCTAGCTTCAGTTTCTGAAGGAGCTTCACCAAGTCTAGGAACGTACTCTTTCTGGGCTTCTATACCTGTTTGAGCTACACGAGCAGCCGCCTTTTTATATTCTGGTAAACCCTCAATCGGGACACCACGCCCCTTAGCGATCTCACGAAGCCTTGCTAATTCCTCTGGCCCAATAGTCTGGCCTGTGCGTGTGTGTGCATCAGGGTCATCTGGCTCAGTAACCGTAAATCTTTCGTCTGTCGTAGCTCCCGTCGCATAATCTTTTGCTTCAGGGCGCTTGGCAGCCTCCATGCGAGCTGCTTCTTCTTGTACAGGATCACGTTTAGCTGCTCTTGCTTGCTCAGTAAGCTCCCTTATCTCGTCTACGATAGCCGCTTCTGGCTTGTCACCAATAGCAGGCTCAAGGGCTATAAGCTCTCTAGCTAAGGCTGCGGGGTAGCCTGCTGGCGGTATCCTGCCATCAGCAAAAGCTTTTTGTAGCTTTCCTGTTGCTACAGCCATTATTTCAGGAGATACACCTGGAGGAGGACTTATATCTTTATAATCGTCTAGTTGTTCTATTCTCTTACCCAACTCCCCTTTTTCTTGTGTTTGGAATGAAGGATCATCGCCGCCACCTTCAGGAATCTCTATACGTTCTCCATTGGGGCCATAAACATATATCATGCCCTCTTTAGGGGGTACTGCTGTATATACACCGTCTCCTCCCGGTGGTGTAGTAGAAAAGCCTTCTGGTATAACGGTAGGAATTTTACCGGCCTTCGCTGCCTCTATTTCAGGTACGCGACCAGGAGGCATTTTAGGCTGTAGTGTACGGGGCGCACCTTCTTTATTTACATCCAGCAAAGCTTGTGCTTCGGCGTCTGCTATCTTTTTTGCTTCGGCGTCTGCTATCGCTTTCAATCGAAGCCTTTCGTCTTCGTCCTTTTTCGCCTGCTCTGCTGCTGCTTTGGCCTGCTCTGCTAGGAGGTCGCGATCCGCTTGGGTAACGAGTTCCGGCGCAGGCACAGGCGGCCCCAAACCGTCATAAATGGGGGCGTCTGGGGAACCCCACGGAGTTGGCGAGTAATGTCTTTCAGTAACATAGTCTCCTTCTGCGGCTCTTACTCTTTTACGCTCTAGAGATCTCTTGACGCTTTTAGTATTGCGACTGCTGCGTTTCTTACTCATCGGTTCTATTTCCTAATAATTAGAGAGCTTTATTATCTGGCAAATAAATATCGTTTGCCCCACCAGGAACCCTTTGGTTCTGTTTCAAATATATATCTGTATTAGCTACTTTTGAAACTTCAGGCAGATAAATATCGTTTACTCCACCTGGAATATTTGCTGGCCCCCCATTAGGAGGATTTAGTTTATCACTATTGTTAGGCTGTACCCCACTCTTTGGATACGGAAAGCCTTCGTCATACATTTTTGGCATTATATATACGCCCCTTATATTTTTTTACAAGCTTCTGAACTGTTGCAGTCTCATAAATTCTAATTAATGTCCACAATAGTGTAAGAAGAGCTACTGTCGGTGGGAGCCAGCCAAACAGGGTTGAAGCCGTTGCCGTCACAGCTATTGCATCCACTAGAGGTTTTGTTGCTTCGGTTTCTATTGACATGCTTTTCTGTGCTCCGATAATATGTTAATGTTAGGATGAAATGGTGCAAGGAGGATACCTGCTGCCCTTTCTCTAGTCTGGCTTTCTCTTACCTTATCGCCCATTAAGGATTCGCTGCGACGTAAGCGTTGCCCCTCGTTATGGCTGCCGTGTAGCTGGTCTTGCTTACAGGCGAGCCTGCTACATCGGGCGTATCGTCATCTGAATCAACCGGGGCATAGAGCAAAATAATAGACAGATGATCTACATTTCGCTGAACCTGCTCGTTGATTTCAGCTTGGGTTGCTCCCGCCTGAACATGATCGGAGGAACTGCCGTTGCTGTTGATGTCCGTAATCAGCGTCACCGAATCGGTAGCCGCTGTTAGCACTTCTGTTACTGTTTGTGCCATGTGTCTATTCTCCGTTACATTTGCATCTAGGATTGGCTTTTAATTCTTCCACTTGTGCAGAAAGTTCTTGGATTGCTCGTACCAGCATCGGCACTAAATTACCCTGCGACAATTGCTGTGTGCCGTCAGGGTCTTCATGCCAGATATTGTTGCCATCAAGAACGTCAGAATGGTCGTCAATAACGGCCTTAACCTCTTGGGCTATAAAGCCGTGATGAGCCTTGCCTTCGCCAAAAATCGGGTCTGAAGAATCAGCATCGTACTGTGGAAGGTCTTCGGCTACTGCGTTCTTATGTTGCCATTTGAACGTAATTGGTCGCAAATCATTCAAAAACGATAAACCGACAGTGGAATCAGCTACATCCTTTTTAAGTCTTGAATCTGAAGCTGCTGCCCATGATGTGTCTGAACCATCTAAGCCAAGAGTAGCTGTTCCGCCGCTGCTCGTTCCAATCCTTACCGTATTTGTGCCAGCTCCGGTGATGCTATTGCCGATAACGATTTCTTGATCTACATCAACAGCACTTGGCCCATTGTTATACCCCAAGGCTATACAATACGACCCCGTTGTCAGGTTATCGTGACAAACAGTGCCAATAATAGTGTTTTGAGCGCCTGTTGATACTGCCAATCCTGCGGAATAACCAATTCCCACGTTATTAGCCGCAGTACTAGCTTGTAAAGCATACGTTCCTGCGGCTAGATTAGATATCCCAGTTTGATTTGTTGAAAGCGCAGCAGTGCCTATTGCCGTGTTGTTACTTCCCGTGGTGTTTGCATCCAGAGAATCTGCCCCTACGGCTACGCAGTTCGCGCCGGTCGTATTGGTCTTTAGAGCGGCATTTCCAACCGCCACGTTGTAATTCGCCGTGGTATTTGCTGCTAGTGCATTGTCTCCGATGGCGATCAGTGCGGCACCGCTTGAATTGGCAGTTGCTGCCTGATAACCCACAGCCACGTTATGGCTGCCTGTATCGGTAGCATCTAGCGCCTGATATCCGACCGCAGCATTCCTATCCCCCGTAGTAATCGCCGTACCTGCTTCATCGCCCACAACCACATTGTAATTTCCGCCAGACTCAATGCTATTACCTGCGTTGACGCCTGCTCTGAAGTTTGAGGTTCCTGCGGAAGCCGTGATGATGTCTGAACCATCTGCATACGTTACGTCTGCTGCAAAGTTTACAGCGCCGTCCACGTCTACGATGTCTAGGTTGGCGGTGCCATCAATGTCGATGTCTCCACTGATATCAAGAGAAGCGCCTGTTAACACGCCTGCAACTGCAAGGGTACTAGCCATATCCACAGCGCCATCAATGTCTACAACGTCGAGGTTAGCTGTTCCTGCAACATCTATTGCACCTGAAATGTCTAGTGTAGCTGCATCTAACTCTCCCGAGATTGTTAAATTTCTAACACCTGTATAATCTTTATTAGAATCTAGTATAACTGCTTTAGAAGCCACTGCCGTACCAACTGCTGTACTGCCTATGTCAAGAGCATTAAGCTCTCCGACTACCGCAGTAATACCGTCTAAGGCATTAAGCTCGGCAGCAGTACTAGTAACACCATCTAAGATATTTAACTCAGCAGCAGTAGATGTAACATTTGTTCCACCTATGTCCAGTGTAGTCATTGAGACTTCACCGGCTACTGTAGCTATTCCTGAAGCTACTGTTATTAAATCTGTATCTCCTGTGTGTCCAATAGTTGTTCCATTAATAATAACATTATCAACAGTAAGAGTTGTCAAGGTTCCAAGGCTAGTAATGTTAGTTTGAGCAGCGGTTGTTACTGTGGCTGCTGTGCCACTAGCATTACCTGTAACATTACCTGTTAAGCCACCAACAAACGCTGTTGATGTAACGCTTGTTGCACCTGTTACTACTCCTGCGTCTACATTGATTGTTCCATCTAAAACGATAGCAGAACCACTTGCAGGTGTAAGATTTAAAGCACCAGAGTTTGCTGTAATAGTATTACCATTGACACCAAGATTGTCTACTGTTAAGGCTGTAAGAGTTCCAAGACTTGTAATATTTGATTGTGCTGCAGTTGTTACTGTGGCTGCTGTGCCACTAGCATTACCTGTAACATTACCTGTTAAAGCTCCTACAAAGGCCGTAGATGTGATACTTGTTGCACCCGTGACTACTCCTGCATCTACGCTGATCGTACCATCTAATAGAATTGCTGATCCTGCGGCTGGCTCAATATTAATTGCTGCCCCAGAGTCTAGAGTTAATACTCCTGCTGAATCAATATCTACTGTACCGTCTGCTGTTATTTGAATATTAGCGGCTGCGGCTGCTGCGTCAGTTGTTACTATACTTAATGTTCCATTTGTACCTGCTGTAATTACTGTAGTATCACTAGTATCACCAGTCATCGTAATGACTTTACCGTTTATAGCTACATCATCAACTGTTAAAGCTGTTAGTGTACCTACACTTGTAATAGCTGTTTGTGCTGCTTGTGTTACAGTCAAAGCTGTACCCGAAGCGTTCCCTGTAACATTACCTGTTAAAGGCCCTGCAAACGCATCTGCTGTCACAGTTCCGTCAAAAAACGCATCTTTAAATTCTAAAGAACTTGTACCTAAATCTATTTGATTATTTGTGACAGGAGATAATGCTCCGTCACCTATTGTCAATCTACCAGAACCGCCTGTAGCTATAGTAATGACATCAGAGCCTGAGAATGTAATGCTTGTATTAGTATCTCCGTCACCTGCTATACTATCTAATTGTACAGCACCTACGTTACTTAGTGCAGCATCTCCAAAGTCTACAGCGCCTGCTACAGTTAGTGTACCTGATACATCTACGTTACCGTTTATATCAATAGTAGTAGCATTGATCTCAATCTCTGTATCTGATACTAAGTCTAAGACACCATCTGCTGATTGATAAATGTAAGTACCTGAATCACCAAACTGAAGTTGGTCAGTACTTGAAAGAAGTAATCCTGTGTCAGCTACGTGTGTAAGAGAAACGTCTTGGTCATCACCAAAGTTTATTACTGCACCATCTGCAAGGAATAAATCACTAAATTCTAATGAGCTTGTTCCTAGTGCTGCTCCATCGGAAGCATCTGGAACAAAGGCTGTGGTTGCTGTAATTGTAGTACCTTGTACTGTACTTGAACCTGTAACAGCTCCTGTGACTGCTAGAGTACTAGATAGTGTAGTAGCTCCAGTAACTCCAAAGGTTCCTGCTACTGTGCCGTTTACATCTACGTCAAGTGTATCAATGTGTGCAGTCCCATCTATAAAGAGGTCTTTAAACTCTAGAGAGCTTGTGCCTAAATCTATATCATTATCTGTTACGGGGGATATAACACCATCAGAAATTCTTAATTGTTCTACGGCGGCACTAGAGACTTCTACAAAGACTCCCCAACGATTATTAGTACTATCTGCAACTATCTTATTAAGGAAATCTAAATCACCAATCGTATGAACATTACCGCCCTCCGCCGCCGTACCATCGTGCTGATGCCCTGTCGAGGACGAAGTAGTCGAGTACGTGAAAGCATTAACTAATTGGTTGTATTCGTCATTAAATAGAGCCGCTGTGATTGTATCCCCATCTGCTAAAGAACTCTGTCGTGTATAGGTCTGCGTCATTTATTTATCTCCTGCCTGACGGTGCATAATCTACATAAAAACCATTAATTGCATAGGGTGCTTTTTGATCGTCACTAAAGATTTTAAAGCTACATGTATGCCCACTTCCTTGTACAGCATGTCTGACCATTGGGTCATTACTAGCTCCAAAGGTTGCTGATCCAAAAGTACTGTCTGAATTACCAAATATTGCAGGTAATGGTACATCTATTGTAGAATTTTCTGGTTGGGGTATATTATTATCTTCATAGTCATAACGAACTCGTAGTGTCGGTGATGTGTCCCCTTCTGGAGACATAGATATTCTTATATAGAATAAAGTCTTTCTTGTTCCTATATCCCCAAAATCAAAGTTTGGCGTTTGATATTCTGCTGCAATATTAGTGTCTACTCCTGCTGGTGTGAATATGTCACCATCATCATGTACATAAATATAACCATCTTTATCCCCATGATATGTTTTTTCTACACCATCCTTATTAAAACCAGCTACTAACCCATGAGCCTGTATTCCTAATGTTTCTGACCACTCAAACCCTTCGGGAGTAATAGTGCCTATAATTCCTTTTGATGTTGAAGAAGTCGCTCCCGCTGCTGAATAAAATAAACGATATTGCGATTTGCTTCTTAATACTGTACTACTCACTCTAAATGTGTTTATCGAAGCAGCTAAAGTTCCAATAACAGACTGTATTTGTCTACTAACAGAACCTAACTCAACGTCACCAATACGTGCTGTACCAGCAACTGTACGGATGCCATCAGGACTCAAAAAGACTAGATCACCACCAATCTCCTGAATACTATTACCATCGAGACAACCTACATTCTCTGTGATAGGCGTAACTACAATAGTACTAGAATTATTTATATTCTGTAATTTATAAATCGAGTTAGCACAAAAGATAATTAAGTCCTCACGGAAGCTCTTTATGCCTACCACTTTATCATCTAAAAGAATACTACCAGAACCTGTACTCGTAAAATCATCTATATCACTTGTACCGCTGTAATAAACAGTATTAGGTGATGTTGCTGCTCCAGCGACTACTAAATGTTTATCGTGTATTACACAAAACTTAGGATACTCAGTGCTGCTTACCGTAATCTCTTTACAGAAATAAGTCCTGCTTGATAACGCACTTCCTGTGCCTGTCATCTTAAAGTACATCGGCTTAACACCCGAACCCCTGTCTGTAATAATAACTTCGCCATAGTCTGTATTACCTTCGTAGGTTGTGAAGGTCGCTAAGTCTTGTGAAGTTCTTGCTGCCGCACTACGTCCTGTAAAGGCAGTATAGTCATCTCCGCCAGCAGCAACACTAGCTTTATTTATTTGTAGCCAGCTATCTCCATCTTGACTGAAATAAGCGTTTGTTCCTGAACAAGCAATAACGCCATCAGCATAAACATGAAGCCCTAAGATATCATTACTACTGTTAGGTCTTGTGCCATCTCCGAACTGCGAGAAGCCACTGATACGCCTATAACCACCATCAGGATCGACTTCAAAGTTTTTTAACTTTGTAGCGAGTCCAGGCTGCCCAAGCATTGCAAGTTGATTGAGGTTTGTATTTAAACCTCCTTTACAAGAAAGACCAAACGGTTGTGTGGCTGCCACGTTAAATAAAGCCTATTCTATCGTCTTTAAAATAACTTGGTGTCGGTTCAAGTAGAGTAGACCGCATCATACGAATGCCTTTTTTATAGTCATCTAAGGCGAATGCAGCCGCTTGAGGGTTATCCTTAAACTGCCATATATAGTATCTTGCTCTAGCTGAAAGAACTGTTCTATAAATATCAGGAAATACTATAGTATCTCCGTGAGCAGCTAGCTCTGTTGGAAGATCCCAAGCAAAGAACCAGATCCTATAAACTTGATCAGGTATCGGGCTTAATCCAAAATTTCTAGCATCAGGACTACGAATAACTCGACTCGGAACACCGTATTGTGTCGTATTAGCATCATCTTGATTTTCAGAGATCCGTAGGTAATCCTTCCATTCTTCTGTAGTCGTATACTTAAGATTTTTTATTGTATAAGGAGCGGCCTCATTACTTACCCCCACAGTAGTTAGCATGAAGTTATCCCAGTCTACTGAACCATAATCGGTTGTAATACTAGAACTTGTGGGCTTCAGTTCATACCATCGAGTTCCTGCAACCGTTTCTATATAAGCATTACCATACATAGGATCAGTAGCCCCGCTCTCAGCCGTAGCTAAGAAGGGCCACTGAGGTTCTTCATTTACAATATCTAAATAAGCACGATTAACCGAATCCTTAGCATGTTGCTGTACACCAACAGCACTACTAAAGTTTGAAGAAGTTAATATAACCTCATTCAATTCTCTTAATAACTCATTCGTTAAATTAAGAAATGTTGCCATTTATTACCTTCTATCGTTATACGTGTTGTTATTTACCACCCAGCCTTCGTTGGGATGGCTAGCATATCATTAATAGGTTCTAAGTCCTCTTGTTGCATAGCTTCGGAATAAGCCTTTTCTTTATTAAAAATACGATCATAGTTTTTATCATACTTTTTTTTATCAAAGTTCTTCCTGAAGCGACTATTCTTACTAACAATCGCTTTTCTAAACATTACAGGTTTTTCATCAGAGCCTAATTGAGCCATCTATTAGCTCGCTTGCGTCGTCGTAATACCGTCTTGTACTTTACATGCGCCATCAAGATACCAGTTCGTTCCGTCCGACCACACATGAACATAATCGCCATGAACAGCCTTACTAGCTATTAACGAAATTGTATCGGCATCTGTAACAGTAGCAACATTTCCTGCTGCATCTTCAGGTGAAGAAACATTACCTACAATAATGTTTGCGCTTGAAGCTGTCACAATAGTATGAGAACCTGTAGGTTCAGTAGCACCGACATAGAACCAATACTCAAGCCCAGCCGCAGGCGTTGGTAGAGTTTGGATTCTAGCAGTCGCTGTGTTCATCACAAAACGAGTACCAGACTCAGCAGCCGTAATAGTATTTGCCGCTGTAATTGCCTCTGTATCTGAGGGCTTCTGAACCTTCGTCGCAAGTTCCCGAACATCGCTGGTTCTCGCTGAGTTGCGGCCCGTATCTCTGATATTTACTATAGACATACTTTTTTTCCTTTATTTAATTGTTGAAATGAAAAAAAAGAAAAAAGGGAGCCGAATCCGACCCCCCCTCCTCTTCTTTTAATTACTAGTCGATACCATAGAATGCAGATACCAGTGCTTCGTCACGAAGTACTTTAGCTCCAAATACATGAAGCCCTCGTACTATATCGCCAAAGGAACTAGGATCACGCATTACTTCAGTACTCGTAATTGTCTGAGCCGTTGCAGTTGAACTGATATGTCCAGCGATACATTTACCAGCAGCGTTAGACGTTGCCGCAATGTTATTCGTTTTGTACATACTAAATCCACGCAACTTACCAGAAGTTACTAGACCATTTCTTATTGAACCTTGACCAGCGTTGTAGTCAACAGACAATAGTTTGGATGCAGTCCCAGATAGAACCTCATAGAATTCAGGTGCGGCTGCGAACCAGCGACCTTCTTCAGGAACATTCTGGTCGTCTAAAAGACGGGCCATATGTGCTAAAACATCTATAGGGTCATGTTCTGACGAACCAAAACCAATGTCAAGATTACCTGTGCCATCAAACGTACCAGCCGCAAGATCAGTAGCACTATCAGAACCTAAAATATGATTAGGGCTGGAAGCAGCTACACCGCTGAACATCGTTGCAAGAACACCTTCGTCAAATGCATCTCGCAATGCATATGCAGCCGAAGATGAGGCAGCTTCACGCCAGTTCACATGAGACATTGAGGCTTCAATATCATCAACCTTGAACTTAAAGGCGTTAGCCGTATCTACAATCAGCGTTACTTCAGCATCAGTCAGTTTCGATTGCGTTACATCTGCACCACGTTCGTATTGATATACGGTGATGGTAGGCTCTTTAACGATCTTTACAGAATCGCCAAAGGCTGTAATTTCACCAGCATAATCAGTATTAGTAATGGCTTCAATTACAGACGCCTTCCTAAAGAAGTTTAGAACTTTCTTAGAATAGACGGCTGGCAAGAAAAACGAATTCGTCTGAGTACTTACGGAGTTCGCAAAGTTAGCGTCAGTATCTGTACTAGGCTCAAAGTATTGGTCACTTTGATTATATGCCATATTTATTTACTCCAAATTAGACAAAAAATTATGATTTGACTACTCTGCCTTCAGTCAGTGCTTGATTAATCTCATTTTCATGGGCATCAAACTCGTCTAAAGACATCGCAGCAATCTCCCGTTCAGTCCAAATTTTAGACCCTTGTGCAGTATCTACAGTTGTAGTTTTAGTCGAAACTAAATCTGCTGCCGAGCCTTCTTTAGACCGTTGTGATTGTCTTCGAGATTGAGGAGGTTGTACACCATTTTCCATTTTATAAAGATCAATAGCCTTAGAAGCTAATTCAATATTATTAGGGTTTTTATATACCCAGTCTTGTATTTCATCCGGCTGTTCCTTTGCCCAAGTATGAAAGCCCTCGTCACCTCGTATATTTTCAAAATCGGGGTGACGATCTCGCAAGCTAGTTTCAGCTTCTCGGCGCATTATATCTGCCTCACGTTGTTGTATTGCAGATAACTGTCCTTGAAGTTCACTTACTTGCCGTTCACTTTGCAAATGAGCAACGGTTTCAACCGTTTCATACAAATCAGGATACTCTTGTCTAAACTTTTCGAGATCTTCGACACTCTTTGGTGCTTCATACTGAGGCTGTCCTGCCCTAGCGTCTGCTAAGAATTCTTGTTCTCGTTGTTTAAACGAAGAAACCTTATCATCATAATGCTTCTTTAGATCATCGTATCTTTTTTTATAATTGGTCCTTTTACGTTTAGGAGCTTCTGTTTGCTCTTCTTCAGGGGCCGCTTGCGGGGTAGCCTGACCTTCGTAAAATAATGAATCTGCACTTTGCGTCTGAGCGCCGTCTGGCTGATGCCAAGGCTTCTTTGCATTATACATATTCGCTTCTGGTTCTACTAAATTCTCTTCTACTTCTGACACATCACTTCTCCTTCACGGGGCTTGTCTCGTACAAGGTAGCCAGACGAATAAGTTCTTTGGCCTAGAACTATCGTTGGGGCTTGCCTACTTCAAGGTAGCCGTTACAATTTAAATGATAGAGGGCCTTTCGGGTAGCTCTATCTACCAACACTTGGCATACGATTAGCAGAGAGCATAGATTTCTTAATCTCTTCATCCCTACTATTGTTGAGTAGTCGCTCTTCTTCAGAGACTGCTCCACCAAATGCATATTCCATTCGCTGTACTCCACCATCATAGGCACGTTCTGCGTCATCCATAAGGGATTGCAGGTTATCTGCACCTATCTGTTCGGTAGCATTCTGCGATATTACAAACTCTCCATCCGACAATCTAGCCGGTATCGAGTCTGAAACACCAGTTCCAGGGCCTTCTACGGTCCCTTCACCAGTAAATTCTGAGGCCGTTTGAACGACCTTATCAAATATTTCACTTAAACGTGGGTCTGCTTCTAGAGCGCCCATTAAGTAACTTTGTTCCTCTTCTTCGAGAGCTTCATCTAAAACATAATCAACAAAATCACCTTCCATCTCATCATCAGGAAGCTGTAAAGCTTCAGCATTAATTTGATCTTCGGGCGTATAAGCATCTTCAGGGATATCCCCTTGTATAGGCATATCATCAGATATTCCTTCCATTTCAGGAGGAACCAGTAATGCTCCACCTTGAGCAAGCCTTAAAGGTTTTTCAGGAGAAGGCTCTCGAAAAATATCAGCCTCATCCTTTTGTTTATTCCACTCCTTCCCCAATCGTTGTCCTCTTTCACTTCTTAACTTACCTTCTCGACTAGATGCTCTTATTGTATCTTTACTTTTATCAGCAGCATGTGTAGCACTCTTGGCCTTGCTCTTTATAAGACTATCCCTCTTTTTTATTTCTTTCTCAGCTTTCTTAACTGCTTCACGCCCATATCTTTTTATAGATGATTGTGCTCCTTTAGTTAAAACAGCTCTTCCTATAGCAGATAATACTGGTATTATAAGTGGTATTGGCATATTATTCTTCCTCCTCTCTTTCTAAAGCTTCTCTAACTTCACCCTTCAACTGCCCTAACCGCACCAGAAAATTCACTTTCCCCTGGCTGCGGAACATTTCCAGTTCCGACGATGCCACCGCCAGTACCTGTAACTCCAGCACCTTCAGGCCCTCCAGGTGCTCCGCCAGGGCCTCCCATAGCTGGGGGCTGTTGACCAGGGGGGCCAGCTTCTTGGCCTGTATTTTGTCCAGCATTTTGCATTCCTATAATTTGGGCCATGATAGCTGCTTCATCAGGATCATTGAGTAACTCATCAGGATCAAGATCAAGGCTATAGGCGAGTTCACTAATAAGCTTACTAATTTTAACAAACGGAGCTACGGCTGGATTCTGCACAGTCTGCAAGAATGTAGTGAGCCTTTGACTTCGTACTTCTTTCTGCATCAAGCTATTTGTGCCTGTTGCTTTAACTTCTAGATCTCCTACAGCACCAATTTTATCTTCTAAGAATTGCATGTTCCATTGAAAGTATGCTTCTCCAAGAGGTTTTAGTAAGAAATCATCTAGATTCTTTATGACAGTTTTAATATTTAAAGAGGCTGCTCCGAGTAACATGGACATGCCTGAAGCTGTCCTTGTCATACTTTGTACGCCGGTTTGACCATGACTATAACTAGGGATGCCTGTTTGCTCGTCTGCAAGTTGTCTAAATTTATCGAACATCATCATATTTTCGTGTGATGTATTAGGAAACTTTATACCATTAATAGCGGTTCCAGGCATTCCTGCTTGCCGCCTGAAGACTTTCCCAGGATATATTTCCATAGATTGTCCGCCCACGAGTGCTGACTCATCTACATCAAATACAAGCGACCCTGATAACGCAAGATTATCAATAGCCATTCGTGCATGCCCATTCATAATCTTCTGTGAGTCATCCATATTCTCAGCTACGCCTATACCAAAGAAGCTATAAGGATTCTTTTCGTATGAGAAAGAGTGATACGGTAATCTATGCGGTGTGAAAGGGTTTACTACAGCGCGTAAAAGTTGACCATTGCATACCCACGCATTAATTTGTACTTCATCTAAATCATCTATCTCATCACTAAGTTCCATACCGACTTCACGAGCGTACTCAGCATCCATAATACCCCAATACTCTAGTACCTCAAATTGTCCAGATCCATATTCTTGTCCTCTTTGATCATCCTTGAGTTCCTGTTCATAGTCTTTCTGAACATAGTTTGACCCCATTGATAAACAAGTCCTGATGGCATCCTTGTCGAAGTATGGTAGCCTTGCTAAGGCTCGTACTTGTGATCTGTTAAGTTTATGCCTATGGAATATATATTCGCACTCGGCTATATTGGTGGCATTTGGATCTGGAAAGAAATCCCAAATACTGACAAACTCAATACGAGGAACACGAACATCTACAGGCTTATATTCTCTTTCTCCCGTGTCTTCATTTTCATCCCACCTATTTAAAGTTTTATTAAAATTAAATGGTCCTTTTACGATACCAGTGCCGAATAAAGCAGACTCAAATAAAGCATTACGAATTTCGGATGAACCATTAGATTCTTCAATTTGATCATGGATTAATTTTTCCATCCTTCGTGATGCTTTTTGTGCGGGGTTGATTTCCATCGTTTGCGGTGTAGGCAACAGCCCTTGCCGCAACAGCCCTGCTTCATCTGCTTCCTTTTCAAGGGGTTCGGTATCGAACTTCCCTGGGCCAAAGGTTGCGCCTGGTCTGAGTACTTTCCCGTCACCTTCGTATCCGACATCAAAGGGCTTCTCCTCCTCCTCCTCCTGTGGCTCTTCATCTTCTTTGCTACTTCTTGCTGCTGTAGTTTCAATCCCAGGGACAGGATTTGTAGTGTCTAAGTGAGCGTGTTGAGCAACGCCTTCAGAAATTCTAGTTTCGGAAATGCCTATTGGGAACTTACTGGCCCCAAATATAACATCAACTAATTGACCAAAGGCAGCGAGCACTTTTGTCTTCGTTATTTTAACAAAAACTTTAGATTTTTCTGATTCTCTGAATTTAACATTTTTAGGATATAGGCCACGGTAATTATGATAGCCTGTAATCCATCGTCCCTCATCTTGAGAACGTGCGTCTCCTGCTGCTGAATATCTATCTTGAAGCAGAGATACAAATTTATTACGAAGAGTTTCGTCAAGTGACAAAGCTTTACCTTCTTCTCCCTCAACATCATCAAAATAAATGTTGTTGGCATTTTCTATAAAATTATTTTCTGACATATTTAAAAAACATCTCTCGTGATAGTTAGAAAGTAGCAGGCATTCTGATTAGGAGCTATCGTTTTTTCCATTAGTATCCAAACTCTACATCAGAGGGCGTATAGGCTTGCTCCATCCTCATAAATCGTAATTGACTTAGCGGATCATTAATCTTTGGCCTAGACATAATTAAATATCGTAAAGCATCGTACGCATGATCTGGCGCATGAGTATTTACATCTTCAGGGTTCTTCTTATCCAAGGGGATACTTTGAAGCTCGCGTATCAGGTTGGGGCAGCTATTAAATATTTGTAAACGTGGCCTACCGCTTTGCTGTAGCTTTAAGTATTCATGAATTTGGATCTTTCCCTGTATTCTATTCTTGTCGGCTCTTCGTAGTTTATGCCCTGATTTTTGCAGAGCTTCTCCTACTGTTGGGCCGGTTGTCCCTGTCCTTGCCCAAGCCGAGGTATCTAATACGCCTTGGACACTAAAAGGATCTTCGAGTTCCATTTGAGTGAGCATCTCACCTAAATCAACCCCAGTCAAATTCTTCCGATATAACTCCCGGTATATAATAAGAGTTCCATCGGAAGAGTCTACTGTTCCCCATACACAAGCACTCTCAGAAGCATAGCCATAGTCAATACCCTTAATGCGCTCCCATCCAATAGGGATAGCAAAGGGGGTTATGACATGAGAATCTACATCAAACTCTGTGAATGCTGCTCCCTCCGTAATATCCCAATTCCCTTCCAAGAGCTGTCTGCGTTGTACAGGAGGCAAGGCTTTCAACATCTCTTCGTAACGTCCATCTTTTGCAAGATAAGGATTATCATCCAAACGTGCCGGGATAAACTTACGAGTCAGGCCGTCTCCGCCCTTGAAAGTACTATTTGGGGGATTAGGATCGACATAGCGTTTCTTAACCCAATGCGCTCCAACACCTCCAGGGTTAGCCGTACATCGTAAGTATGGCGTTATTTCAGAATCAATTGTACGTAATCGTGATGACAAGTAATTCCAGCCAAACTCTGTTGGTAGATGCGTAATTTCATCAAAGCCAATCCACGAATAGGACTGACCTTGATATCTATAGACATCTGCATCTCTTTCAAGGAATCCAAATTCTATTTTTGCTCCAGAGGGGAAGTTCCAGACCTTCTCGACTTCCCTGAACTTAGTCCCTGGGAAGGCTTTTGGGTACAATTCCCTTGACTTATCTATCAGTTCTCTTAATTCTGGCATGGTGCGTCGTAGTATTAACGCTCTATGAGCAGATCGATGACAGAAGCGCAGCGGATCAACTAGCATAGCATAGGATTTACCGCCGCCTGCTGCTCCACCATAGAGCACATCTTTCTCTGCTGACGCTAAAAACTCTGTCTGTGGCCCTTCGTTGGGTACAAATAGGATATTTTCTTTAACTTCTTTTTTTAATTGAGTCGGAAGCCTTTCGATATTGTCTTCTGTTACTACCCTTGAAGAACCTTTGTTGTCTAATTTATTTAATGTAGTCTTTGAATTACTTAAAGACTCTCGGTAGTTACTTAATTTAGCTTTTGTGCGCTCTATTTTCTTTTCTTTCGTGCGAACTGCCTTCCGAGCAGCTATCTTAGCTTTAGTTGCCGAATGAAAATTATACCCTCTTGACTTAGCCCCTTTTGGACGACCACCTTTCTTTTTAGGTGTCCCATCTTTCTTTAGTACAAAGTGTCCTTCAGAATCTTGTAAGTACTTCTGAGGGTTAAGTACCCAGTCGGCTTCACCTCCAATTTCATCCATTACGAAGTTTCTTCTGAAGGTTCCATGTCCAGCATCTTTTTTAGACCTTGATGACTTAATTTACGACCTGTTCTATGTTCTAACCACATACTACCCTCTCTTAAAGAGAGAGCCTTTAGCCGTAGTAGCTCTTTTATGTCTTCTAAGGCTTCTAGTTGCTCAGGAATCTCCTCTAACCAGGAAGCAGGCTCTTCGTCAGAAACCTTGTATCCGAAAGGAATTGTACTACTTAATTTACGCCTCAATAATCAGCTCCTCTTTTGCAGGTAATATAAAAATACCTCCCTTAACTTCATGGCTAACATCAAGGCGATCCGCTTTCCCTAGACCTATACGATCTAAAATAGTTTGAGCGGCCTGTAAACGCATGTTTGCTTGCGGAATAGGCTTATCTGAGTCCATTATATCTACAAGTTTTATAGCAGCTTTAGGTGCTGACTGTGCTAAGATATTCGAGGCCAAGTCTATAATTTCAGTTTTTAATGCTTTTGTGACCTGCCAGTGTGTATTCGGAGCATACCCAGCTAATTCGGCTGCCTTCTTAGGATCACCTCCTGTTTCAATTAAGTGGTCAAGAAACCCTTTTTGTTTTAATGTTAATTCTTTTTTATCCATTGTTTTAGTAGTATACACCTCGACTGGGGTTTTGTCAAGGTTTAACTTGACAAATCATAAACTGAGCTGTATACTGTTATATGACCTACCGGGGTCATACTAGATATATATATTAATATTAGTAGAGATATTTAATAGTCCTACTAAGTATACTAAGGACTTTAAAGCTCGCACTAAAACCTAGTTGACACTCGCGTTAGTCCCTACTAAAGGACTTTAAAGCTCGCACTAAAACCTAGTTGACACTTTGAAATCTCCTTAAATTGTATGTGAAGTAGTATATCCCCCCCACGAGGGCCATGGCCTCCTGCCTACCCCTCCAAAGCCCTTCAAAGATTCCCGCACAAGACACCACAGATCTAGGCAGTTAGTTACAGCCACACAAGACACCACAGATCTAGGTAGTTAGTCACAGCCCCACAAAACTAGAAAACTTCGAAGAGCTACGAAGATTCGCTGCAAAAGATCTTCGAAGATCTACAAAGATCCGACGCCGCCAAAGATCTTCAAAGATCTGCGAAGACCTTCCGAGTGCTTACTGGTCTGGAGTTTACAAAGGAACGTTATAGACTTTAGTGGGTTGAGATATCTTCAAAGCTCTAGGAAGTCTTTAGAAAACAGCGCTCTAGTTAGTTTTTTAAATCTCCAGAGAAATAGCGTGAAGATTCCCACAAAAAGATGTTAGACTAGCTGCACACAAAACAGGAAAAGCACACTACTTATGATTATTTTTGACTATAAATCCAAGGAAGAGTTGGCAGCAGCAATAGGTCAGCCGCTGGCTTTTACGCAACATACGACGAACAGCATGCTTGGTGGTGCTGCTGAATATCGAGCGGACGGCGAGCTGACGGGCGCAGATCCCTACGGGCGCGAATTCTTCGCCGTTGTCACCATGAGCGATGGCCTTATATCAAAAGTGAAATAATTATTAACCACAACGCACCCAATCAACCCCGCTTAATTGTGGGGTTTTTGGTTTTAGGTGTGTTAGACTAGTGACACACAAAACAGGAAAGAGCCAACCATGACCAAGCAAACCGACCAAGAAATGCTAGACGAACATGTACAGCACATAGTTGAAATAGTCGAAACTGGTGACTACGATGATGCTATCGGTGAGTGCTGTGGATGGGACTACCTATCTAGCGCCCTCGATTATGACTGGGTGCTCCATGACGATAAGACGCTAAAGGGCGCAAGAATCCTTGTGTCTTTTGGCGGACCTAATATCTGGATAAACACGGTCACGGCGCAGGTCGAGGGCTATTGGGGAAGCTCGTCCGTTGTGCGCCATTATCGCAACGATGCGCTAGGTCTTGCGGACAAAGTAGCCAAATTATATGCCATAGCGGAACCGAACACTTATTAAACCTAACCCACAACGCATCCAACGAACCCCGCACGATTGTGGGGTTTTTTGGTTTTATAGAAAGACAAATATGGTATCTCCACTACCTCTCCATTATTGAGTGTATCTTATTCCTGATAGGTACTATAATATTGGTGTTGTTGGTGACGGGCATGCGGAGCAAATCCCCCCCAGAGCGAACCAACTAGGTCAGGGCCGGATGGCGCACCTCTCGAAGCGAGTATTTATTACTTGCAGGAAAGAGTGAAGCCGGATGGGTGGCGGCTGGCTGAAGGACAAAGCGGGTACGAGTGCGCCGAGTCTGATACCTTACAAGGAATCCGCACGACAAGTAGGCTCTATCACTGCGTACGCAAATAAGACCAAAACCATGATGAAGCTCTGGTTATAATTCTACTCCATAATATCTGCGGCATGGCGAATCAAGAATGCGTTAGGCTTCACGCTTGAACGCTGCACGGGTTTGGCTGTGCCGGGGTTTTATGTGTTTAATGTAGAGAACATTTTTTAAGTGTTCTCTATCCTGAGCATCATTAACCTAGAAAAAAAGAGAGCAATACCATGATTCATACGAGTATAAAAACAACCGAAGAATTCAGCAGCAAGCTTCGTGGCGGGATCAGGCGGGACGCAAACCAAAGGAGCTTCTTTGCTGACGCGGCTGCGTTTGTATTTAACCAGGTAGAAGCGCACGGCAATGGTACACCGGCTACGGCGCTACGCAATGCACTACCAGTTATGGTGTGCAGACCGAAAGGGTTGACCGTAAAGAACCTTGATGTGTTCATCGAAAGGCACACTGGCCTTTCATGGGATATGACCGATAAGGTATACAACAAAAATAAAGGCTCATCAGACTTGCAAGCACTGCCGGTAGACCATTGCCGATTTTGGGAATACGAAAGCGAAGAAGATGCGCCTACGTTTACCGATACCGAGAAATTGCGCAACTACCTAGTTAAGCGCAGCGGCAAACTAAGCATAGATGAAGTACTTGTGATCGTCTCGGAAGTATACGAAGTCAAGAAAGTGGCCTAGTCTGTTAGCTAAGACAGTAGCACCAAGCGCAGAAGCATTAAATAAATAATTATTTAAACCACAACGCACCCAATCAACCCCGCATTCTTGTGGGGTTTTTTTGGTTTTACACAGAAGAGGAGTAGACAATGACAGATAGCGAACGTACAGCAGCACTCACGGCGTTTGATCACGCCTTTACTACGTACACGATCTGGTGGCGCGATGGCGGTGGTCGAGAGGAAGGCTTAACTTACGCCGAGATGGTCGAGGCCGCTGACAGGTTTGGATTCGCTGCACTACCAAGGTCTAAACGCAGTGAGGAAACGTATATTCTGGAGGGCGACGCGGAAGTGACCGACCAGGCATTGCTAACTGAACGGTCGGATGGCGTGGTGGGTGGGTGCTTTTCTACAACCAGCGGAAGCTGTGCTGACTTACGGCGTGAAGCGCCACGGCCTCAATAGGTCCACTAAACGGACGACAACCTATATATACCTTATAGGATGTTGTCCGGTTAAGGCCCACTATGGTGTCAGCATCCTATAGGATACTTATAGGATGTTGACACCTTAAGCGTAAAAGAAATGGGTTATTTCTATTGCGCCCCCGCTTTTTTTAACGTAACCTACTAAGAGTAACTAAGTAAAAAGGAATTGATAATGAAACGATCCCAAGCAGATCAAGTAGAAATTAATTTTCTAGCTTTTGAGGACTACACAGAATGGTTTGAGTATGCGCTCAACGAAGACGAGGAGCTTTCGGAAATACTTTTTGAGCTACGGCAAGCCGCTGACCAGTTCTGGACTCCGGTAAGCTGCTGACCAGGGGGATGCACGAATGCTAGTAATTATAATTATTATAGTGGTTGTAGCGGTTGTATTATTTGGCGGCTACCTTGCGAACATTTCACAGCTTTGGAAGAAGGATAATTAAAAGTATGCTAAAACTATCAAAGGCGGCGAAAAAATCTAGCAATCCATTCGCCCAGCATAACCCGCTTATCAATAGATATGCTCAGGAAGGCTGGGAAAACCTAGTCCGTATGATTATGATGGCAGTACTATCCATCCAGCAGCCTTGGCATAACGTGGGCGTGCAGATGTATGACTATAAAGACAAGGGTCTAGGTTCTCGATTTGTTTGGGGAAATAAAAGGAAGACACTCCTTTGGCTTGCTACAAATGGTGAGCAACTATACTACGAAGCTATTGAGTGCTTGGAATTCACAGGTAAAAAGAGATCTCTTGCACTTATGAATGTGTTCCTGCAAGTACCGGGTTTAGGATTGGCGAAGGCTGGTTTCTGTTGTCAACTATTCGCAGGCTGCGTAGGTTGTATTGACGTTCACAACCTACGACGATTGTCAATCCCTGCAACAGTGCTAACCTTGGACAAGAAGGCAAGCGATGTAACAAAGCAGAAACGTATTGAAACATACGTTGATGCATGTTCGCAAAGGCGATGCAGTTGGTTATGGAATAGCTGGTGCGATTTGATAGCCAAGAAAGAGCCTAATAGATGGCGAGATGGCGAGCATGTATCGTCAGTACATTTTGAATACCTAACAGGATAACAATGAAACGTAAACTTAATATATTCAGTATTTTGTGGCCTCAATGGCCCACTAACCGAACAACATCCTATAAGGTATATATAGCTTCTTGTTCGGTTAACGGACCATAAGGAGAACCACTACGGGGACAACATCCTATAAGGTATATATAGGTTCTTGTCCCGCCAAGAAAAAATAGAGCACAAGAAATGAATAACAGCAATCAAGAGTGAGAAAGTAAGAGATGAAAAGAAAGATAACGAAAGGCAACGTCTTTAAGGATATCGGTTTTACTGATGCGGAAGCTATTGCATTGGCAATGCGTGTCGATTTGACGGTAGAAATTGAAAACAACAATCAAGAGCATGCAATTGTTCAATACAATCTGGGTGTGATGTACCGCAACGGAGACGGTGTCCCACAGGACCATAAGACTGCCCTGAAGTGGTACACCCTTGCGGCTGAACAAGGGCATGCAGATGCCCAGTTCGGTCTGGGTGTGATGTACGACAGCGGACGAGGTGTCATACAGGACGATAAGGCTGCACTGAAGTGGTACACCCTTGCGGCTGAACAAGCGCAGGACTCTGCCCAGTATAATCTGGGCTGGATGTACGACCTCGGACGAGGTGTCATACAGGACGATAAGGCTGCACTGAAGTGGTACACCCTTGCGGCTGAACAAGGAAACACATTGGCCCAGTTAAAACTGGGTGGGATGTACGAGAAAGGACGAGGTGTCATACAGGACGATAAAATTGCAGCGGAGTTATATGCGCTTGCTGAGGCTCCCTGGTGGAAAACCTATAATGTATATATAGATTCTTGTCCCCAAGAAAAAATAGAGCACAAGAAATGAATAACAACAACGAACTAAAAAGGTCTACTCATGTCTACAAAAATTAGAGCTAGATATTTACACGCAAGCGAGAGCTTGGTTAATGTTATTGTAGGGTATGCTATAAATCTGCTGTTAGTGTACATATTATTACACGCATTGGGTTACCAGATCAGGCTACTAGAGAACGCTGGTATGGGATTAGTGATTGCCTGCTTCGCGTTTGCAAGAGGCTATTGCATCCGACGAATATTCAATAAGATTGTTCAAAGAGCTTACAACAAGTGACTATCTTCTACTAAGGTCTTTAAAGCTAACATGGTAGCAATCAATTAATAAATATATATTTAAAAAGAAAAGGATAATAACTATCTACTAAGGTCTTTAAAGCTAACATGGTAGCAATCAATTAATAAATATATATTTAAAAAGAAAAGGATAATAACTATCTACTAAGGTCTTTAAAGAGACTTGAGTCTATCATGTCTCTCTAAAGATGTCAAGAAATATATTTAAGATAAATAATATAGCGAGGTAATCACAGTATGTGTACATAAAGTTAGTTGATGCGCTTGACAGCGCCCTTTGACATGTGTTAAGGTATGTGTCACACCAACCAACCAACCAAGGAAGAGTAATTTAAAATGCAGACTATGTACAGAAAACGGACCCAACGTAATCGTTATGAACTGTCGAATGGCGAATGCTATGTTGGCTTTCATTTTGGCAAGCGATCACTCTATTTTAAAAAGCAGAGATCTCGACCGTGTGGAATTCGTAAACTAAGGGATGTAAATGGAATAGAAACTATTGACTGCGATGTACTCGCGTGAGATAAGATGATTGAATAAACAGGCCACACGGCGAATGGATGTACATCTACGCCGTTGCACAAGTTGGTCACCGGATGCATGTAACCGGGCATTTAATTTAAAACAGGGAAAATGATTATGACTGTGGAACCTAGTGTAAAGTCTACTGAACTCTCAGAATTTTTTGAGGTATTCTTTGGCCGTACTACTGCTATTAAGAATCAAATATGTACGTGTTGTGGTGGACGTGCAATTTCTTTTTTGAATAAATTGAGCCGCCGTGAATATAGTATTTCAGGACTCTGCCAAGAGTGTCAAGGCGAGGTATTTGATAATGACTGATTTAGATTTACACGCTGAGATAATGCTAGGTACGTGTACCTTTCGAGACACAATGGAAGAACTTTGGGGACAGTTATGGGGTAATCATTGGGCCTGCAAAGCTCCCAATGTCTTTGAAGATTTCCTTAGCTTTACCGAGTCTAGCGTCTTAGAGACAGGTTCCCGCCTCCCTCCCAGGCATTGGGGCGATGAAGCTCAAAGGCAATTAGATTCAAAATTGATGGATGAGTTCAAAGAATACTTCATTAAGTATGTAGAATACAGAGCAACTAACTAACTATAAATAATTTAGGAAAAATATATGAGCCATGAAATTGAAGAGATCAACGGTGCATTTCAAATGGCCTATGCAGGCGAGAAGCCTTGGCACGGCTTGGGTACATCTGTAGGCAACGATTTACTACCAGCCGAAATGATGCAAGTCGCTGGTTTAGATTGGACTGTTCATAAAGAGGATCTGGTGACATCAGCAGGCCATCCTATCCCAGATAAAAAAGGACTAGTCAGATCTTCTGACAATAAAGTTCTTGACATAGTCGGGAAAGACTGGAACCCAGTTCAAAATAGTACAGCATTCTCTTTCTTCGATGAGTTCATTCGAGAGGGCGGTGGCATGCAAATGCATACTGCTGGTTCACTAAGGGGCGGTCAAATTGTATTTGCTTTGGCGAAGGTGGACGATAGCTTTGAGCTATTTGGTGGTGATAAAGTAGAGTCTTATCTTCTCTTCACAAACCCTCACAAATTCGGGCGAGCTATTGATGTACGGTTCACTCCGATCAGAGTCGTATGTGATAACACGTTGGCCTTCTCCCTGAGTCAGCACGATAAGAATGTCGTAAAATTAAATCATACAAAAGAATTTCGAGCAGAAGACGTGAAGGAAATGATGGGTATTGCATCCTTCAAGCTAAACAAATACAAAGAAATGGCGGAGTTCTTAGGATCTAAGCTGTATAGCACAGACAAGGTTGTTC